>Ga0209978_10001274_pt1 | contig 10496 bp, 11 predicted proteins | sample BentaG_FD_182805 | JGI IMG/M metagenome (GOLD analysis project Ga0209978, IMG submission 182805) | Deep subsurface microbial communities from South Atlantic Ocean to uncover new lineages of life (NeLLi) - Benguela_00093 metaG (SPAdes)... | ecosystem: Environmental > Aquatic > Marine > Oceanic >...
CGATGAGCTACAAAATAGGGTACGCCTTTTTCTTCAATTTTTTTAGGTTTCTCTTTATGGTCTAGTGCTTTTGCTATTCGTTGGGCAGCGTTTGGCTTTTCGGTGATGATTAGAGTGTATTTCTCCATTAAGTAGTCCTTTCCTTTTCTTTCAAGCACATGCAGAAGTTATAAATAGTTTGCGACGTTTGTTTCTCTGCGTTTGACAACGGTTGTGATATCATGCCTCAATATGCGATTTGTCAGAATTGTGGTGCTCTTCTTTATGAAGGCTCAGACCTGAAGCCTCCTGACGAAATTATTCAACAGTACGATGGCAAATGCCCGAAGTGTGGCAAAAAGTTATCTTCTGTCCCGAAAGATGTGGAAGTTAAGCCCGTTAAGTGACTGATCGTGTAAATCGTTATTTCGCCTTGCGATCTTGTTGCCTTCATGTTTGGAGGTTTGCTTGGTTGAGTCAACCTGCAGGGAAAACTCATCTCTATAAGTTTCACAATCAAAAGGGCAAAATGTCCCTGTTCGCCGGATTTGAAATGCCAATGTGGTACCGAGGAATCGTCTCGGAGCACATGGCGGTACGAAAAACTGTAGGGATTTTTGATGTTTCGCATATGGGACGAGTGCTCATCACTGGTCCAGAAGCCGAAGCCTTTCTAAACTATGTAACAACCAATGACGTTGTAGCACTGTCACCTCTTTGCGCACATTACTCATTGATGTGTAATGAGCAAGGTGGCATAATAGACGACTTTGTTCTATCTAGATTAGAAGAAGAAAAGTTTCTTATGGTTTACAACGCAAGCAACCGAGATAAAGATTTTAAGTGGCTAACTGCGCATTCTCGCGGTTTAAACGTTAATGTCAAGGAAAGTTCAGACAGCATAGCTATGTTTGCAGTGCAAGGTCCAAAGGCAGAAGAGACGCTACAGAAGATATCCGTTGAAAACCTAAGCAGAATCGAACGATTCAAGTGCGGCTGGACCAAATTGGCTGGAGTCGACGCTTCTATTTCAAGAACAGGATACACAGGTGAAGACGGGTTCGAAGTCTTCGTATGGAACACTTCTCTTTCGAATCCTCACAAGGCTGAAAGGGTGTGGAACGGTGTTTTAGAGGCTGGTCAAGAAGCCGGGATAGAACCATGTGGACTAGGTGCCAGAGACACACTTAGACTGGAAGCTGGCATGTGCTTATACGGCAACGATATCGACGAAAATACTAACCTTTTTGAAGCACGACTGAGCTTTGTTGTCAAACTTGAGAAAGGAAACTTCATCGGTAGAGATGCTTTGATAAGACGGAAAGCTGAAGGTTTGAAAAGGAAGCGCGTTGGTATACGAATGTTGGGAAGGGGAATTCCTCGCCGGCATTGTGAAGTGTGGAGAAATGAAGAAAAAGTGGGACTAGTGACAAGTGGAACATTCTCCCCGGTGCTTAAATGCGGTATAGCTATGGCATATGTTTCCAAAGAACATGCAGTCGATGGCGAAAGAGTTATGGTGAAAATACGGAATAAGCATGTAAAAGCAGAAATCGTTAGGTTTCCTTTCTATGACACCACGCAGTACGGTTTTAGAAGAAAAGTATGACTGAGCTTTGCTCTTATGAAATATAGGTAATCCGTTCTTCTTCCATTCTACGCATTTTCGATGAATAAGTTTCTCTTCGCTTCTCGATTTCTCGCATTCTTTCCACGATTTTCTTAGATTTCTCTATTTCTTCATCCAGCCTGGTTAAATCAACTTTTATCTTTAACATTTTTTGTAAAATGCTGAGAATGCTTTTGGCTGCTTTTGGATCTGGTAGATAGCCACGGGTTTCTCCTAAGAGGCAAAGTGCATTTATGTTCCTAAATCTTGCCAGACCTAAGAGTAGCCCAGCTGTTCCTACAATTGGATTTCCCGCAGGACTGGCTAATGCCTCTGCCTCTAATGCTTTTTTCAAAAGCTCAGAATTGGTTGACACTGCTATTACCTTTGGCGTTTCTTCTGGCTCTTTCCGATATCCTCCAATTGTGACTATTGTTTTTACGTCGTGTTTTTCAGCAAAGTCTAGTATGCAGCCGGCTACGTCATATTGTCCCTCGATTGTTTGTGCTTGGCTGTCTCCGGTTAAGAAAATGAAGTCATTTTCTCCTGCTTCATTTTTCCAGAAGTAGAATGTTCCATGAAGTAGTCTTACGCTTCCTTTCTTGTTTACAAGAACGTAGTATGGAAAGTGGGGGGAATATAGCTCTCCGAGTTTTTTGGCGTTTAATTGCTTAGCGAGATACCGTGTGGTTATTCTTCCAACCATTCCTAACCCAGGGAGGCCTTCTATTAGAATGGGATTTTTTAGCTTGATCTTTGTTTTTTCCTTTACATGCGTTGTTTTCATTTCAGCTTCAAACCTCGCATTGCTCGCCTGTATTTCGCATACCTATCGTCAGGCGAAAATTTTGCCGGATGAGGTATTCGCACGTTTCCTCCGCAGTATGGACATTTCTCTTGCTTTAACGTGTATTTTTTGCATTTTTCACATTTTCTAAGTAGCCAGACCATTATTTTTCCCTTTTAAAGGTGCCTTGCCCGCCGGTTTTTGCTATTTTTTCCAGAGCTATTTTTGTGGCTTTTTCGAGGATTTTTTCAGCCTCTTTGTAATCTTCAGCTAAGACATCAATGCGATATTTCGGTGGGGAAATTACGTGAATATGAACCTCCGCTTCTTCAGAACCTCCAACCTTTTGAGCGCTTGATAATGCGTCTCGGATTACGGTTACTCCGTTGGGCTTTGTGCATTCAAGCTCTAGTATTCCTTTTATTTTCACCAAGGGTATCCTAATTCTTTCTTTTGCAATTTCCTCAAGAGTTGTCGCTATGTCTTTAGACACGCCTATCTTCAATAGAATGTCTGCTCCGTCTTTTGCAGTTTTTTCTAGTCCTTCATATATTCCTCCAAATTCTTTTTCCAGTAGAACCCCAGCTTTTTCATAGATCTCTTCTGCAGACATGTTTAGTTTTTCAGAGGCGCTCTCCAGCAAAGTGTCAGCTTTCCTTTCTTTTTTCCAAAAGAGAATTTTTTCTTTTTTCTCACGTTTTGTAACTCTTCTAAGCGAGAGGTCTACTTGCCCCTTTTCTACGTTGACCCGTAGAACCTTCAATACAACTTTTTGTCTTTCCCGCGCGAAATCACGGATGTTTCTAACCCATGTTGTGGAAAGCTCAGATATGTGGAGTAAGCCTCTTTTGTCATACTCATCTAATACAACATAGGCACCATAGCTTGTTACTCTTTCAACCGTAGTGATTACGAGGTCTCCTACCTCCGGCCATTCCATTTTTCTAAACGTCATTTTCTCTCCTCATTTACTCAAACACCGCGACAACTTCTCCCTTAATTACAACCTTTCCACTAGAGGGCTTGGCAAGTATAGCTCCACAAACATTGCAATGAACGACGCTCGTAGAATGGCTGAAGACGGTCTGCTCGTTTCCACAGTCGGGACATTTTACTCGAAGGAACCTGCTTCTGGGTTTTGGTATTAGTTCTTCCCAATCACTCATTTTCATCCCTTCTATTCAAAGGTTAACTTTTTGAGACGTATTCCTTTCTTGTGTCGTGTGTAACTACAAGTTTTGCACGTAAGTTTTAATGTTTGCTTTTTCGTTGTTTTGGCGAATTTTCTTTGAAGTGCGTATTTTTGCCCGCCGTACCCTTTTTTTTCACGTTCATGTCGGCGTTCACCCTTGGCCAAAGCCCGCCTCTTCCCAGCTTTATAGAGAGAGACTGAGTGAAGCTGATGAGTTTTACATCTTGGACAGTAGGTGGTGACTTCCTTAGGCATTTTCATATGATCCGCCAACCAAATCGGTATAGAACAGCCCAACTAATTACTATTTAAATGCTTCTGGACGCAGATTTAAACACTCCCCCATTTCTGTATTTTCACTTTTGTATGGCTGTGGTTCTTACCCATGTTAAAGCTAGAAAGCCCGTAGAACAAAAATATAGAAAAACGCGTAAACGACATAAATCTAGATATACGGTTTCCACCTCCTCCTATACCTACACCGCGTAGACACCAATTTGCCTAAAAGCACAACGTGTGAATTGCCGTCTTATCCCCCGCGCTAACCCATGATTTCAGTCTTATGCTTCTACTTCTACAGCTACACCTTGCTTAATCAAGATTCGAGCATTTTCAGAAGGCAGAGTTGCTATATTCTCTGGTTTGAACGGCCCATACGTCTTCATATCAGCCCCAATTATAGCTGGAATTTCTTGAAGAAAGCGCACCAACTTCTTTTTTGGCTTCTCCTTTCTTTTCACATGTGATAGGCGCCCTCTGAGAATTTCTTTCACCACCGCTTGATAAGACTCGGCTAGGGGCGAAATTTCTTCTATGAATTTTTCCTCTTCGTTGGTTAAACTTTCTCTGGGCACGATTTTTCCATTTATGGTTTTTCGGAAAGTCTTTCTGTAGCGAAGTTGAATTAATTCATCAGCCATTTTTTTGACATTCGTAAACTCACGTTGCATGAGTCTGGCTTTTGTTGTTTTTTCATCCATCATTCGGCTTTCTTCTTTTATTTTTTTCATGTAGTCAGCTAGCTTCGCGTAAAAATCTCGAGGAAGCGTCTGGATCTCAATGTTTTCTCTTTCTTTTTTCCATGCTTCATAGAGCTTGTTGTACATGGTTATTCCACCATTTTCGCCCTTCCTTTACACAAGAGCAACAACGCGGCAGCTGTTGGTAGTTCAATCGTTTCTTCTTGATAGGGGCCATAAGTTTCGTCTCCTAATCTAAATTGCGGAGCATCTGCTGCCGTGACCGATACTGTACCTTCTTTGAACGCAACGGCGCTTTTAAAGGGGTCGAAGTGTTCGATGCCTGTGATTGGGACCATAACTTTTCTCAAACCTGTTTTTCCATGTAACGTGTTACTGAGCCTTAGTAGTCGATGAATATCAGTTGTAACCACGGTGTCGATTTTTGCTGATTGTTTCTCTATCCCATGTTGAGCTATCTTTTTCCAGCTTTCAACGCCTACGTCTTTTATGATTCCCCAAGGTCCTTTTCCTTTCCAGCTTTCCAACAGCGTCTCTCTATGTTTAATCAGGGTATCGACGGTCTTTTTTCTTAATCCTATTTGTTGTAGTTCTTCTGGAGTAGCTGATAGAAGGAACTCGTAGGTTCCCTTGGCGATTCTTCCGCTCCATCCAGAATCGTTTAAATCTGGACCAGTCAGTATGCGCGATTTCATTTCGCTTCTTACACCTAAACCGTGGAACCGAGGTTCTAACCCTATCCCTATGACATAGTCCACTATTTCTTTGCGAGCCATTTGATCGAGTGCTTGAACTCCCCCGCTTTCCACACAAACATGATAACCACGATGTCCCGAAAAACTCACCTCCATTTCTTCTGGGGAAAAACCGAAGTCCCTCATCAAAAAGTCTACAAGTTTCATCGTTTCCGTCTTCGCAGACCCCAAACAAATTTCACATGGCCAAGTTTTTTCATCAAACTTCTGTTCTCCACAGGCAGGACACTTTCTAGGTGTCACACCTCGGCCAACAGCACCACATTTCTTGCAGACCCATTTGTCGTGGTCTTTCTCACAAGGAGTTGGAATATGATCCGCGTCGATGTCAAAAATTAAATCTGCTCCCATCCAGCCTTTTTCTTCCATTTTCTCTTCGGGCCTTTCATAATAGGCACTTGAATAGTAAACATCCGAGGGAACTATCATTTTCAGAAAAGACCCGAGGTCTTTCACGTTTTTAAAGCCTTTATGCCTGACCATGACTCTTTCCTTAAGCAAGATAAAACCGAATTCGCGCCTTTCAATAGTAGAGGGTGGTTGAATATCAGATGAATGCTTATGATAATATTCAGCGAATTTCTCTCGAACAAAATGTGGTAAAGAGAAAGGTATGCGTATTCCTCCCGGGAACTACATTACAGTTTGTTATCAACCCCTCTCTAGTACAACGATGGATAATTACGTTTCGACGGGTCCTTCTGTTCTAAACCAAAACTAAACTCCGAAATGGGTTTAATCACTGTTACGTTTGTGGCATGTTTATGCCCAGCCTTTTAGTAGCGGTTGCCCTTGTAAAAGCGTTTAGGCACGCAGTTTTTCTATCCTTTCCACTGGAGCCTTTCTTCGTATAGCCCTTAATTTCCTTCGATAATAGGCTAGAGGATGCCGTACTCTTCTGCATATATCATCCATGCTGTGACAGACTCCGTGGGTGCGTAGCGTGTCGCAGCGAGGGGGAATGTATTTTGTTCGGGATCCTCTTTCGCCGGCTATGTGTTCAACTTGATATCGGGTTAGTCTTTCGTTGAAGTCGGAGAGTGAGCTGAAGAGGTTGACAACGTTTTTTGTGGTCATGCCTATGTTTATTAGGAATGATGTTAAGGCGAAGCGACCGATGTGGGAGACGTTGCGGCCGGATGCCATTGTGTCGTATAGTTCTTTTATGCATGGTGGATATGCGTTGACAATTACCTCTTTGGGAAGTTCCTCTAGTTGGATTTCTCCTCGTTTTTCTATGAACAGTTGTTTTAATCGGTTTATGCGGTTCATCACCGCTTCAGGTAGCGATCCTACTTTTATGTCGAGTTTTCCTTCTATGTACCTTCGTACTTCTTCTTCTAAAAGGCGTGCTGCTTCGCTTTTTGTTAGGTAGACTTCTCCTTTTAACATGCGCCTGTTGACGAGTTTCCATTTTTTGTCGTGAAAAACTGTTGCGTTTTTTAAAAAGTCTGTGTAATGGAGTGTAAAATCGTAGGTTAATGAAACAGCAGGGTCTTTAACGGGTTTTATCTTCCAGTTGAAGTTGTTTGCGATATATGTGATGTTGCTTTTGTTTTCGTTTCCAAGTAGGTTAGAAACTCGTTTTGCTTCTGCTAGTGCGTATCTTCTTTTGATAAATGAATCGGCCGTTGCGGCTGCCATCATTACGGCTATTGGAAAGGAGGGGATTTCGATGTCGTCGTTGGGTGATTGTTCGGTTACTGCGCCCAAGAGAATGGCTTCTTCTATCCGTTTTTCAGCGCGGTCTAGTATGGATTTGTATTCTGGGCTTGTTAGGTCGCTGATCTTGATGTCCAGTGTTTTTACGTATTTAGCTGCTTCTGGAATAAAAGGGTATTTGGCCCAGTCACTTTTTGTTAGTGGCAGTTTCCTTTCCCTGCCGTAGTTGTTACTCTACTTCTATGCGGGGAGCCAAAAAGAATGATAGTTTTCCTTCTTTTTGCTGTTTGAAGTCCAGTTTGATGGGCATGTCTGTGGAGAATTCTAGCGTGACGATGTCTGACGTTGCCGCTGCGGCTTTAACGATTTCGGAAAGGTAGCTTAGGCTGAAGGTGGCTTTCGAGTTCTCTTTTATTTCTAGGTCAAGGAGTACGTCACTTCCTTTCTTCATCTCTATTGTGGCGCCCATGAGGTCTCCTGTTGCATTCATTACCAGTTTTTCGTTGTCCGCCTCGATTCGAACGTGGTCGCTTACTAGAACGGCGTCTTCGATTGCTTCACGCAGTCCTTCGGTGGTGGTCTTAGCTTTTACGTTGAAGGCGACTTTGGGGGTGGGAACCTCTTCTTCTACCGCTTCCAACGTGGGCATGTTGAACGCGCGCGTGTATTTTCCTCTGATAGTTATTTGTAGTCGTCCCGTCTTTTCATCCAATGAAAGCTCGACGGATTCGTCTTTTCCAGCTCTTCTGAGCAGTTTTAGCAGTTCGCTCACGTTTATGCATATTTTCATAGTCTCGCTGGCTGTGTATTCGTCGAAGACTGTTTTTGGCCATTCGAAGTCTATCATGGCTACGCGTGATGGGTCCATTGCGCGGAGTTTGATTGCGTCTGGGGTTATGTCAAATGTTGCCTCGTCGATGAGTGTTGAAATTGTGGCGATCATGTCTTTCAAGAATTTTGCGTCGGCCATTTTAACCTTGAACAATGACAATCCTCCTTTAACGCTTACTCTTAATCTTTCAGCCATTTTAATCTTTACTTGTTTCTACCTTGCTCATTTATCTTCTACTCAAGTAGCCTAATCCAGCTAGGATTAGACTCAAAATCAGTAATACAACAACATAACATCTCGGTATGATTGCACGAAGAAAGTGGATATTGCAGGAATGTCAAGCCCAGAAAAGTCACCAAAGCTAACACAAAACAGATGGCAGCAAGTAGATAAAGGGATAATTTGCTTTCACATGTAAACTTAGTTTCGCTGTGAAAGTGTGGAGAAGAACGCGGTATACATCATAAGTTCAATGAAATGATTTGATTTACAATAGCGTTATTCTTTTAGGTGGAAATACGCGAACACGTAGAAAATGACGAAGATCAGAGCCGACAATAAGAAGGGAGCAGCAAATCCCCATGAGGCTATTAAGAATCCAGACGTAGCGAGGCTTATCGTTGTTCCTCCATGCAACCCCATCATTAGCAATCCGATATCTGTACTATACGATTCCTTTCTTACAATTTTCAACAGTATTCCCTCTTGGCCACCACCTAGTAGACCTTCAACAACACCGAACATGACTAGAAGAAAGGCAGCCAATAGACCACTTGAGAATCCGAGCAAGGGCAGCATGACCGAGTAAAGAAAACCACCCAGAAGTATGAGCTTTTCTATTTTCATTTTCTTAGTGAATAAATACAAAGATAAACCAGCCAATAATATCTGTGCCCCAAGAAAGATTCCAATCGTTTCAGTGCCAAATTTATTTTCGCTCAAAAAGAGAGGAAAAACATACCCACTTTTGAATCCAAAAGACAATCCCATAACAAAATACAACAACACAAATATTGTGAACGTTTTTTCCTTGTTTCGCAAATCCAAATGACCCAAGGCTTGTCTTATGTTAAACTTCTCCTTTTTTCTATCAACTAACAGCAAAGACGCTGGAACTATAACAGCTCCGATGAGAATGCAAAGCATCACCGTGTTTGTATAAAAAATCCACACAATGAGAAACCCCGCCAACAAGCTACCAACTGCCATAGAAACGAAGGCGGTAGTTCTCAGGTGAACCAAGGTTTTCCTTTTCTTTCCACTCTTCTCCAGAAGGAAAGCTCGGTTCACAGCCCATAGAGAAGCACTCTTGGTTCCTTCCGTAACCTTGCCCAATAGAAACGCAAAAGGAGTGTAAGACAAATAGTAAATCGAACTGGAAAGCACAGCGAGTAGTCCATTCAAGATGAAAAACAGCTTTCTGCCTAAGAAGTCAGAAACAACAGCAAAAGACATTCTCGTCAGTTGAAAAATCATAGGTAAGGATGCAAAAATTAATCCAATAGTAACTATGTCAAGATTTCTCTCTTTCATTAACAAGGGCAATACGATGATTAGGATTCCACTTATGAAAGAGTTTAAGACTTGTATGAAAAAAATGATTTTGGTCTGATTCAGAACTGTGCCCTTCACTTTCTTTTCCTTCATTACTTCATTATGCGTTTATTACCAGAGGCTTGGATATACGATTATCTTATCGAAATTGCTCATTTCATCATATAACCTCCACAACCCTTCTTCCAGACCCCCCGCTACTAGAGGTCACACAAAAATTTATTTCAACACTACTACAAACAAAAACAAAAAATTGGGGAAATTCGTTTTCAACTGTATTCTCGGAAAGTATGGTTACATTTGGTACAACGGAAAAACTGTGTAGAAGACTCATCACTCCCCCTAGTCTGCACCTGCCACACATAAGCCAACATATTCCCACACTTAGGACACCCAACCCTAATAGTAGGCAAAGTCCGCAACTTCTGCGCCTCCTTCCCAATCACAACCACACGCTCTTGAGGCCCATGCTCTATAACCTTTGGAGTAGCCACAATGCGCACTGCTCGTTTTTTATAGCCACACTTCGGACATGAAAGCGCAACGGTGACCTTATTTCCCTTTTTCTTCTGGGCTGGAGTCAGCCTCATCCCACACTTGGGACAGAACTCCATGGCATATCACCATTCCGTTCACTTTCCTTACTTTCGCGTCTTTTAAACCTTTTCTTTCGATCGGGTTAACCCAGAGGCTATGATATGTGCTACTCGCAACGCTTCGGGAATATTGCTTCGTGTAGATGTACTCTTTAGAATCTTCTCTGCATCCTTCTCCGAAATCCCCACAATCTGCACATACACGGCTTGTTCAGCGTCTCGCGTATGCACCTCTATTATCTTTCCAGCATTCTCCATTGCTTCCAACCGATTTTCATATTCAGGTAGATTCCGAAGCGCTCTCCTCATATCATCGAAATCTGGCTTCTCTCGTGTAACCGTTATGACAGGCAAACGTACTCTTTCGAAAAGCTTCTTTATATCCACGACGTTGAAGCCGGCGAAGGTAACCCCGTTTAACATCACTACTCGAAGTTGATCATAATGAGGAGACGCGGTTATCATGGACGCGATCTTTTCTGTTGCATCCATTCCATCAATCTCCACCTCCGTACGCATAACTCCGTCAAGCCAGTACCCTCCCCGGTAA
>Ga0209978_10001275_pt1 | contig 10492 bp, 9 predicted proteins | sample BentaG_FD_182805 | JGI IMG/M metagenome (GOLD analysis project Ga0209978, IMG submission 182805) | Deep subsurface microbial communities from South Atlantic Ocean to uncover new lineages of life (NeLLi) - Benguela_00093 metaG (SPAdes)... | ecosystem: Environmental > Aquatic > Marine > Oceanic >...
GTCGGGCCTCCTAAACCAGTAGGTTATTTTAAGGTATATTTCACATGTTGGAACTAGAGCTTAGTCCTCTTGTGAGAGCTTGTCAATACGAGATAAAAAGGAACCAAAGTTTAATGATTCAAGCCTGGGCAAAGCATCACCTCTTTTGAATTACTGAGCTCGTCAACTGGCTGTTTTACTCTTTCCTATCACCCACGCTTAGGAGTGAGGCCAGGGTGCTGACCCCGATTACAGTCAAGACTCCACACGGGACGGTAGTAAACCTTGGGTGGAGCGACCACCCAGCCTTGATTTACCGAGCACCCTGGTTAAGGAAGATTATAGTACTTAAATCGATGTTGTCAAGGCAGGTTACGCGGCCCTTTTACTCAATCTTAGTTGGTAGAAAGGAGTTAATAATGATTAGAGGACAGGAGTATAAAAAACGAACACTTGTTGGTCGTGACCTACGCCCCCAGAATCTCCTTGTGCTTCAGGGCACGCTCCAGGGACGGCTGCATCTTCATATCGCGGAACTCGGTGATGGCAAAGTCCAGGTGCTCCAGTGCATCTGACTTCTCATCTGGATAGTGCTCCAGGAGCAGCTCTTAGGCTGAAATGAGAACACTTTCTGCAGAGAGATGCCGAGACCATGCCCAAATTGAACTCAGAGAGTCAAAGAAAGATGCTACCCACCAGAACAGGTTTTTACTAAAGGTATAGAAGCACGGGGCCGGGACTCACTCCCGACCCTATGTTTATTGACATGCTTCTAATAGTATTAAAAGCCTACCTTTTTCCCGTCATCTCGTACTTCAGGTCCTGGTCAATCCAGCTATACTTGACCGTGCCTCCGAAGTTGTAGTAGCCGCAAGCGTAGGTACCATAGTTGTTCTTCAGCCACGGCCACCACAGCATGTAGAGATCCGGCACCACATTGGGGATGACGTAGGCCTGCTCAAGGAGCCACGGCATCAATTCGTGGTTGATTCTCATCATTGCCGCTTCGTCGGTACCGGCGTATGTTATTATCTCCGCGTAGGCCTCTTCGATCTGAGTTACACCATAATCCTCATCAATGCGGCTAGGATTGTAAGAACCCGGACCCCTGAAGTCGATAAACTTCATGTAGGTACCGCAGCCCGAGTCGGTGGTGTAGATCATCTCATAAGGGCCGTAGTTCCTGGAACGGGCTATGCCGAGGTAGACAGCATAATCCACAATATCGAGTTCCACGTTGATGTTGATATCCGCCAGCATGTCCTTGTACATAGAGAGGATATCTATCATTACGGGCGTATTCCAACAGATGACGCTGCACTCGAAGCCATCGGGGTAGCCGGCATCAGCCAGAAGCTGCGTTGCCTTGTCTGGGTGGTGCTCATAGAGCTCCCTGACGTTCTCAGGAAGCTCCTCAAGGGGAACGTAGGCATCCATGTAGGCCAGGGTAGGCATTAAAGGCCAGGTCAATATCGTGCCGGAACCCTGCCAGTACAGGTCCCTTACCTTCTCCTGGTCTATGGCGAGCATCATCGCCTGCCGAACCTCTTTCACGCTGAAGGGTGACTCCGCCAGGTCCGTCCTGAAGAACACGCCGGTCATCCCATCGACCGTGTATTTAAGCGTTTCCATGGCAGAGAGTCTGGGGTCCTCGAGGAGGGGTCTGGCATCGTTGTAGTTGACCGCGGTTAGCCGGTCGATCGCCCCGCTGCGAAATGCCGCCTGCCTGGTGGAGGGGTCTACTATGACCAGCCACTTGACGCCATCCACATAGGGCAACTGGTTCCCCTTGCCCGGTCCGATGGGGTCAGTTTCCCAGTAGTTCGGGTTCCTGGTGAAGGTGACCGAGCTGTTGGGGACAAAGTCGGTCAGCATGAACGGCCCGGTGCCGAGGCTGTTGCGCCAGTCCACCTGGTCTCCGTATTCCTCGATTACTTCACGCGGCACTATTGAGTGATAGTCGGGGAACAGGGTTATCATGTTGACCCACTGGTCTACGGGAACCGTAATAGTTACCGTCCCCTCATTACTATCGGACGTTATCTCTGCGGTCGCGCACAATTGGGCATAAAAGAGCGCGAAATACCCGCCGGTCAGTGCCCGCTTCAGCGAATATTCAACGTCCGCAGCAGTGAGTTCCCGTCCGTTTACCGGCGCCTTGTTGTGCCAGTGGACCCCCTCGCGGATGTGGAAGATGATTGTCCCGAGCTCCGGTATCGTCCAGCTATCTGCCAGACAGCCTGTCTTCTGGTCCATGCGGTTATCGCCGCCATTGACCCAATCGGTCTCAAAGGTGCCGGCCGGTCCCTTCGCCCAGTCACCCTGCAATAAGTCATTGTGGGTTAATTTCGTGGTGAAAGCATAAACGTGACCTCCGTAGTTGCCACCAGCGACTTCGTCAAAATAAGGGACATCCGAGTTTATGTTATACGTGACTACGCCCCCATACTGTGGCCCTATCGGCGCCGTTACCACTTCTTCAACCACCTCTTCCTCCTCTACCACCGGTGTCACCACCTCTTCCTCCTCTTCAACTACGGCTGGGGCACAAGATGCCAGCACCAGGGATAGTACCATCAGGCAGCTCACCACCAACCATACAATCTTCTTTTTCATTTCTTCACCTCCTTTTGCTTTTTACTGAGCAATGGTTTCGGCTAATTTCATTTAGTTTCACATCTTGTCCCTCCTCATCTCAAAAGATTCCACCTCTTTTTCGTGGTCTATTTTTAGTCATTTTTTACTGCTCTGTCAACTTTTTTAAGCTTAGGCTCACTTTTCATTTTTTGTTGCTTCTTTCGTCTTCTTCAATCCATAGCGTCCGACACCACCCCTGAGCCTTGGGTCAAGCAAGTCTCTCAGTGCGTCGCCCAACATGTTTATCCCCCAAACGACGATGCTCAGGGCCAGGCCGGGCCATACGGCTAACTGCATCGCCTCGAGCATATATGGGCGTCCGCGATTGAGCATACCGCCCCAACTGGGGAACGGCTCCGGGATGCCGTAGCCGAGAAAGCTGATAACGGCCTCAGTAAGAATGGCCGCCCCCATACGTGACGTGAATACGATAATCAGGGGGGCCATGATATTGGGCAGGATATGCCGCATAAGTATTCTCCCGGTTGGAGCACCAATAGCCCTCGATGCCTCTACGTAGACGTTCTCCCTGATGCCAATAACGGCGCTTCTCACTGTCCTTGAGCCGGTGATGCCGTAAAGGAGCCCCAGCACAATTATTACCTGAGGGATACCTGGCCCTGTCAGGGCCATCAGTGTTATCATTATAAATATACCGGGAAAGCACATCCAGGCATCAACAAATCTCTGAATAATTATGTCAATTTTGCCACCAAGGTAACCCGAGATGAGGCCGATGAGGGTACTGATAACGGTTGAGAGGGCACTGACTCCCAGGCCCACAAACATGGAGATTTGAGCCCCATAGATGATACGGCTGAACAGGTCCCTTCCTGATTGGTCGGTTCCTATCCAGTGCTCCATGCTTGATGCATCCAACCTGCCGCCAACCCAAGTTTCATTGTATCCATAAGGGGCCAGCAGGTCGGCAAAAATGCCGACAAGGAGTAGTATCAGGACGATGACCGCACCTACCGTGCCCAGTGGCTTCTCCTTGACCAGCCTGATAAACAAGTCAACCAGGAAGGAGTGCCTCTTCGCTTGCGTCAATGCTCCATCGTACAGCCCTGTCGTGCTCTCAGCCATTTTTCTGCTTTCTCCCACTATCTATCTATAGCGAATCCTGGGGTCCAACCAGGCGTAGGTCAGGTCGGTCAGCAGGTTGGCCGCCATGACGACGCTGCCCATCATCAAGTTTACTCCCGAGATTATGGAATAGTCCCTCTGCGAAAGGGAGTCAATCAGGAGCCGACCTATCCCGGGCAGGTTAAATATCTGCTCCATGATAACCGTGCCGCCGATTAAAATGGGTAGCTGGAGCCCTATGATGGTTATCACCGGAATCATGGCGTTTTTCAAAGCGTGCCTCATGACGACTACCCTCTCCCGCAGCCCCTTTGACCAGGCAGTCCTGATGTAGTCCTGCCTCAGCACCTCCAGCATCATGGTTCGCATCATTCTCATGGTCACGCCGGACATGACCATGCCCATGAGTAGCGACGGTATGATGAACTGCTTTATGTTTTCGGCAAGATTCTCGGTGATGGGGATATACACCATAGAGGGTGTCCAGCCCCACCAGACCGAGGGGAAGACGATAATCATAGTCGCCAGCCAGAAGCCGGGAACGGACATACAGAGTATGGCAAAGGTACGCCCCACATAGTCGCCGGCGGTATCCTGCCGTATCGCCGAGTATATGCCTATGGGGAAAGCTATAAGCAACGCCGTTATTAAGCCGATAATGCCGAGCTCCAGGGAAATCGGAATCTTGCCGGCTATCTCACCGAGTATCGGGCGCTGTGTCCAGAGTGACTTTCCGAGGTCACCCTGGAGGACACCGGAAAAAGTGCCATCCTCCTGCTGCCACGCCCCCAGCCAGCGCAGGTACTGTTTCCCGACTGGTATATCCAGTCCCAGGTCATGCCTGATTTGCTCCGCTATCTCTTCTGGACTCACCATCGTCTCGCCCATTTGTTGGGACGCCATCAGGTCTATCAACGAGCCAGGAATGAAACGGACAGTGAGAAAGACTATAATGGTTACCAAAAGCAGGGTGGGTATCATCAGCAGTAATCTTCTGATTATATAGGCACGCATATTATTCCCCTAATAGTTAAGCAACCTCTGGGTGCGGTTTCCTCTCTCCATCAATCTTCTTTGTTGGCTTGCTGCAGCATCTCCTTGAGGGGACCTGCTGCTAAGCCTGACTCCCCTACAGTTCAGGCCGCGTGAGGAGGACGAACACTCTTGATTAAGCCGATGAGTGGAATGATTGTCGATTAAAAAACACCACGGTACCAGTTACCGCCATCAGAAAGCAGTTCCAGCACCCTTGCTTCATCTCCCTAGCTCCTAAGCCAGCATATTATTCTAAGGCTATTTCACATGTTGGACTTTGAGTTTAGTCCTCTCCTGGGAGTTTGTCAATATCCGTAAAAAGGAACAGTTTTCTCCCCTAGGTAACATTTCGCTATTTCGTGCAGTGCCGGCAGTTCGCCAAAAGGGGGGAGTCTTCGCATGGCAGGATGGGCGCATGCTGCCTTCATCACTGACCGATGGGATTTCCCTTAATTCTTCCTAATCAGGAGATCCTTTGAAGGCTTTTTGGTAAAGCTCTTCTATTTGCTCCAGCGTAAGAGTACGCGGATTTCCTTCTATGGAGTCGTCCTTTGCTGCCCATCTTACACAGTTAGGTATCAACTCCGGATCCGCGCTATATTCTGATAGAGTTGTTGGGAGTCCGATAGATTTCGTTAATCTATGCACGGCATATGGAGTCTTTTCGGCGGCTTCTATCTTACTCAATCCTTCGACTTGCTCTCCCATAGCAACCGCAATATCTCCAAGTCGCTCCATGCATGCAATCATATTGAACTTCATTACGACAGGCAGCATGATGGCCATTGCTGTGCCATGTGGCATTCCATATTGTGTGGTAAGCTGGTGGCCGAGGGCGTGAACTGCTCCACACCATGCATTCATTGATACCCCCGCTTCCAAGCTGCCCATTGCCATTCCCTCTCGTGCCTCCATGTTGGAACCGTTGGCTACCGCAGGACCGATATGTTTCACGATTAGTCTTATAGCAGCCAAAGCAAGTGCGTCAGTTTGCGGCATTGCATAGGGGCTGCAGTAGGCCTCAATTGCATGGCTGAGAGCATCCATTCCAGTAGCAGCAGTCAGAAGCGGTGGCATGGTTGCCGTCATCACAGGGTCCACCAGTGCAACTTTGGCAAGGAGCTTCGTCCCGAGCCCTCCAATATCCATTTTATAATTATCAGCAACATTGGTTATGACTGCTGCTGTCGAAACCTCGCTGCCACTACCTGAAGTTGTTGGAATTGCTACAAAAGGAGGTATTGGATTGGTAATTGGGTCGATATTAAGATCAGCAGTCGCGTAGTCTCGAACCGATCCAGGGGCATTATTGACTAATACCCCTATAGCTTTTGCGCTGTCTATAGGACTTCCTCCACCGACAGCCACAAGTATATCTGCTTTCTCATTCTGATAAAGGTGTGCTCCTTTCTCAACCTGAACATCGGTCGGGTTGGTATCAGCTTCTGCATAAACATAGTAGTCGATTCTTTCCTCTTTAAGAGACTTCTCAATATCTCCAAAAGTATCAAGGCTCGAAACTACTTTACCGGTTACCAGAAATACCTTTTCTCCTCCTAGGTCTTTTACAAACCGGCCAACCTGCTGAGCAACTTCTCGCCCGAAAACAACCCTCTCGGGATGCTGAAAGCGATATATGACAGACATTTCTCCCTCCTTGTCTCTATTCCTATTCAGCCCCTCAAACTTTGTCGATACACTAGAGTAGAGATGAACCGTGTGCGTGCGGAATGTAGCCACGAATCGTGGCATCAAGCCCCGTGAAACAGCTACAAGTGCTTGGTGTGACCGTGAACCTTCAACTCACTCGCCAGCCGCTGTACTTGTGCCTGGGGAAAAGCACGGGGTCCAACCACGGTGCACTTGAGAGAGGCGGCGGCCACGGCGAAGCGTACCTTCGCCTCCAAACTCCATCCCTGGAGGTGCCCATAGATATAGCCTGCGGAGAAGGTTGAACCTGCAGCGCACCCGTCAACCACGTCCATCTGGGGTGCGTAGACGCGTACCACCTCTTCCCGGGTCGCAGCCAGGCAACCATTTCTTGCCATCGTTATCAGCGCCACGGGTATGCCCTTTTCCAGCAGCCTGTCGGCGATTTCCTGAGCGTTGTCCTGAAGCTGGGCGTCGTCGGTGATAGCCTGGCAGATGGTTACGTACGGGGCATAGCGTGCCAGTAGCTCCTGATCAGAGTGGCCGTGTTCGAAGTTGAGGAATACGGGGATTCCCCATCGCATTGCCTCCTTCATGGGACGCAGGATGTGGTCACCATCGTACCAGTCCACGTAAACAAGTTTAGCTTCCCGGATCATCGAGATATCGCCAGTGTCTAGAGTCTTCAGCACCTTGGGGTCACGATTCCAGAAGTAGGTACGATTGCCATCCCCGTCAGATATAATCACCTCATAGGGTGTTTTCACTTTTGAAGAAATGCGTACCTTTCCTACTATGTCCAGTTCCTGTAGGCGGCGGGCAATTCTGCGGCCACTGATATCATTTCCGAGGGTGGTACCGATGAGGCCAGTCCGTGTTCCCCATCCGCGCAGTATGGTGACCACGAGCACGGCATCGTCGTCGATGAGCTCGGTGACCTCTTTCCAGTCGGCGCCAGTGTTTGCCTCAGGCAAACGGTCCGCAACGATTAGAGTAGCAGATGACACCGTGCCGAATCCCACTACTTCCACAGACATAAAACCATTGTTCTCCTTACTGCCACCATCAACTATAGAACTATCCGACCTTTCGAGCCACGAAGACGCTCTACGGTGTACAACCCCCTATCCTTGTTGGCCGTGCTCTGCAGAGAGCATGCCTAGTCCACACACACCGTTCAATGGCCCTGCGGATGACTCTCCGGGGATAGGATCAAGTATCGGCCGGAGGTCAATTGAGGGTCCTGCCTGTAGACGTAGGTCTCACCGGGACTCATTCTTTCCTCGTAGAGCACTTCCTCATGGTTGGCAAACCTGACAACAAGCGCGTAGAAATCATAGTAGGGTATATAGAGCTTGGCGTATCCCTGCCTGTTGGTCCTAGAACGACCCACACCGGCGACCACTACCTCAGCGCCAGAGATGGGTTTGCCCTCCAGGTCAAGAACCCTGAGCCTGCTGGTCCGCCCCGGCAGGAGGTGTTTGGTGAGGAACTGCTTCAGTCTCCCGGCACGACCGGGGGCAGGACCCTGAGGAATCAGGTCCACCACATCTTTCTCGAATCCTGTCTTCTTTGGGACCCTCCACTCTTCGCCGTACTTGAAACGCAGGTATTCCTCAGGGGGATTTGGCGCACGGAACTTCTCACCCATGAAGTCGATTTCCTTCAGATCAGTGAACACCCTGACGGGAATGCGGACCCCAGGGTAATGGAATGTGCTGTCCTCAATGATTCGGAAGCAATTCCAGTCTATTCTTACTGATGACTTCACCATCGGCACATATATGCGCTGCTCTTTGCGCCACACTTTGACGAGGAAGCCATTGTCCCTGAAGGCAGCGACAACTCGGTCCACTGACTTCTCGGTAAGCCCGTGAAGTCCTATCACCGAGCCCAAATCCAGATCATCATCCCAGGGAATGAATCCTCCGTGTCTGATTGCGCCAAGGAGTGTCCCCTGCTCGATAAAAAAGACTACTCCTAGCCGGTCCAGGATCTGCTTGGCTTCCCTCAGGACGCTTTCAGCTCTAGCCTTGGTTACCTCAAATGGCTCCCATTCTTCTATGGACCTGTCAAATGCCACCTCAGTGGCATCATTGTTTGCTGCCATTCTCCTCTCCCTGTCCTTATTGAAGGTTGATCGACGCTTGCTTACGGATGGGGAATCTCTCAATAACACTGAAACCTACCTCGTTACCGGCAAGACCCAGTGATTCCCCAACATCAGAGCCCAGTGACAGTGTTCTCCTGCCCTCGGTGTTCATTATTGACACCGTTCACTAGCAGATACTCTAGACGCGCACTGAACTATTGTCAAATCAGTGGTTCGGCTGTTGACAACTACTTCCCAGCATTCAGAGAGTCCTTTAAGCCAAGACTCATCTTTCTTTGACTCTGCGAATGATCTCAGAAGTGGAGATGCCATGTGTATAGGGGACAGTACGGAAGATTCCCATCTCCACAGGCACCTTGTAATAGGATTCTAACTGTTCCTGGGGGAAATCGTCTCCATGGACCACTAGGTGGATATCGTGCTTCTCGATGAAGGCGCGGTCAATTATGAACGGAGCGTTGGGAATCACTTCGTCAACGTAGCGGCATCCGGCCACGCAAGCGACACGCTCTTCCATTGTGAGGATGGGCCTACGCTTATAGGACACCAAAGCATCATCGGCACAGATGCCCACCAAAAGGTAGTCCCCCAAGGCCCGGGCCTTCTTTAGAAACTCGACATGACCGTAGTGAAAGAGATCGGCCACCATGTCTGCATACACTCTTATCATCGTCAATCCTTTCTCAAGGCATTGGTTAGTCGGTGGAGCGCTGAGAAATTGGCAATTAAAGCGATTACCCCCAATGTCCAGATCGGCTGGCTCAGCAGTAGCCCAACTATCAGGACTCGATCGCGCCAACCACGGTCGCCTATAGTGGAAAGGGAGCTCTTCCCTTCGGCCTCGGTCTTTGCCCTCACATAGGGCGCTAACATCGACCCCAAGAGCGCAGCCAGTCCGAGGAGCAAGGCAATATCTGAGGTCAGGAAGGTCAGTCCTCCGATGAGGAAATCCGTGTACCGCTCCATCACCACAGCGGTCAAATACGTCAATGCCCCGATGACGAGTAGATCTGTGTACCGGTCCAGCACTGCCTCTAAGATCGCTCCTTCTTTGGAGCCAGTGCCTTGTTTCCTCGCCAAGTCACCGTCCAGACCGTCTAAAAAGTCAGCCAAGGCGAACAGAATCCCAGCAGTCCACAGAGGTTGAGTCAGGATGCAAACCGAAGCTCCCACTCCCCCAACCAGGAAGCCAGCAAAGGAGATTCGACTAGGGGTGATCCAGCGGTAATGAGCTAGGTAGGCAGCCAAGGGCTCCGTCACGCGCCTGTAGAGCCTGTCAACAATGTTCTCCGGTAATCTAGTGATGGTTATGCTCCTCTACCATTTGCTGGGCTTCGTCGTCAGTGTATTGCTGGCAGTGTGATTACGGCAAACAGTTGCCAAGCCAAGTGATAGCTTGCCGTAACATCAAAGACCCATCCGGTAACGATGGGGCTGGCTAACCCTCCAACCATGCTGACGAGTATCATAAGCCCCATAATTGTGCCATAGTTTTCTGCACCAAAACACCAATAGTGCGTCTATGTACACGTTTCTGGCTTTGCCAACTCTTCAACTACCCACCCAAGGTCTAACTCATGTAGCTTCTCCGGGGTAGGTGCCGCTTGCTCGGGGTCCCATCCGGACACCCTGTAGTAAGTCTGCAGGGCTTGTTGCATGGCCTCTCTATCTAAAAATACGGGAGCTGCTTGAACAGCAGCCACCTTATACTTGGGGAATGCCTCCGGTGAGTTCGGCTCGTGGCGGGTTGACTCTGTTCCACGCTTCTTTGAGTCAGCCATGATTCTCCTCCTTTGAATAACTCTTACTTGGACAACCTACACCCTGAGACACAAAAATCACCACCCAAAAATAAGATGCTAATCACACAATACCTGGGAAGCCTTTAACCCATAGTCATTTCACATGTTGGGATTTGAGTTTAGTCCTCTTGTGATGCTTTGTCAATATGCTAAAAACGAACATTTTTGTCCCAGAGGTAACAGAACGCTA
>Ga0209978_10001277_pt1 | contig 10488 bp, 10 predicted proteins | sample BentaG_FD_182805 | JGI IMG/M metagenome (GOLD analysis project Ga0209978, IMG submission 182805) | Deep subsurface microbial communities from South Atlantic Ocean to uncover new lineages of life (NeLLi) - Benguela_00093 metaG (SPAdes)... | ecosystem: Environmental > Aquatic > Marine > Oceanic >...
CGATTACGTCGTTGGTGTAGCGTTTTCCGTTTATGGTGATGTGGCCGAAACCGTAGGAATCAATCATGTTGCAGCTTCTCACTAAAATTATTTGGTTGTTTTTCGTCCTTCTCCAATATGAATTTTATGTAAGCTAGCTGGGTACCTTTGATAGTCTGTAGAGTGCTTAGAATAAACATTTCCACCATTAATAATTGTTAACTCTATAGGCGTGTACCGATTTGCCCCTAGAAGAGGAATAGATATTGTTAGAAGAGAAGCGTTCAATACCGACCTTTGACGACGACACTGACCCTGACCACGTACGAATAACCCTTGTGCTACCTCTCGACATGATTTCGTGGCTAAACGACGTTGAAGAGTTTGAAGGTCTCGGGTCTAAATCCTTTGTGGTATGGGAAATCTTGCGTAACGTAGTGGACAACCCCAACAATGATTGGAACAAAAGTCTAGCAAAATACTACAAGTGTAACATACTGACTCAAGAGAATCGTGCCTACGTGAAGAACTACATGAAGTCACTAATGGGCAAGCTTTTACCCAGCACATACACCGACGCTATTAACTCACTGCTTGACCGTTGTCGTAAGAAGCTAGACCTACGTGGTAGCATTGACGAGAGATGAACAATGTCTGACAACAACAGGATTGATGAGCCGTGGTTCGTTCCAGTGACCCTTGAGCTACCACCTGAAGTCATTGCTTGGCTAGACAAACTTGTGGAGTCGAATCAACTACTTGTAAAATGGGGTTGTCCAAAAGAAGCTCCAAATAGATCAACGGTTGTATGGACAACCTTATTCGACGTAATGGCTGACCGCAACCACCCTTGGTTCAAAGCCGTAGCCGATGGATACCTAGAAGACATTCTACCTAAGCATTTCCTTGTGCACATAGACTCGCTGGTGAGAGCTGGGAAATACCCTAACCGTATAGAAGCTCTTGAAGCACTTATTGACCTTGGCATTGGTGAAGGAGACACGTAGTCGTCGTCGCCTCCATCAACCTCTCTATCTCCCCTCTTTTTTCTATCAGCTTGCTCCCTCGACTGGGTGACTGCCTTACACATGTGTAGGTCAATATGATCTATTCTGTAAAGTCTTGATCATACTCAGTATATCGGCCATGTAACTAAGCGTTTGGTGCATGCATGCAAGGTTAGGTTTGTTTCTTCTTTCTATGTTTAACGTAGACAACTGATATAGTTAGAGTAGATACGAGCATTGACTCCAAGTGATCAATACGTTTTCCCAAAGTCCTTTGCAATCTTTACACCATCTATGATGTTTATGACTTGATTATTGTCGAGGTCTGCGTTTGGGTTCCATCTCGGATGTCCAGGATAGGAGCCGAATGCTAATCCCCATATTGCTATGTCTTTAATGTTAACTTTACCATCATTGTTTAAATCACCTAAAACTGCTCGCCACGGCTTCATGAGCGGATATATGTCTTGATTGTTCTCATCAATAATGTAGGGTGTATCTCCTATTCCGTCACTTCCCGTAGCATTTTGATAAAGACCACTATACACATCAAGACCTGTATAGTCACTCCAGTAGTTTCCGCCAGAAGGATAACCGTCATCCCAGATGTTGATTGAAAGAGGATACTCGGGACATTCTATTGAAGAATCGTAGGCTTGCTGAATGTTTTCTACGAAGTTGTTATGGTAAATTTTGTTGTCAGAAGAATCGTATGACCAGATACCGTACCTGTTGTTGTTTACATAATTGTTCGTGATTGTGTTGTTGCTTGAAGAATAAAATGAGATTGCATGCCATGTGTTCGAAATGCTGTTGTTGATAATAGCGTTGCCGTTGGAATCATCTAATCTAATTCCCATTTGGTTTAAGATATTGTTGTTTATTATGGTATTATTGGAAGAATATGAGAAGTCGATTGCGTAGCTTGTTCTCGAAATTGTTACATTCTCTATTCTTGAATTTTTTGTATAAGCGAATTTTATCCCGTGCCAATTTCTAACAGTGAGTGTTAGATCCTTTACTGTTACGTTTGTGGAGTTTACCAGGCAAAGATACCCAACGTCCCAACTTGAGTCTATAACTATATCTTTTCTGTTAACAAGATATCGTATCGACTTTCCCTCAACCTTGTTGCTTGTATCAATGTCGTGAACAAAGTGGGAAAGTTCCACTCCTCCAACTCCAAAATTATCCATATTCCCCGATGCCGTGTTATTTCTTAGGATAGCGTTAGAGCACAATTCTATTATAATTCCATCAAAGTTGTTTGAGACAGTGTTATCGGTTAAGATGTCATTACTGGTATCCCAGAGGTGAACGCCATAAACCCTGTTTGCAGTTACAACATTGTTAGTTAAGGTGTTTTTGCTAGACTCGTGGATGAAAATGCCGTTTTCGTTGTTTGTTACGATGTTGAAGCTTATATTGTTCCCGCTTGAACGACTAACGCATACACTGGTATCCCAGTCGAGCGGACTAACGTATACACCACTATCCCAGTCGAACGTCCCACTATTTCGTATGGTGAAGCCGCTAATTTTGATATTGTTGGCTCTTAGGCAAACTACGTTTCCAGTTTCACCTCCATCGATAATCGTCGTATGCTTATTTTCTCCAACAAGTGATACTGTCTTGTTTACAACGACGTTTTCATAGTATGTTCCGTTGTATACGAATATGGTGTCTCCATCCTTTACGACTGGGCTATTAATGGCTTCTTGTATTGAAGAGAAGTCTGCTGGTCCATCATCATCCACAGTCCAAGTAGTAACAGCTCTAACAGGTTCAATGAACTGAAAGCTAACTCCAACACATGATAGAAGTAAGATTGAAGCACAAGCAAGCAAAACAAGCTTTCTATCCACTGCTCTCCCTTCGCCTTCCCCTCTTCGGCTACTAAATACACAATTCACTCATTTAACTCTTCAGAAAGAGTATTCTATTCCACGATTCCTTTTCAACACTGAAGTTTGATAATAATTTGACCATTGAATGCAATGACTGTATGTTCAGTGACCATTTACTATCTGAAAACAAGTATTGTACCGAGAAGCTAAACTGCATGTATGCAAGCATAAAATGCTTAATTCAAACAATTAACACTTCTGGAACCTACATGTACTCAGACCTTCGGCAGAAAGTTTTTTCATAGGAAAGCGTAGTTCTTTTACTCATACTGGCAATCTCCACGTAGGTTACAACGTGAATGTATCCTTTTTGTTTATAAGCTATCAGGTAACCGTGATCACTGTTATGACACAGAAGTATCTCTGTTTCCGTGCTTGGATATTCTCTCTGAGAGATGATGTTCCATGTTGCGCTGTACTCATTGCCCCGGTACTTGAAAACTAACTCTATCTGTCCATCTCCCATTTTGTAGATGTATGTAACAAACACAAATTCATGAAATCCGATTCTCATCCAACCCCGGCCAATGCCCTCTTCGACAAACGGTGGGGCTTCCCACATGTTTGTTTCTGTTGCTCTAATGGTCACGTTCATGCCACCTGAAATTTGGGATAATTCCACAAGAACTCCGGTCTCTTTGTCCCAATAAAATGTGCAGTAGATTTCATACAGTGTAAAACTTGTGTAAATTGCTGTTCTTTTTGCTCCAGCATAAGTTCTTACGGTTTCACCTTCAATTGTTACCTCGCCATAACCACTAATGTAGATAGAGTCTCCAGTTGTCAAGTTGACCGGAATAACGATTCCTTCACCACCAGCCACAGCATCGAAAGCCATTGTTTGATTTTGTTCTGACCCATCAGACATATGCATAGTCACTCGGACAGTAGCGGTTGTTCCCTCAACACTCAAAAATTCCACCTTCATCCATTGGGGTAGTGTCGTCCCTGGAGGCGCACCAGTGACTGTGTAGTTATATCTTATCCAGTCGCCAGCCTTAACCCCCACTTCAGGAGGGGCTGAAACTCTCACAAATCTTGTCATTTGATTGTTTTCCAGGGATGTTTCTCCAGGCGCTGGCTGAACATATGCAGTTACATTGTAGATGCCCTCGTTTGGAGGAGTCCACCCGTAGGTAAACCTGGTAAAACTCCTACTCTCCAAGAATGGAACAACCGTGCTGTTTATCACATGCCCGTTTATAAGTAACTGAAACTCCACGTCGGTCTCATTGCTCAGACCATAATTGTACACTGTCGCATTCAATAGGGAGGACTCACCCAGTTGAATAGTCATCGGGGCTTCAAGAGATACAGTAAGCTCATGCTTAGGAGAATATGCCCCGATCGGAACATTTGTGGCTACGAGAGTAACAGTAGCCCAATATGTATCTCCAAACACATGTGCCCCTATAACCAGACCTGTCTTTTTATCGAAAAAAAACGTGTTTGTTGTACCATAGGGATCTGTCCAATTTGCAACCCAACAGTCAACGAACTCCCCACAAAACATAACTTTGTCACTAGTCATCACTGTTGCGTTGGCTGTCCATATGCGAACAACGGAACCCTCGGTAACATCGGTCTCTATCCAAAAAGCATACCAAGAGTGTTTCCACATGTGATTGCCGCCGACAACCCACCGATTGGTGGTGTTAATAGTCATCCAAAATACTCCACTTTGAGAAGGCATCAGGATTGTGTGAGTCGTATTTATCAAGTTAGGTTCGAGGTAGTCGATGTATGAAACATTCCACCAACCCGACCAAACCATCGTTCCATTCTCAGAGTACTCTGCTATGCCGTAGTTGGCATATTGCCCTGGCAAGGGATTGATTATGCCTTCATCACCAGAAAGCCTGGTAGAACTTCCATAATGATTCACAGTTGCTCTAACAACCCCATGATTCATAAAGCATGAAAACAGTAACATAGACGCCAAAACCAATAAAACAATCTTCCTATTCATTTCTATTCCTTCTCTGCCCTACAACTATACAACTCAAGCACTTAACGTTTCAGAAAGATTGTTCTATTGGACAAGAATGCATGCATATTGCATACATCAAAACATCCCTTTTCCATGCATGCATACCCTTGACCTTTTAGCCTCTGAAAACACACTTTCTGAGCCCTTAGCTCTCTCGCCGACAGGTAATCGCACGTCACTTGCACCTACAGGACGGCTAGATTGCTTGCTAAACCCTGTACTCTTAACCTTGGACTCTGAATCACTAGCACTCTTCTCTAATAATCCGTATACTCGCTTCAATCCTTTAACAATGAGTCCAACGAATCTACGTTTAGTGCTTAGTGGTGCATCAAGGGGTATGTCATGTGGCAGTTGAATAACTTCTACTCTATCTTTAACTAGTAGTCGGTCAATTCCTTTGCCTAGTTTAGCTGTTGATGTGAGCACCCACTTCTTACTATGTGTAGGATCAGATGTAGTGAACCTGTGTGCTACTTCGGATAGGTATCTTCCACGAGTTAGTCTACAACCCCAATGTTTCACTTCATTACATACAGCGTCACCGTAGAAGTCTACGCCTAACCCGTTGATTTTGTTACGAGTGTACGGCATGTGGGCTAGCTTGTAGGCTTCCTCTACTAAGTCTTCAAGTAATCTTCCTTTCTCTTCTTTGTTAGGGTTGATAAGAACAATTCGTTTGAATCCGTTTCTAACTAACGTCCTTGTTGATGGACGCTTTACTCTAACCTCAAGTATAGAACGTAACCGACTGAGACTATTCGTCATCGTTACCCTTCATCAGTGGCAAGGGTTCTGAGAGGTACTTCGCATACTCACTGTTGATGTAGCCTACGAATGACCTGTGTAACGCAAGGTTTTCCATGAGTCGGTTGAGTGAGTTCTCAAAAAGTGGTTTAGGTATTCGCTCTGTGCAGAATGGACAGCTGACTTCATCACCTTTACGTCTGGGTTTGTGGTATCTTACGCCTAGTAGCCTAGCACTCTCTTTCTTTAGTTGTGCTCCTACACCTTCGTACCTTTCGTCGGGGGTGGCGGGATATCCATTATCAGGGCTACGAATTGCAAGCTTTGCAATTCGCTGATCGTAGCCACCAGAGCGTTTGAATTCAACAGGTAGATGAAGCATAACCCATCTATACGACATTCCAATAGCATCAGCGATATCATGGGGACTCCAGTTGGTCATGGAAGCGATGACTCTTAATCCAGCAGAGATTTCCTTTTTGTCCAAAGTCCTACGGTTCGTATTAGCTACTAGTCTAGCGATGACGGACTTCACTGGATCGTTGATATCTTCGAGAACCCACACTGGCCATTTAGGATCGGCTTCTCGCCTATGAGCACCGTCTATGATCTCACCGTTAGCATCCACTAGAATAGGATAGAGTACACCAATACTCTTCATAGACTGCTTGAGGTCATAGTCTTTTTTGAACGTGGAATCATTCTTTTTTGTATATATTATGTATATACCCCCATTGTTACATCTTCTTATTGCTGTAAACAATAGTAATTGTGACATATAAAGTGTATCACAAAGTCAATCCATAAATGGAAGTTAGCTTATATAGTCTTTTGAATGGCGATGAGGAGAACACAAAAGAAACCTAAGAAACGTGGACCAAAAATCCGCTACCATGACAAGTACCACCGAGAGCATAGAGAATACATCGCTAAGCGTAGACGCGAAGGTAAGTGCAAAAGCCGTAAGCAGAGGAGTGGTGGGAGGACATGATCCACCGCATACATAAAGGGGTTGCTCTAAGTGGATAAGAAGAAGTGGGTGAAGAAGAAGCGTTCGGTTATAGAAAACTTGGAGCTTCTTGTACAAGGAAAGCTAGGCGAACTACCTAGTCCAAAGAAACTAAAAGAGGATGTGGATTTTGAGGAGACAAGACTTTCACTACTCTACTCAGACCTCCAAATCAAGAAGTTAAGGGTAGGCCTGAAAGAGTACGAAAAATGTTCCGAGATGGCTGATAGACGACTGAGAGAAGGGCTAGCCTACCTCGTCTAGGAAGTGACGTAGACATGCGTTATTTTCAGCACGTGGTCACAGAACAATACTACAAGCATACTACATTCAAGTGCCGTGTGTGTAGTTGTGGTCTATCTGGGAAGCGACGGATAGGCGGATATCAACGAAACGAGTACAATGAACTCGAACCAGTCTGCAAGTCATGTTGGACGAATCGACACGCACGCTGAGATGTAAAGATGTTCGATTTCACCACATGGATACTCATAGGATTAGTCACTGCAATTTGTCTAACTGCGTTTTGTAGTGTGTGGCTAATAGTCGATGGAAACCAGTAGGAAGAGCATGCATGCAACACTTTAGGTGATAGAACATGCCAAGAGAAGTTATTGGAAGAGGTAAAATAGACCCAAAGAAGCTTACTTTATCAAAGTATGTATGTATTGACATTTGATTCTAACAAACTGTAACTTCCTCTTCCCAAAAGTAGTATAACATTGAACAAGCATTAGATAGTGTTTGGGGAATCAAAGATGAGGATGTATGAGATTCTATTCGTTATTGGTATACTCTTAGCTATGTCAGGTTTCACTTTTATGTTGACTAATCCAAGTTCAGGAATCTATGGTTTAGCAGCGATGATTCTAGGACTCTTGCTAACTACTATTATGGTAGTTCTCATTAGGACTGAAGAGGAGAGAGGTTAAGCTACCTTTCTGCTTAGTCCTAGCTCTCTTTTCTGCATTTCATTGTGTAGGTATTCGAAGTGTTCCAACCAGTCAAACCATTTGTATTGTTTTCTGAAGCTTTTGATTATAGGTTCCAGTTTTTCCCATGCTATCTTGACTGGGAAGTAGTCTTTGACTAGGTTGACGTCTATAAGTTTTCGATGTAGAAGAATGCCTAAGCCATTGAAGAAATTTCCAATTATGATGATTGCAAATTGAGCTGGTTTTGTGCCATGCATGCATGCATGTAGAAAGAAGAGAAGCTGAGAGATAGTAAGGGTTCATCATCTTTTCTGTATTCTAACCAATTCTTTTGGTTCTGCTACTATCTTACCACATTTCTTACATTTAGTGAGTTCTAATGGTTCATACATAGGAATTAGAACTTTGACTTTAGGCTCTATCGGATTAGCTTCTTCAATGAAAATCTTGTTTACTGGAACTCTATTCCAATGACCACAACTAGGACATTTCATTCTTGCAGTTTTTCTTCTTGCAGAGACAGTTCACTCTTCGAATATCTTTGATTGGTCATCTTCTTTATCTTCAGGAATCTCTCCAAACCCTTCTCAGTTTCTTTCTCGTAGATGTTAATCTCTCCATCGAACAAACCTAAAACTGCACGAACTTCCTGTGGAGTGTGCATCCCTGGATCCATTACTGCAAGAGTAGTGAACCCTTTCGATCTTAACTCTGGAATAAGTGCATTTAACCATCTTCTGGTCAGAATGGCCTGATGTTGGAGCAAGATGTCTGAGACGACTTCAACGCAAGCTCTTCTTGGACCCTTCAACGACTCTAGCTTACGGAACGCAGAAGATAGGGCGATATTGATGCCAGTTAAGTTCTCGACTCCTTTAAGCTTGAGTACGTTGGGCATGTCCTTGATGATCTTGTCTGCTTGAGGGTTGCACACGAAAAGGTAGAAGTTACTTGGGTATTCTTCTACAAAGTTCTTCAATCCACTTGTCTTTGTAGTGATGTAAAATGTGACTTGTCCTTCTTTTGCTCCTGCTTCAAGAAATCGTTTAATCAGTGAGTCTCTTTCGTCGCATGAAGGTGAAGTCAACATGACTGCATGACTTCTTGGTATACCGCCAAATAACAAGTCGTCAAGATCTGCAAATCCAGTGGCAATGTGGCTTGGAAGAGAAACCTCAGTCACAGGTTCAGGCTCAACCATTTCACGTCCTGTTTCTATGTACGCTAGTCTTGACCTTGTTTTTTCTATGTCTTTCTTGGCACCCATTTTTTGGAATATTTCTAATGCTTGGTTAAGAAGGTTGTGGGCTTTTTCTCTGTCGCCTTTTTGGTCTCTTTCTAGATATACTCGAGCATATTCATAGAGAACCTCTTTGGCGAACATGTAGACGCTCCATCGCCTTGCATTTAAAGCCTCATACCCCTTAAGGCTCTTTTCGAAATGCTCGATAGATTCTTTCCATTTCTTCTGGGCACGGAACAGCATTGCTCTCAGTGCATCCGCGTTAGCGATGAGTTCTTTATCCTTTACTTCGAGGGCAAACTTGAGCAGGTTGTCAAACAGGTTTTTGACTTTTCCAATCTCCCCGAGTTCTATATACGTCCACATAAGCAATACAGAATTCTGTATTTGTAGCGATTTTGCTCCAGCTTTTTCAAAGACTTCATACATTTTTTCAAACAAGTCTCTTGCTTTGGCGTATTCGCCTTTGTCAAAATGGAACCATCCGAGAAATCCGTAACTGAAGGCGATTTGTTGAAACTGGTTTAGCCCTTGGGAAATGCTCAAGGCTTCCTTGTAGTATTGTTCGCTCTTGTCCCATTCTCCCAATATCTGATAAGCAAGTCCAAGAAAGCCTATAGACACAGAAAGGTGAGTCAAGTTGCCAGCTTTCCTATCCAATGTGACTGATTCTTCCGCCCTGAGAACTGCTTTGTTCATATTTCCCATGCCAATATACATCCATACCAGATTAGTGCCAATCCAAGATACCCACGAAATACTCCCTACCTTTTTCGCCAGTTCGAATCCTTTCTCATAACATTCCAAACTTCTTTCATATTCTTCTGCTTGAAAAGATCCAGCAAGGCTGTTATATGCCCACAACGCGGTCTCCATATAACCGTTATCAAGTGCTATTTTCAAAGCTCTCTCTAAACATTCACGGGCTTTCTTCAGTTCTCCCTTGAAACTAAAAACCGTTCCCAAGCTGATGTATGAACCTGTGATAACTTCAAAAGCGTTCAGCTTTTTGGCAAGCTCAAGTGCTTTCTCAGCTCGAGAAAGAGCTTTAGCCATATCTCCAATACGATAATACATGTGAGCCATATCCTTGTAGAGGCTCGCTAATTCAACGCTTTCAGGCTCGGTTTCCAAGATCTTCAAAGCTTTATCGTGGTGCTCTTTAGCCTTTTCTGTATCACCTATCTTCTCCCAAAGAACGTTCGCCATCTTACGGTGCAGTCTTGAAACCTTTTCCTTCTCATTCAGTTCCTTCCATAACAGCAACGCTTTATTCAAATACTTCTTGCAAGCATCATACTCTCCAACAAGCCCTTTGATGTCCCCAAGCCTCTCAAGAACACGCCCTCTCTCGCGAAACTCACCTTCCTTTTCTTCAAGAAGCCTAAGGGCAGACTGGAAGTAAGAAGCAGCCTCACTGTTAGCATAGACCTTTGCAGCTTTTTCCCCAGCTTTCAAGAAATAGTCAAGCGCTTTGTCTTCATCTCCACTTTCAAGAAAGTGTAGGGCCAATTCTCCCAGATGTTCATCAATTTTTTTAGCGTAAACCTTCTCTAAGGCGCATCCCACAACACCATGAAGCTTCTTACGTCTGAATGGATTAACTTCTTCATGCACAACGTCTCTTACTATAATGTCGGCAAAAGAACACATATCTTTTCCACGGACAAC
>Ga0209978_10001278_pt1 | contig 10481 bp, 11 predicted proteins | sample BentaG_FD_182805 | JGI IMG/M metagenome (GOLD analysis project Ga0209978, IMG submission 182805) | Deep subsurface microbial communities from South Atlantic Ocean to uncover new lineages of life (NeLLi) - Benguela_00093 metaG (SPAdes)... | ecosystem: Environmental > Aquatic > Marine > Oceanic >...
ATCCAAAACCTTAGAGACGTAGCATTAACTGCTGCAGTTGTGACCTTGATGTTTTCTTCAACAGCAAGACCGCTGTCAGATATAGATATCGTAATGATTTGTTGTTCTATTGTAACACCCAAATCAGATGCACTGACCATAGGAAGCGCAATGGAGAGAGTTAATATACTTATGAATACCAAACTTGCTATTCTCTTCATGGAAATCTTCCGCTACCATATGTTAAACGTTTATTTATTTTTCTATGAATCCCTGCTGGCCATTGTTTAATCAAAGGTATTACAGGAAAAAAATGGACAAAAAAACAAGGTGGCAAAAGTTTTAAATAAAGAATTTCTTTCCTTAGCCCCTACCAGTACCAAGAACAGGTGTACAAAATGGTAAAAAGCATGTATGATTACGTAAGAGATCAATGGAGAAAACCTGACACATCGTACCAGTCACCAATTAAAAATCGTCTTATTCAGTGGAGAAAAGAGGAAAACTTTACAAGAGTTGAAAAACCAACGAGAATTGATCGGGCACGATCCTTAGGATATAAAGCAAAACAGGGATATATCGTTGTACGGGCCCGAGTACGAAGAGGAGGACTAAGAAAGCACCAGATCAAAGGTGGAAGGGTTGCATCGAAAAAAGGAATGAAAAAAATCACTGCTGCAAAAAGCACACAGAGGATTTCTGAAGAACGTACTGCAAAAAGATATCCAAACATGGAAGTGTTAAACTCATATTGGGTTGGAGAAGATGGGAGATATCACTACTATGAAGTTATTTTAGTTGATCCTGCACATCCTGCAATCGTCAATGACCCAAAGATAAACTGGATCTCTGCATTTCCAAATAAAAGAAGAGTTCTCAGAGGAAAAACAAGCGCTGGGCAAAAGGGAAGAGGACTGCTTCACAAAGGAAAAGGTGCTGAGAAAATACGGCCAAGTATACGTGCTCATCACGGCAAAGGAAAATAATTCTCTTTTTATCGCACTAGCATAACTGGTTTATGGGCATATTGTACGACTTTATTTGCAATGCTACCTATAGGATATGTTCCAAGTTCACTTGCACCTTTACTACCTAGGACAATAACATCACAGTTGAGATTGCTTGCAATATCAATAATTTTTGCAGCGATATCTCCTTCTTCAACCATTCCAGTAACAGTATAGCCATGGCTTCCTATATCCTGCAAAACGCTATCAATAAGATTGTTTGCCTTCTGTTTCATAAGTTCATAGGTTTTTTGATCCACTAGATTTTTTTCAGACGGAAGAGGCACTACTGCAAGGATGATAAGTTCACCGTCTTCATTAACAAGCATCATGGCCTTATTTAATGCATTTTCTGATCCTTCAGAGCCATCAAAGCCGACAAGAATTTTTTTCATAACTTATTTTTCCCTCCAAACTGGACCTTTCTCAGTATCCTGAATTTCATATCCAATTTCTTCAAGTTTCTTTCGTATCTCATCTGCCGTCTTCCAATCCTTATGTTTTCTTGCCTCTTCACGAACGCTGAGTAACGCTTTTACAAGTTCACCAGTATCTTTTGCATCCATCGATACATCATACTCTAAGAGAAGCATCTCCAGCTCTTTATATAATGAAACATCGTCATGTTGAACAGTTTTTGGTTGAAACAGCGTGAGAGCACCACCCAACTGAAGAAACAACTCAAGTGAATGATTGCAAAGCCCAGCATTTGGTGATTCATTGTTTTCAAAAAACCTGTTACTCGAACCAACAAAGTCAAAGAGAGCTGCAAATGCTTTTGGCGTATTAAAATCATTATCCATTGCCTGCTCAAACTCTGTCTTAAAATCATCAAGTACTGCAAGATAGTGTTTCTCCTCTGGAGAAAGTTTGTTTTCATCAATCGTTTCATTTTGACTATTTTCAGAACATTTCTCTAATCTTTCTTTTAATCGATACATTCGGTCTAAACCTTTTTTCACATCACGTAATGCCTTTTCAGAAAAATCAGGAGGACTCCGATAGTGTGCCTGCGCAAAAAACATACGAATTACTTCAGCATCCCAGCTTTTCAATAAATCCCTAATATTTACGATGTTCCCAATGGATTTAGACATTTTCTCGCCATCAACAGTGAGAAGACCGATATGCATCCAGTATTTAGCAAACTGTTTACCTGTTGCAGCTTCAGCTTGTGCAATCTCGTTTTCATGATGCGGAAAACGAAGATCCATCCCCCCGCCATGAATGTCAAACGGAAGCCCCAAATATTTACTGCTCATCGCAGAGCATTCAATATGCCAACCAGGACGTCCTTCACCCCAAGGAGACTCCCATGATGGTTCACCTGGCTTTGCATTCTTCCACAACGCAAAATCAAGGGGACTCTGTTTTTTCTCCCCTGGCTCAATACGTGCTCCAGCCTTCATATCCTCAAGCCTTTGTCCAGAAAGCTTTCCATAATCTCTGAACTTTTCAACAGAGAAATAGACATCACCATCAGCGACATATCCATATCCTTTGTCTATAATCTGTTGTATCATAGTGATCATATCAGGAATTGTCTCACTAGCTTTCGGGTACACATTTGCTCTTCGAATTCCAAGATCATCAAGATCCCCGAGACATCGATCAGTAAAACGCTTCGAATACTCAAGTGCATCAACACTCTCCTTGTTAGCTGCAAGAATTATCTTATCATCAACATCAGTGATGTTTTGGACATACGTTACATCAAATCCCTTGTATTCAAAATATCTACGGATAAGATCAAACGCGAGATACGTACGGGCATGCCCAATATGTGCATCACTATATACCGTCATACCGCAAACATACATCTTAACTTTTCCTTTTTCAACAGGAACAAATGTTTCTTTTTTTCTTGATAATGAATTATAGATTCTCAACGTCATACATTAGACTCCAGATATTTCCCTAATAACAGCAAAAATATATACTTTACTAAAAGTGATGCCCAAATCTTTTAAATAGAGTTTTCTTATACCGAAAAACGGAGGCTACATAATGAAAACGACGTTTAGTATTATCAAAGCAGATGTAGGAGGCTGGCCAGGACACGCGTGGGTACATCCAGACCTCAAAGAAGTTGCAAACATAAAACTTAGAGACGCGCAGGTATCAGGCTTGATAAAAGATTTTCATGTCACTAACTGTGGTGATGATTTAGAACTTATTATGACACATACCAACGGTGTTGATGCAAAAGAAATCCATAGCCTGTCTTGGGATACTTTTTGTGAAGCGACTGAAAAAGCAGAAAAACTTGGTCTATATGGAGCAGGACAGGACCTCCTTGCTGATGCGTTCTCGGGAAATATTAAGGGTATGGGTCCTGGCGTTGCAGAGATGGAATTCACAGAAAGAAAAGCAGAACCAATCATTGCATTTATGATGGATAAAACAGAACCAGGGGCATTCAATTTCCCAATTTTTAAGATGTTTGCTGATCCATTTAACACAGCAGGTCTCATCATAGATCCTTCAATACATGATGGATTTGTTTTTGAAGTATGGGACATCCAAGAACACAAGCATGTTTTCATGAAAACACCAGAAGAAATGTATGATCTCCTTGCACTTATTGGTGCGAAATCACGATTTGTCATAAAACGAGTATTTCCAAAGAAAAGCTCTAAGGTTAATTCTGATGAACCAGCAGCTGTCATATCAACAGAAAAACTCTATCAAATAGCTGGAGAATACGTAGGAAAAGATGATCCTGTTGCTGCAGTACGAGGACAATCCGGTCTTCCCGCAGTTGGGGAGATACTTGAAGGGTTTTCCCTTGGCCATCTTGTCTCTGGTTGGATGAGAGGATCACATAATGGTCCATTGATGCCGGTACCAGTTAAAGATGCGAAATGTACACGATTTGATGGTCCGCCGCGAGTAATTTCACTAGGATTTCAGGTGAAAAATTGTATGCTCACCGAGCCTGTTGACCTGTTTGATGATCCTGCTTTCGATAGTACACGAAGAGAAGTACAACATATCACAGACTATATGCGAAGACATGGCCCGTTTGAACCACATCGTCTCCCAATGGCAGATATGGAATATACGACACTACCGAAAGTGATGAAAGAACTTGGAACAAGGTTTAAGAAGGTACAATAATTTTTTCACCTTTAATTTTAAATATTATAACCTTATTCAGGACTTACCTTATGGATATCTGGAGTAATAGATAATGGCTCGAATGCATGCGAGAAGAAAGGGGAAATCAGGATCCGCACATCCAATTAGAAAAAAACATCCTGAGTGGAGTTCACTTAACCCTAGAGAGGTGGAATCAAGAGTAATAGAACTTGCAAAAACAGGGAAATCAACAAGTGAAATAGGGATGATTCTACGAGATCAGTATGCAGTTCCTGATATTAAAGTAGCGACAGGAAAAAACGTTACGCAGATACTAGAAAACAACAACATCAAATCAGAAATCCCAGAGGATTTAAGAAATCTTATACGAATTGCGTTAAAGCTGAGAAAACATCTTGAGACAAATAAGAAGGATTTGAATAATAAACGAAACCTTCAGCTTACCGAGTCAAAAATCAGACGTATTACAAAATACTATCATTCAGAAAAAAGGCTTCCTGCTGGATGGAAATATAGCCCTAAGCAGGCAAAACTGATGTTTGAATAATCGCTATCTTTTTAGTATTGAAAATCTTCAAAACTGTTAACATTCTGGTAGTGATTCTTATTGGTGTGATGGGACAGAAGACATTTAAACCACATTATTGATACAATTTACATGGATGAGGATGAGAAGCTTATAATACAGTTAAGAAAGGAGATTAGAGAATTAGAATGGCGGCTAAGGGCAGTAGAAAAAGAGCAAAGAATAATACGTGAAGATATTTTATCAGGAGAAGCAATGGAAAGGATGAAAAAAAGATTATTAAATAACCCTCCAGAAAATATTATTGAATTAAAGAAAAAAATAGATAATCAAATTAAGATTGAAATTTAGAATCGTAATCTCCATCTAAATAATCACTTGGTTTTTTATACCATTTTTGTTAATATGTACGTTACCCTATGTTTTCAGAAGGGAAAACAGATTTTATAAGGGAATATATAGCACTATCCTCTCATATGAACAGGTTCCGCATTAAAATTAGAAACAATCTTTGGTTCAATATGCTCCCAGGTCTGCTCACATAAATACCAATCTGTTATCTCTTCCTCCGCAGTTTCTGTTATACTAAATATTTCAGTTTTGTTTAAATGTTCCATATATGGCAAAACGAACATTTCCATTAAAACTCCTCTATTAGTTGGCCATAGATATATCTCAAGTCCAATACGCTGTGATTCTTCATCCATATCACGTAAAGAAACCACATCTACAGAAAACAAACTGAATAATTCGTAAAATATCTCTTGGAGATGTCCGGGAGGTTTCTTTTGTTTAATGAGGTCGACAATTTTTTTGTTTACACCTATAATAAGTGTGCCAACCCCCTCATTATTTTCATCATATTTAACAATCGGGAAATCGAGTTTCTCGATAAAGTCTTTCAACTTTAATCCTAAGTCAGCAACTTTTTTGTCTTTGATTAAATACCTTCCATATGGATAAGCACATCTTCGCATATTCATGAGATGTTTTTAGTATTATTTAAGGTTTTTATACACGTTGACCTATGCTTTTGGAACTAAAAAAACAGTGATAGATTCATTTTTTCATGACAATTGTCAAACTTTACATATCCATAAATCCAAAAGAGATTAAACATTAGCATTGATTAATGTGTAAAGCCCCTATTAATAGACTTTTTAAGGAATTAATATAGCATGTAACCAAACGTAATCTTTTTAGGATAGCGTATGTTTTTGTATATGATCATGTCAGATGATATTTCAGAATTAAATAAAAGTGCTACAGAACTTGTTTTATCATATCCAAAATCTACAAGAGTACGAGTTCTCTCTCATTATGATGCTGATGGAATCTCTGCAGCGGGAATACTTTGTACTGCTCTGTATCGAGAGGGATATGATTTCCATGCAACACTTATGAGAAACCCGTTTAACAAAGGCCTTGAAAGACTTGCAAAAGAAAAAAATGAGATCATAATTTTTTCTGACATGGGAAGTGCACAGATTGAAGCAATAGAAAAAATTGGATGTAAAACCATCATTTTTGATCATCATCAGTACCTCACAGCAGATGTTAAAGAAAATGTTCTTCAGATAAATGCGAATCTCTGTGGAATTGATGGTAACTACGAAGCCTGTGGTGCAACGCTTTGTTTTTCGTTTGCAAAAACACTGAATGCAAAAAACAAAGATATGGTCTCTCTTGCGCTTGCTGGTGCAATTGGTGATAAACAACATATCGGTGGCATAAAAGGTTTTAATAAAGAAATTTTAGAAAATGCCCTACAAGACGGATTTATAAAAGAACGTACAGGGGTTAAATTATATGGCGGCTCTTTTTTTGATGCCTTGTATTTTTCTATTGATCCATATTACCCTGGTTTATCAGGCAATAAAGACGAGATTGAACGAGTTCTTGATAAGTTAAAGATTGATAAGGATACAAACATCACAGGTATCGATACTGATGCAATGGTGCGGTTGCAGTCATTTCTTTTATTTAAACTAATTAAAGCAGGTTGTCAGAAAAATATTTTAGATATAGCTATTAGAAAAAGATTTTTTTCTGAAGTTTTAGGGTGTGAGCTGGAACGATTCGCTGATCTTCTTGATGCCTGTGGTAAATTTGGACATCGCGGTGTTGGACTTTCAATATGCCTTGGAGATAAAAATGTTTTTGATGAAGCAGAAAAGATTGAAAAGGACTACAAACAAAAAATCCTTACTGCCCTCATTGAATTAGAAAAAGGAGGCATAAAAGAAACAAAAGGTATGAGATGTTTTTATAGCGAAAATACTTCGCTTGGCGGCGTTGTTGCAGGTATTGCTATAAACTATATTTTTGATGAAAAAAAACCATTGTTTTCTCTTGCACGAAAAAAAGAGGAAATCCATGTTTCCTGCAGAGGCAATCAGAAACTGGTGGAAAAAGGGTTGGATCTTGGTGGTGCAATGAAGAAAGTTTCCTCGGAAATTGGTGGTTTTGGCGGAGGGCATAAGATTGCAGCAGGTGCAACCATTGCAATAGATAAAGAAAAAGAGTTTTTAGAAAAAGTTGAGAGTGTTCTTGTTTCACAGATGAAGGGATAATTATGAAGATATCATGTGATTTATGTATTGAGTATGATAACTCTGAGAAGGCTGAAAAAATTCTTCGTTCAATAAAGGTTGATGATTTTGATTTTGTCACATCCGAAGTACATAATAAGAGGATTGAGGCAACAATAAAAAGCAAGTCTGTCTCGTCGCTTCTGCACACACTTGATGACTATCTCGCATGCCTTTCTGTCGCTGAGAAAATAGTTGATAAAAATTAAGAACACCTATGGTATAACCTTCCAGTAATGAAATTTAATTTGAGAGCAAAATTTCCATTAAGTAGAAGTGCGATTACTATAGAAAAAGATATAAAAAAATTTTTTTCAGACTATGATAAAAATGTTTTAAATAAGGATCAAAATCAGGAGAAAGCAAAGATTACATGGGAATTTTATAGAAATAATTTATTAAATTTACAAATTATTTCCGGTAGCAACAATAGAGCCCATAATCATCTTCCTAGAATCAAAAAGGCTTGGGGAACAGAAATTGCTAAAAAATATCATATAAGTGGTGGAAAAGGGACAAAAATTGAAGAATATAAAATTGAATTTGAATTAGAAAAAGGTCCTTTAAAAAAAATAAGTATTCCTTTTGCTGATTTAAAAATTGACAATAAACATGTTACTATGATTTTAAAAAATATTGATGAGGAGTTTTTAAGAAGAAACTATATCGATAGAATGATTGCTCTTGTAAAAGAAAAAGTAAAAAATCAATATTATGAAGGAAAAGGTGAGTTCTGGAAACTGATTTGGGAATCAGATGAAAAAAAACCAGTGTGGACAAAAGATCCAACAGAAGAAATGTCCAAGCTAGGTTGGCTTAAGCAAGGACCTACGAAGGGAAAATGGTTTTACCAACCTCAGGCAACTGCAATTTTAAAGGCAATGGAGGAAATAGCGATTAAAGAGGTGTTGGAGCCTCTTGGTTTTCAGGAGATAATTGAATCTCATATCGTCCCGTTTGATATTTGGCTTAAAACAGGTCATCTTGAAGGAATGCCTGCTGAGTTTTATTATGTTGCAGAACCAAAAACAAGAGATGTAGGGCAATGGGAGAGATTTATCGATCTTACAAAAATTACAAAGGAAGTTGATTTTGACGAGCTGCAAAAAAATGTAAACATTCCTAATGCAGGAATCTGTTATGCACAGTGTCCTGTGATTTATTGGTCTTTTAAAGGAAAAACAATAGCTGAGAAGTCCCTACCCGTCTTAGTGTATGATAGAACTGCTATCTCTGGAAGATATGAATCTGGGGGGAGACATGGTATAGAGCGTGTGGATGAATTTCATCGTATTGAACCGGTTTATATTGGCACAAGAGAGCAACTTCTTGAAGTGCGTGATAAACTTTTGGAGAGATATAAACATGTTTTCAACAACATCTTTGATCTTGAATGGAGAATGGCGTGGGTTACTCCTTGGTATATGCAACAGGCAGGAAAAATTGGAGATGCCATCACTCAAGATACTGGAACCATTGATTTTGAAGCATATATGCCGTATCGTGGGGATCGGAAGAAATCAGAATGGCTTGAATTTCAAAACTTAAGTATTCTTGGGGATAAATACGTAAAAGCATTCAACATCAAGGCACAGAAAAGCACGCTTTGGAGTGGATGCTCGGGGATTGGTCTTGAACGATGGACAACTACATTTCTTGCACAAAAAGGACTTGATCCTACGAAGTGGCCTGAAGGATTTAAGAACTATTTGAAAGAGCTACCGAAAGGTATTGAATTCTTGTGATAATTATGGAAAAAAAAGATTTTACAGAATATAAAAGAAAATATGATCTCGTTCGGCATCATGCTTGGGCGGGTCTTGGATTTCTTTCAGTATTGCTTGCAATCAGTGTGATTGCTCCATGGTTATTAGTTTTTTTCTCTCCAATACTTGTTGTCCTTATTGCATATGTAGTGATTTCCTTGCTTTTTACATACAAATATTATAGAGGTTTTTCTGCCACGCAGGAGAGTATCCTGCATTCTGAAGAAGTAGAAAAAGAAAAAATCCATGCTGATGTTGAAAAAGAACATTTGAAACTGGAGAAGAAAAAAGCAAAAGCTGAGGAAAAAGCTAAGAAAAAATTGCAAAAAAAATAGAAAAAACCTTTAAAGAGGAACAGGTATGCGGGCTCTATATGGCTAAGAAGCGGAAAGAAAAAAAAGATGAAGAAGAACTTGACTTTAAACTACCAAAGTTTGATGAAGAAAAATTCCTAAAAAAAGAACGGAGAAATATTAAAACATTGTTTCTTTCGTCTCTTCTTGGTTTTGTAATTGCTCTTATATCTCTTGGCTTCTGGACGCTTTTAAGTGAAAGTGGGCTGCGTTGGGAATTAGTGTTATTATTTGGCGTTTTTAACGCATCCTGGGTGAAATATCTATTTTTAAGACTGAACATTGATCTTACTGATTTTGGAAAGAAAGGATGGTTTGGATCCTATGCCATCTATTTCTTTACATGGCTTATTGTACTCATTGTTCTTGTTAACCCACCATTCTATGATGATGAATCACCATATGTTGACGTGGTTGTCCTGCCAGATGTTCAGGAGCTGGGTGGGACAGTACGTATTGTTGCTCAAATCATTGATAATGTTGGAGTGGAAAAACAAGGCATATCATTTACCTTAACTGATCCAGATGGTAGCCCAATATCTGCAGATTTTGCTTTTGACAACAATATTTTTAGCTATACTCATGAAAATCCTGATAATTTAACAGGAAATAATACATATACCTTTAAATTAACTGTTAAAGACGTTAACGATCGTACAACAGAAAAAGAAGGCTCTTTTAGGTATAGTAATGCGATTAAACTTGCTGAACCTCTGGGAACTACAACAGAGCCAGGCCCTGCCGTAACATATTCCACTGATATCAAATTTGATGTTGGATCAGATGTTAGTAGATTTTACTATACAGTTGATGATGGTGATGAGATTAATGTTACTAAAGGAGATGATTTTTATGAAACCGCTCCAAAATATGAGGGCTGGGTAAAAAACAAAAACGTTACCGTAAAAGCATATGCAGAAGTAATTTATTATTTTGAGAATTATCCAACGCAATTTAACAATACTATAGTGGATTATGATACATATTATTTTACTGTCAGTGACGCTATTGAGATTGGTGGAGAAAAACCTCCAGAAATAACCCTTCCAGAGCCTCGTTATGTTGGTGCTACTCCCGGGTTTGAAGTTGCAATATTTTTAATATCTCTTGTTGTCGTTGCTTTACTTTTCAAATATAGAAAGAAAGATAAAAAGAAA
>Ga0209978_10001279_pt1 | contig 10475 bp, 9 predicted proteins | sample BentaG_FD_182805 | JGI IMG/M metagenome (GOLD analysis project Ga0209978, IMG submission 182805) | Deep subsurface microbial communities from South Atlantic Ocean to uncover new lineages of life (NeLLi) - Benguela_00093 metaG (SPAdes)... | ecosystem: Environmental > Aquatic > Marine > Oceanic >...
TTCATCAAGAATTACTTTCTGGATATTTTCAGGGAAAACCAAATTGCCATTTTTGACCAGAACAGAGCCTCTCTCCTTGAGAATAATTTTAGGAAATTCAGGAAGGAGTGATTCAAAAGGGATGAGAAATTCATCAATCTTTCCTGCATCAGCTAGTCCTTTTATTTCTCCAATGGAGCGACTCTCCTTTATATTGAAATTTCCCACATCTGTTCTGGTAAGCTCGGAGAGATGAGCTCTGCATCCCAGGCCCTCCCCTAAATCATGAGTGAGAGAACGGATATAAGTTCCAGATGAGCATTTCGCCTTAAATTCTAGAAGAGGAGGATTGTATTTTATTAATTGAAAAAAATGGATAAAGACTTTACTCGGTCTTAATTCAAATTCTTTTTTTTCCCTCACTAATGCATACAAAGGTTTTCCTTTATATTTTTTTGCAGAATAAGGGGGAGGGAGCTGCTGAATCTCGCCTTCGAATTTTTTCATAGCTTTTAAAAGATTGTCCTTTTGGGGATAGTTCTTCTCTTCTGATGAAGTGGGTTTTCCAGCAGAGTCATATGTATCAGTGGAAAATCCCAATCTTATTAGTCCCTCATAGACTTTATCTGTAGTAGAAAAGAAAGGAAAAAGCCTTGTAGCTTTTCCTAAGGCAAGAAGCATCAAGCCGGTGGCTAAGGGATCCAGGGTGCCATAGTGTCCGACTTTCTTGATGTTTAGAATGTTTCTTATTCTGAGGACGATATCGTGGGATGTGAAGTTTTGTGGTTTATCTACGAGGATAAGCCCGTCCATAACTTAGTATGAGTCAATAAGTTTCTGATCATTCTTAGTCTTGATTCTTGCTTGCTTTTTCAAGAGTTTATCAACTGTTTCAGGAATTTCTCTCATTAATCTGTCGTATTTGCCAGTGACAGTAAAGCCTGCTGCGTGAAGATGACCACCTCCACCAAAATGCTCAGCAATAAAAGCAGCGTTAGCCCCTCCTTTTGACCTGAGACTGACCCTGAAGGTATCTTTCTTAATTTCTTTATAAAAGAGAACCATTTCCACTGCACTGATAGAGCGGGCCAATGTAATGATGTCTTCAGTATCTATTTCTCTGAGGTTAAGAGAATCTAAGTTTTTTTTGAACATGGTGATCATGGCAATGTTACCTTTTTTATTCATCTGTAGAGTGGAAAGGACCTGGCCTAAAAGCTTAATTTTTTCTGGAGAGTTATTGTTGAATAAAAGCTCAGAGACTTTGATGGAGCTAGCTCCAGACTCGATTAATTTATGGCAGACCTCGAAACATCTTGCGTTGGTGTTGGAAAATTGGAATGATCCTGTATCTGAGACAATCCCACAATAAAGATGGTTGGCTATCTGAGAGGTAAACCGTGTATCTAATTTTTCTCCAAGGCTGTAAACCATTTCTGCTACCGCAGATGCCTCGGGTTCAACCCAATTTATATCCGCATAATAATCATTGGAATGGTGATGATCCAGATTAATTTTAAAATAGTTATCCAGGTTCTCCTGCCCGGAGCGGGAAACATTAGCACATTCAAGGAGAATGGCCATATCAAAACCTTGGGGAGGGATTTGTCCAATCTTGATTTTTTCGATATTGGGGAAGTGGTTGAAAGGAAACGGAGTATTATCCTTATTTATAATCTCTACTTCTTTTCCTAAGAGTTCCCCCATAAAGGCTAAGGCAAGACTGGTACATATGGAATCACCATCTGGCCTGAGATGAGAAGTGATAACAATACGCTGGCTTTCGAGTATTTTCTGGGTGGTTAAGCTTAGAGGGTCATTTTTCATCTTTTCTTATATTTTCTAAGAGCTTATCAATTTTTGCTTCGTAATCAGGGCTTAGGTCAAAAGAAAAAATAAGCAAGGGATTATACTTTAATTTGACTTTAGAGGCAATAGATTTTCTCAGGTATCCTTTTTTTTTATCCAAAAGTTCAAGGATTGTCTCTTTTTGTTCACCACCGAAAATACTCAGATAGATATGGGCTGTTTTCAAATCAGGACTCATTTCAACCCTGGTGATAGTGATCAATCCAGAAGATGAATCCTGGATCTCCTCAACCAGGAGACGACTGAGTTCTCCTTTTATTAAGCTGGCAACTCTTTTCTGTCTTCGCGTGGCCATTGGTTTTGCCTACCGTATCTTTTTTGCGCTTTACGTTTTGTGTTTCTGGCTTTAATAATATTTTAATATTTTTATAATGTGGGCTTGATAAATCAAGCCCCTACAGCAATCAAGCCTCTATATCAGAAATAATGAATTTGATGTTCAATGATATGTCCATCTATATTCTTCTCTGTATCTTCAATGATTTTGCTGAAAAGACTGTCTATAAGCCTCTTTTGGTTGTTTAGAGTCACCACGCCGATTTTTGTTCGTTGCCACTTTTTGTGGTAATCCAGCTCAGCAAAAGCCACATTATATCTATTCTTCAAGCGATTTCTTAGACCAGATAGTCTTTTTCTCTTTTCTTTCAGGGAATGAGAGTAGGGAATATAAATCTCTAAAGATAAAAACCCTATGATCATTGAAGAAATAAAGAGCCTATTGCTGCCCTGGCATAACCTTTTCGGTCAGGAAAGCCTCTATGATGTCGGCTTCCTGGAATTCCTTAAAATTTTCAAAGCGGATACCGCATTCATATTCTTTAGTGACTTCGTTGACATTGTCTTTGAGATGTTTAAGAGAGGAAATTCGGCCTTTATGGACAACCTCTCCGTTCCTGATAACTCTGGCTTCTGCATTTCGAGTTATTTTTCCATCAGTAACGTAGCAGCCAGCAATAACTCCAACCTTTGAAACACGGAAGGTTTTCCTTATTTCAGCTCTTCCTAAGTATGTTTCTTTTATTGTGGGCTCTAACAAGCCGAACATGGCTTTCTTTATGTCTTCAGTTAATTCATAAATAACATTGTAGCTTCTGACTTCTACATTTTCTTTTTTGGCCAGGCCCAGGATCTTTTGGGCTGGTTTGGTGTTGTAGCCAATGATGATAGCGTTTGCCGCAGATGCCAGAAGGACATCGGATTCAGTGATGCTACCAGTAGCTGAATGCACTATCTTTATCTTTACTTTTTCGCGATCTATTTTTTCTTTGGATTTATCCTTTTTTGCTTCTGTCTTTTCGCCAGCTTTAACAGGCTTTTTGCTGACTTTTGTGGCTAGATCACTGCTTAAGTTGGGAAGGACATCTGTGAGAACGTCAACTGAACCTTGGACATCGGCCTTGATAATAAGGGGAAGTTCCTTGACTTCACCTACCTCGATTTTCTTGAAAAGTTCATCCAGTGTGAGATGCTCAGGCCTTGTTGGTTCTGCTTTTTTAACCTTGGAATGTCGGTATTGAGAGATCTGTTTTGCCGTTTCTAAATCTGAGACGACCTGAAAAGAATCTCCAGCTTCAGGCACATCAGAGAGACCAAGAACTTCTACAGGAACAGAAGGTTCTACTTCTTTCAACACTTTTCCGTTTTCATCAAAGAGGGCTCTGGCTTTTCCATAACAAGTTCCGGAAATAAAGGCATCGCGCTGGCTGAGAATACCATGTAGAATGATAACTGTGGCTACAGCGCCTTTCTGGGCATCCAGACGAGCCTCCAGGACAACTCCCTGTGCTTCGACTTTAGGATTAGCCTTGATTTCAATAACATCGCTCAGAAGAAGGATCATTTCCAGAAGCTCTTCCAGGTTTGTTTTTTCTTTTGCGGAGACATCCACGCTGATAATGTCTCCTCCCCAATCTTCTAATAGAATTCCTTCTTTTGACAATTGTTGTTTGACTTTATCAATATCAGCCTCTTTTTTGTCAATTTTGTTAATAGCAACTATTATAGGAACGCCTGCCTCTTTAGCGTGGCTGATTGCTTCTCTTGTTTGAGGCATTACTCCATCATCTGCAGCAACCACCAAAACCACTATATCAGTTAAATGTGCTCCACGAGCTCTTAATTGTGTGAAAGCTTCATGGCCAGGAGTGTCGATGAAAGTTATGGGGCGGTTATTATGAAAGACTCTGTATGCTCCTATGTGCTGAGTGATACCTCCGGATTCTTTCCCAACTAAATTTGATTGTCTGATAGCGTCCAGAAGAGTAGTTTTACCGTGGTCAACATGACCCATTATGGTGACTATAGGGGGTCTTAAAACCAGTTCCTTGGGATCACTCTCTGCTTGGATTTGCCTTTCTTTCTCGAAGGAAACCAATTCTATCTTAAGGTTAAATTCTTCGGAGATCAGTTTGGCTAAAGATTCACTGATAACATCATTCACATTTATGGAATACCCGCGTGGCCTAAGCTTTTCGATGATATCTTTAGAGCTGATTCCTGTTTTTTCAGAGAGTTCTTTTGAGCTTAGACCTTCTCGCAGCAGAATTTTTTTTGGCAGAGCTTTTACGGCCTTAGCTTTTGGCTTGGCGTTTTTTTTCTTTTCTTGACTTTCCATAATTTTTTATCTCTTTAAATTAAGTGCTTTTGGCTTTGCTCTTCCTTGATTTCTATTTTCCACCCTATTAGCCTCGAAGCAAGCCTGACATTTATTCCTTTCTTACCGATAGCAAGGGAGAGCTGATCATTTGAAACGACAGCCTGCATAATATTATCTTTTTTATTGAGGATAAAGGCTTTTCCGACTTTTGCCGGGCTGAGGGCAGTTTTGGCATAGAAGATAGGATCTTCTAACCACTCGATGATATCAATTTTTTCTCCCTGCAATTCTTGGCTGATGGCCATGATCCTGTTTCCTCTTACTCCTATGCAGGCTCCGATGGGATCTATGTCTTTTTCTTTAGTGAGAACTGCAACCTTTGCTCTTTCTCCAGGCTGACGGACAATATCTATTATTTCAATATTGCCGTTTGCTATTTCTGGGATTTCTAATTCCAGGAGTTTCGCTAAAAATCTTGCATCAGCCCTGGAAACAATGACCTGAGGTCCTTTATTTTCTTTCAGAACCTGGATAATCACAGCCTTAACTCTATCTCCTCTCTTGAATTCTTCATCCATCAGCTTTTCCCGGCTGGGGAGGAGGACCTCAGTCTTATTCACTTCAAGAATCATATTTTCATTCGGCTCAAATCTTCTTAAGACACCTGTTACAATTTGACCAAGTTGAGGAGCGAATATGCCATAAATTTTTTCTTGCTCTGCATCTCTGACTTTCTGAAAGATGACCTTCTTGGCCGCTTGGGCTGCTATTCGACCTAACATGTCTGAAGGGAGATCGATTTCGATATTATTCCCAATTTTTTTTGAGCCATTTATTTCCTTTGCATCTTCAAGGGAGATTTCAGTGGCTAGATTTTCAGGATTTTTGCTGATTTTTTTATTTGTGTATACTCTTAGTTCACCCTTTTCAGGCAAGAAAGAGATGTTGATTTTCTCATTATGGGTGAAGTATTTAGAGGAGGCAACTTTGAGAGATTCTTCAATGGCATTGACGATGACATTTGTCTCCACTCCTCTTTCTTTGCTGAGTTGGAGGATAGTATTCCACACGTTTACTTTCATCTTCTTTGTCTCGGTTGCACTTAAGACGAATCTAAAGAGGCGAGAATTATAACTGAATTAGGGAAGAATATCAATAAAAAGGGGACAGGCGTAAGCATTTCACTTTCCGTTATAATAGGGAAAATCGTTGATCAGGCTGGGTGTTTCGAAAACACGCGGGATTTCCCCAGCGAGGAAATCCCGCTCGGATACAGGCTTCGCTCTCCTCTCTTGCAGTCGAGGAACCATGCCCGCTCAGCCTTACTCACGGTTTTCTCAATCACCCATCCTGATCTCTTCTCTATCACGGATTTGGAAATGCTTACGAGTAAAACAGGGACGTTCCCACTACATGATCAAGGGGGCAAAAACAAGGCTGACCACCGCCATAAGCTTGATCAGGATATTCATGGAGGGACCAGCTGTATCTTTTAAGGGATCACCAACAGTATCTCCGATGATAGAGGCAGCATGAACTTCTGTCCCCTTTCCCCCCAGGTTTCCTTCTTCAATCCATTTCTTGGCATTGTCCCAAGCGGCTCCTGCATTGGCCATAAATATCCCCAGGAGAACTCCAGTGGAGGTGGCTCCGACTAAAAATCCGCCAAGAGATTCAGGGCCGATAAAAAAGCCAACAGCAAGCGGAGCAACAATGGCCAAGAGGCCGGGGAGAATCATCTCTACTAAAGCTCCACGAGTTACAATATCAATGCAGCGGTCAGAATCAGGCCTGGCCTTTCCTTCCATTAAACCTTTTATTTCTTTGAACTGCCTTCTTATCTCCAGGACCATTTTATCAGCTGTTTTCCCTACAGCTTTCATCGTCAACGAGGCCATAACAAAAGGCATAAGAGCTCCGATGAAAAGACCGATGACTGTTTCGACATTGGTCAGACTTATGAATTTGAGATTTGCTGTTTTCTGGAAGGCAGAGAAGAGAGCCAAAGCGGTCAGAGCAGCTGAGCCTATAGCAAATCCTTTGCCAATTGCCGCAGTAGTGTTTCCTAAAGAGTCGAGCTTATCCGTTATCTTTCTGATTTTCGGGCCTGCTTTGGACATTTCTGCTATTCCCCCAGCATTATCCGCAATTGGCCCGTAAGAATCCGTGGACATGACGATACCGATAGTGGCCAGCATGCCTACTGCCGAGAGAGCTATACCATAGAGCCCTGCTAATCTAAAGGAGATGAAAATAGTGGCTGCAATAGTGAGAAGAGGAAGGATAGTGCTCTGGAAACCAATAGCGAGCCCGGTTATAATAGCTGGAGCGCTCCCTGTTTGGGCTCTTCTGGCTATGGTTTTAATCGGGGGGCCAGAAGTAAAATACTCGCTTTCGAGTCCTATCAAAACTCCAGCGAGCATACCGGTCAAAACTGCCCAAAATACGTTTAAGTCACCCAGAATAACCTTTACGGAGAAAAAAGCCCCAGCTAAGAATAAAAGACCGCTAATATAATATGCATTCCTCAGGGCAGATTGAGGGCTTATATTCTTTAAAACGTTAATAGAGAAAACTCCGATGATGGAACTAAGAAGGCCGACCACAATCAGAAGCAAGGGCAGGGACATATACTTGAGGGCAGGAGCTAAGGTCGAACCTATAGCCATAGAGGCGATGACAGAGCCAACATAGGATTCAAAGAGATCTGCTCCCATCCCTGCAGTATCTCCCACGTTATCGCCGACATTATCAGCAATAACACCTGGATTGCGTGGATCGTCTTCGGGTATGCCTGCTTCAACTTTTCCCACAAGGTCTGCGCCAACATCTGCGCTTTTGGTAAAGATTCCGCCTCCCACTCGAGCAAAAAGCGCCACCGAGCTGGCACCCATGGCAAAGCCGTTGATGATTAAGGGGTCTTTTGTGAAAAAGTAAAAAATGCCGATTCCAGCAACTCCTAGGGCTGCCACTGAAATTCCCATCACAGCTCCTCCCTGAAAAGCAATGGTCAAGGCTGCGGGAATTCCACCCTGAATGGCACCCTGGGTCGACCGGACAGCAGAACGCGTAGAGGCTTTAAGTCCTATAAAGCCGGCAAGCATAGAACAGGAGGCTCCTGTGAGAAAGGCAAGGCTTGTATAGATGGAAAAGAGTTTCCACAGTACTGCGAAAATGATGACCACAAAAATTGAAATGAAAGTGTATTCTCTTCTTAAAAAAACCATAGCACCTGAATGGACTGCTTCTGCGATTGCATTCATAATATCGGTTCCTCTTGGATATCTTTTGACCAGAAAATAGAGGAGAAGTGCAAAAAAGATCCCTAAAAAACCAATAATAAAAGAAAAAGGAATTAAATTAAGTAATGTCATATGTAGATGCTTGTCCAAAAATTTAAGACGATGTATAGCATAAAACAAATCAAATTGCAATAATTGGATGTGTTCCGCAAGTATTTCAGATTTCGTGATTATAAAAGGTTCTTAGGAAATAGCCTGAGCCTTTCTTTAATGATCGCTGTAGCTATTTCCCAAAACTTGTGCATAGAGTGTAGCTATCGCTTGTCTCGGATTTGGAAATGCTTCCAGATGTTCTGGGTTAATAAAGGGAGTTTCCCTGAGGAACGTCCCCAGTTGCAGTTGACGCAAATATCTTATTTATTTATATTGTTTAATACAATATAAGGTTGTGGTTAAAATATGGAAAGATTGATGGTAAAAAAAGAAGGTAAAATTTGGGCAATCGGTGGCGGCAAAGGTGGCACGGGAAAGACTTTTGTCACCAGTGCCATGGGTACTTATATAGCTGGAAAAGGAAAGAGGGTTATCTTAATAGACATTGATATCGGAGGGGCAAACCTCCATTCATTTCTCGGTATCAGCAGACCAAAAAAATCTCTGACAGACTTTTTTGAGGCGGGGGCTTCTCTCAATAAACTTGCAGTGAAGACCGGCATAGATAATATGTCCTTGATAACTGGAGACATCCATTCCCTCGCCTCCGACAACATAAAATTCACTCAAAAGCTCAAGTTATTCAGGCATATTATGAAATTAAATAAACATTATGTAATTATTGATCTTGGTGGTGGGAGTCATAACAATACTATCGATACTTTTCTTATGGCTGACAAGAAGATTGTTATTTTGGAGCCAGAAATAACATCAGTGGAGAATATGTATCATTTTATAAAAAATGCTTTGTTCAGGAAACTAAGAATGTCACTCAGAGAATATGGTTTTAAGGATATTGTTGAACAAATGTGGGAAAGAAGGGAAGAATATAATATAAAAAGCCTGAGAGAGCTTATGGATTGTATCAGGGATAACTTTTCATATGTAGGGGATATCATTGATAAGGAGCTGTCCGACTTCAAGCTTTACCTCATATTGAACAAGATTAGAAGCAGTGATGATATATTAATAGGTTCCTCCATGAAGAGTATTTTCATGAAGTATTTAGGTGTAGATACAAAATTTGTGGGCTTTGTAGAATATGATGATTCTGTTTGGAGATCGATCCGGGAAAGAAGGCCTTTTATGCTGAATTATTCGTTATCACGCAGCGCAAAAGAAGTAGAGGTTTTCACAGAGAATCTGCTAAAGGGAAAAGAGATAAAATTATCGCGAAATTGATTATGTCTAGAAAGAACCTAAAAAGATATTTCGAAATTCTTGAACTTGATTCAGGTGCATCGCTTTCTGAGATAAAAAATGCATACATCCGTTTAAAAAGATTGTATTCCACTGACTCTATCGTGATAACTCCAATCGCAGATGAATTTTCAAAGAAGAGGAGGCTGGCGGTATTACAGCAAATTGAAGAAGCATACACAAAACTAAACGAAGAGTTGAAAGATGAGCATCAAAAATCAACATATTTCGGAAAACCTGGTATAGCTTCTGAAAATGTTACTGAAGGAGAAGAAGGAGATAGCGTTTCCTTCAGTGGAGATGTTTTGAGACAGATAAGGGAAAAAAGGGGAATACACTTGTATGAGGTTGCGCTCGATACTAAGATACGAGTGGAAATTCTTGAAAACATCGAACATGAGAGATTTGATGCTCTTCCGCAAGAAGTATATCTTAAGGGGCACGTAAGTAATTATGCACGATATCTTTTACTCGATCCCAGAAAGGTCGCTGATGATTATATCAGTAGGTATAAAGCCTGGATGGCTGATGTTAAGGATAAAACTTGAACCTGCTATCATGCTGGCGAAGCTATTCTATAGAGGGACTTTCCTCCAGCACGGATTGTAGTTTGGGAATAACATCATCGGCAATATTGAGGAACTCAAGACCAACGTCATAAAGAGCCTCAGAGCCTGGAGGCAGCGCACTGATCCAGACAACCCTTACTATAGCTTTCAATGAGTTTCCGTTTGGCAGAAGGAGTTCGATTTCCAGAGCTTGGCCTTTTTTGAAGGGCTTGTTGCTGTAAATACGCACGCCTGCAAGGCTGATGTTGGAAGCTTGGCTACTCATCCCGAAGACGCTAGCAGGACGGTAGTAAACTGGTGCCTTTACCCGGGGAAAGCGTCGTCTGTCGAATTTCGATTTTTTCGATGTTGTCATTTTTTTAACATTTTTAAAGTGATGAAAACTCCGTTTTGATTTTTGATAGTATAGAATGCAGATGCTTGGGTGTCAATAGGTAAGTATAATAAATTATGGCGCCTGCGTTTAACACGTTTCTCTGCTAAAAAGGGGACAGAGAATATGGGGACGTTCCCCAAAGTACCATCCTTTTCATATTAAAAATTGAGAATATGGGGACGTTCCCCAAAGTACCATCCTTTTCATATTAAAAATTGGTTGCCTTCATCAATATTTTTTTTGATTAAATAAATGAATTAAAGGGTGGTACTTTGGGGAACGTCCCCATTAATCCATTAATTTGATAGCCTCTCCGTGAAGGCTGTAAGGTCCACAGGAAGTGATGCGGACATCAATAAAGCATCCGGTGACATCATTTTTTGATTTGAAGTTTACGACCTGGTGGCCTTCATTCCTCCCGGAGTAGAGGT
>Ga0209978_10001283_pt1 | contig 10455 bp, 12 predicted proteins | sample BentaG_FD_182805 | JGI IMG/M metagenome (GOLD analysis project Ga0209978, IMG submission 182805) | Deep subsurface microbial communities from South Atlantic Ocean to uncover new lineages of life (NeLLi) - Benguela_00093 metaG (SPAdes)... | ecosystem: Environmental > Aquatic > Marine > Oceanic >...
AGCTTATTCTTAATTAAGGGTATTTTTACTTTTATAAGTAATAGCCGTTCATTACTCGCAGATACACTTGAATCTCTGGCAAATGTGGTTATCACTGTTATTGTTCTATTTAGTTTGGAAATTGCAGAAAAAGAGTGCAATGATAAATTTCCTTATGGCCATGGCAAAGTGGAGTTTCTTGCATCCGGTATTGTTAATCTATTGCTTCTATTTGGTGCTATTTATTTTGTTTTCGTTGCCCTCAGAGAAATGGTGTTGATAGGACCAGAGAAACCGCCCAAGTTAATAGCAATTTTTGCAGCGCTTGTTTCTATCTTAGGAAATTGGGTTGCTTTTGCCTATGGTCGTTGTGTAGGGGAAAAAGTGGGAAGTGCATCTATTTCGGCTAACGCCTGGGCGAGTTGTGCTGATATAGCTACTTCTGTAGCAGTAATTGTTGCTGTTGTTGGGACCAATTTAGGCATCGTAAAATTGGATCACATAGTGTCTGTTATAATCGGCTTGATAATTATCAAAATGACAGGAGAAGGAATAAGGAAAGCAATTAAAGGATTAATGGATAGTTCATCGAGAATTGAAGAGTCCAAAATAAGAAATTTAATAAGAAATATTTGTGGAGTTAGAGAAATACGCAGCGTCAGGACCAGGCAAGTTGGCAGAAAAATTTGGGTTGACTTAGAGGTCGCCATTCGTGGAGCTTGCCCCCTTCAAGAAGGATTGAAAACTATCCAGTGTATAAAAGCTGTTTTGCATAAGAAAATGGAGAATGTCGCTGAAGTATCCGTTCAGTTAATTCCAACAAAGGGATAATAAATATATGTATCCATATTGCTTCAGGAAGAAATCTTTCGGGGAATCAGGTACAGTTTTGATAGAGGATTGTTTTGCTGAGAAAGCCAAAAATTTGCTTTGGATTTTGGGAATTATTGTTGTTTTGGTTATAGTTTTTTCAATAGTTAAATTCTCTGGCCAGCTTAACCCTTCTTCTGGTGATACTCAGGCAGGGAAAAATATTAGTCCTGTGAAAAATATTGTTTTCACCCCTTGTCCATATTGTCGGGGTATGCTTGACCTTCAGGGGAGATGCAATATTCCTGAATGCCTGCTTTATGATCCCGGTTGGGGAATGGGTAGTGGCCAATGGCAACCTTCTGAGGGACGGAGATTGTCCGCCAGACCTTGGTGTCTGAATCGTTGAATGGCAGAAATATGAATAGTTTACAAAAGATAATCAAATTGATTTTAATCAGTGCAGCGACAATAACTTTCCCTTCGATTGTTGATGCACAGGTGAATCCGCAAGGCCAAAGTCATCTTCAGTACGATTTCAATCGCGCGGCTGAAACAGTAAAACCTTGTGTAGTCGGTATTACCGCATTCAAAAATTTTCATACTGGAACGATAGCTGCACCAAATCCAAAAGGAATACTTTTTGCTGACCCCTTCGCTCAAAACGTTCCTTCACTACCCTGCCAGCAAAAAGTTGGTTCCGGAATAATTATCGATAGCCGTGGGTACATTCTCACGAACTTGCATGTAATTGGACAGGCGAAAGATATCCACGTAACCTTAACTGGACTGAATCCTCTGAAATCAAAATTTCACGAGGCCCAGGTAGTAAGGACAGATATCAATACGGATCTGGCTCTACTGAAAATTATTCCCGATGAGCCTTTACCTGTAGCGAAACTCGGCAATTCTGACAAGGTCAAACTTGGTGATTGGGTTATGGCTATTGGTAGCACTTTTGGTTTTGAACAGACGATTACTGCTGGGATTGTCAGCGCAAAAGACAGAATCCTGAATATAGGTGGAATAACCTATCGTGGCCTGATTCAGACAGACGCATCAATAAATCAGGGCAATTCAGGCGGACCTTTGGTTAACATGAACGGGGAAATAATAGGAATGAATACTGCCATATACGCCCCCCATGGTACGTTTAGCGGAGTAGGTTTTGCTGTTCCGATCAATCAGGCTAAATCTTTTCTTAATCAAATTATTCCTGTGGCTTTATACACTCAACAACCACCCAACAACTATTCTCAAGTCGCTTTGGGTTGGGGAGTGGGACAACCCTGTCCTTATTGCGGGGTAGCTCTTGATTCTCGAGGTATGTGCCCTTTACCAAAATGTCCTTGGAATTTCAGGTCACCGCCACTTCAGGTAGCATTACCCTGTCCAGGAGCTTGCCCAGGTTGCCCTCTCGGTACCCCCCAGATGCCGAGTCAACAAGTTGCTATGCCTTGTCCTGGAGCGTGTCCCGGATGTCCTTTGGGAACACCTCAAACATCACCCCAGCCAGTTCTTTTTGATCCTGCCCCTGGTGCTATGGATAGTGCGGCGACTAATCAAGTCATATTTGTTGCAGGGAAGTCAATAAATAGTTCCTGGCTGGGAGTTTCATTACTGCCAAGACAGAATGGCTTGCAGGTTGTGGAAGTAATAATAGATTCACCGGCAGAAAGAGGTGGATTGAAGTTGGGAGATACTATTGTAGGGTTGAACGGTAAAGTGATAGAGACCATTACCGACTTTGATAATATGATGGATAAAATAAGACCGGGAAGGAAAATAAAACTGGTGGTGATTCGTCTGGGAAAGAAAAGAGCTCTCTATTTGCGAACGGGTAAAATGCCATGATTCAGAATGCAATAGGCAATAAGAACTTTTTAATTGCATTAGTCTTAGTTACAGTATTGATACTAGCGGGGATATGGACATTTCTTGGTTCAAAAGGTATTTCTGGCCCCACTCAAGATGCGAACAAAGTAGCTCTTCCGGCCGAAGGAAATGACTTAAGTGCCCAAATATCAGAATATTTTGGACGAGCTCCGTATTTTATCGTCTATGATGTGAAGAGGAAAGTTTTCTGGACGATTCCTAATCCTTTTGTCAATGAAGCGCACGCTGTTGGTTTGCGGGTGGGAGCGATGTTGGTCAAAAAAAGAGTGGGCGTGATCGTTTGTAAGAATATTGGTCCTGAACCAATCAAGAAGTTCAATGATTCAAAGATAAAGGTGTATATCGGAGCAAAACGGACAGTCGCCGATGGAATTAAACAATATAAGAACAATCAGTTGATATTGACAACTAAACCTAACGTTCCTACACATTACGGTCTGCCCGGGCAACTTCCCTGTCCCAATGTTCTTGGTCAGCCCAAAAAAAGAATAGAAAATCCAATGAAGCAAGCTGCTGTTAATATTTACGACCCTCAATGGAATGGCTGGACTGTAGTTTGCTCGAATTGTAGAACTGTTATGACAATTCCTTATCAAGGATTTTTGCCACCGAAAAGCATTGTTTGCCCCTATTGTAAAACAAGAATAATTTTAAGATCAAATAATTCACCGGCTCAGTTAATTGCTGAGAGACTTAAGGACAAAAATTTTCCATTTCTGAGATGACAGGGGTCGAATGTTATGCATCAGGATAAAAATTACAATAAAAATCACTTGATATGGATAGCCGTAGGTGTTTTTTTCTGCTTGATATGTTTAACTTTGATATCGATGCTCGATTTGAAAAAGGATTATCAAAAAAATCCTATCGTTGATAATCAGGCTAGTATGATTGCTGGGGGCCAAGTCTATTATTCCGGAGTAAGGAATATCGCTGTATGTTCTAATTGTGGAACAATCGGTATACCTCAATGTTTCTATTGCGGATTTTCAATGCAGTGGAACCCCTCAACAGGTATTTACTTTTGTCCCCGGTGTCAGAGAGTCGGTTCAGCACTTTGTCCCGCTTGTGGAACACCGATGCGACCATTAAGAAAATTTAGAGTCACACCCATTGATCCAAGAGGCAATCTTTCACCGCCGGTAAGGAAAGCTATACCTATCGGAGGTTGTGCTATTTCTCCTGCAAGGAACTATTGCCAACCTGCCGCTAGCCAGGGACAACAGGTTGCTATGCCTTGTCCCGTCCACTGCCCAGGTTGTCCTCTCGGTACTCCCCAGATACCGACTCAACAAGTTGCTATGCATTGTCCCGGTTGTCCTTTGGGAACACCTCAAACTCTAAATCAACAAGTTGCCTGGCCTACTAATAGAGGGGTTCCTTCTTCGCCGGTAGGTGGATTTGGACGTCCAAATTATTTGATTTGTCCAAATTGTAATTATACTATGCCACATCAATTCGGTGTTCCCGCATATACTGTGATTTGTCCTAACTGTGGCACAAGGATGATTAGAGGGCAATAAAGGTGTGATTGTGAAAAGATATTTTTCAACTACCGAAGTAGCAAAATACTGTAGAGTTACCAGATTCACCATTATCAACTGGATTGAGAAAGGATTACTCCGTGCTCAGAAGACCGCTGGTGGCCACCGACGTATTTTGCTTTCTGAGCTGATCAGATTTATACGTGAAAAGAATATGGATTTATCTAGTCTTCAATTACTTTCTCCTGAAATGGGATTCAAGTGGTGCTGGGAATACCACCAGAACTGTAATAAAGATGGTTATGAAAATCATAAATGTCGAGGATGCCTTGTCTACTTAACTCATTCAAAGAAATGTTTCGAGCTACGAGGAAAAGTAGGTCATAAGAGAATTTTTTGTAATTCCCGCTGTGAAGATTGCGCTTATTACAAGGACTATTTCAATAATTTTCAGTGGTGCTGGGAATATCATGAACAGAATGATAAATCAGACCATCAGTGCAAGAGATGTGTGGTATTTCTTACGAGAACCAGATGGTGTTTTACTTTAAGGGAAGAAACAGGCCACAAAAAGATATTTTGTAAAAAAGACTGTACAGAATGTTCTTATTATTTAAAGTTTGCCCCGTTAGAGAGCCGCCTACCGTAAGCCAGCTGTAGTAAGAAATAAAATTTCTGCCGGAGGTCGTGATTAAATGCCGTCACCGCAGCTTTCTAACGGGTTATACTTCTTGTGAAAAAGTATAGCTATCAAATGGAGAATAAATTTTCTATTTTAGGGTCGAAAGTATGGATATTAACTCTTGTTGTGGTAGCATTTTTGGTTATTCTCGTGGTAAATTTTAGATTTCAAGAAAGCCTGCTAAAAAAAGAATTAATTGAACATGCTACCATAAGTGTGGGAAAAAAGAATGTTTGCTTTTGCCCTCTTTGCAAAAAGAATGGTCTGGCTTATTGCATTCATTGCGGTTCGCCTATGAATTGGGATAAACATAGCAGACATTTTATTTGTCCCAATTGTAAAACTGTAGGACTTCCACGCTGCCCTGACTGTAAGGTCTTGATGTTTGGACTGAATGCTACGGAAAAAATTCATAGGAGATTATTGAGGGGTTCTCCGATACCGGTTTATTAAAAAATGAATAGATGGATTGTAATTCTCATAGTAATTATATTGAGCACCCTGTTAGTAGCCTATGGTAAAAAGATAGGGAATATCCCTGAAACACAACATAATGGAGCAACTCTTTGTTTATCATGCATCGGAGTTGGTGAATAATCTTTTGACAGGATCGGGGTAACCCGAAGTGAAGGTTAAGAGGCAATTTCCTGCAATAATCTATATGGCATCACGAAGATTTGTATGATGGAGTTTCTAAGACGAATTACTCAAATATTTGGATTTGTTATCTCTCACGCTTATCTGAGAGTTATCGCTACAAAACAAATCTATCAGGGACCATTAAAAGCAACTTGTATCCCTTTTGTCACCTGTCATGCCTGTCCTGTAGCGGTTTTTTCGTGTCCTTTAGGAACTATTCAACATTATATGGTGATCCGTCAAATACCATATGTTCTACTGGGCCACCTGGGTATCCTTTTGGTAGCCGTGGGAAGAATGGCCTGTGGCTGGCTTTGTCCGGTGGGATTGTTTCAAGACCTGATGTACAAAATTAAAAGTATAAAAATAAAGATTCCTCATCGGGTTGATTACTTCAAGTATGTTACTCTCTTGGGATTAGTCATATTAATACCTTACCTACACGGTGAAGCATGGTTTTGCAAGTTATGTCCACCCGGCACTTTGGAAGCAGCCATTCCCTGGGTTCTTTGGAATCCCATCAATTCTGAATTTCAACAACCCACTGTTGATATTGCTACAATTGGACTGTTATTTTTCATTAAAATTGCCATTCTCGTGGTTTTTATTGTTTTCATAGTAATTTCTAAACGACCCTTTTGTAGGGTCTTGTGTCCATTAGGGTTAATATTTTCCATATTCAATCGTTTCAGTTTAATCAGGATGAAAGTTGAAAATGCTTTTAAATGTAGTGATAAATGTAATCTTTGCTTAAAAGATTGTCCGATGGAGATAAAAATATACGAGGATCCGAATTCAGGTGAGTGTATCCGTTGTCTAAGATGTATGAAATGCAAAAAAGTAAAAGTCGGTATTGGTAACTTAAGTGAATCGGTGTTGCCAGCGAAAAGGGTCCCCAGGACAGTCCCTGGGGTGATGTCAGGTAAACAGGAAACTCCATGAAAAAAATTCTTATTTTTAGTGCAAAAATTTTACTTCTTATTATTTTTATTAAGGTTTTAATTTTAGTTTTTATTGTTTCCCTTACCAGAAAAAACGAAACACAGATTTCTGCATCACTTGCACAAAATCGTGCAGGGCTCTCACATGTCTGGTTAGGTATTCAGGTTCTTCCTATTGATAAGACGGTAGTAAAGAACTTCAATTTACCTTTTCACCGGGGCCTTTTAGTAAGGAAGGTGATTAGTGGTTCACCTACTGCTAAAGCGGGTATAATGAGAGGCGATGTTATTAGAAGAATTGGAAACAAAAGAATAATACATTCCTTGCAACTACGAAAAATTATTAGTAAAATGTCACCAGGACAAGAAGTAAGAATGGTGTATATACGAGATATGAGAAGAAGGACTGTGTATGTTCGTTTGGAACAACCACCCTCAAACTTTTTGATTGATGTGAATGCACAACTTGTTTATGGAGTTTATCCTGCTGTTATACCACCAACTGATAGACCTTATCCATATTTTTACTTTGGTGAAGAAAGAGAAGGGGCGGAGAATGAACTATCTGAAAACGAATAAGAAGTCGACCACGAACGATCGTTAAGTTTACGAGAAAGAGCTTATTTAGATTTCAACAAACAGAATGGGAACCAAGATTGCAAAGCAAAGAAAAAAAGATTAAATTACGATCGGAACCATAACTAAATGTAGTATATTTTTCAAAATCATTTTAATCAAAGAAAGGAGGAGAAGAAAATTTCTCATTATATTGTTGGCAAGTTACTGCTGAAAATATTCGAAGGTTTAGTGAAAGGTCTGTCTGGGAAAGGGCATCGGCGATCCAAGGGAGCTGGTTCTTCATCGTTCAATGAAGTATTCAACAGAATTTCCAAAGAATCCGGACACAAGAAGGATATACGGAGTTTCGCATTAGGCGTGGCAATCGCTACCGGTAAGGCAACAATGGAGGGTTTGTACGCTAAGCCCGGGATAAAAGTTTCTCTGGAGAACGTCAAAGATAGATTGCTTACTGGGAAATGGGAAGAATATGAATCTTGGGATGAGGTCAACAAACACGCTGATAAGATGATAAGGTTTCTGAAGTCACGTAAGGTTAAAATTAACAAATTAGCGGTTGATGGATTACCAGGTAGTGGCAAGACTACCATATCACGGGCCTTGGCCAAAAAACTTAAGTTTAAATGGAAGTCTCTGGACCATATGAATCTCAATAAACCCATAGATTTCAGTCAGGGTCACACTGTCTATGAACATCACCGTTTATTGAGGACTCAAGATCCTGATAATTTTGATGCCATTGTTTATATTGACTTCCCCATTGAATTAGCTAAGAAGAGGATACTACAAAGGAAACGTGGAGCAATAATTGTTGATATCTGGGATTTTGAAAAGTTAAAACAGATAGGAGACAAAGCTTTCAAAATTTGTAATGGGAAAGTTCATTGCATCTCTAACAACAACATAAAAATTAAAATAAAACCGGCCAAAGGATTCAAAGCTTATAAAAATATTATTGCTGAATTAAAAATGCAAGGTGTAAAAACCTCAGGCTTGTCGAAAGAACAACTTCTATTTTTGTCTTTAGACGGTAAAGCAAGGCAAGGTCTGATAGCTTACACAAATGCCAGTGTTTATAGTAAAGAATTATTAACCGGGCTTCTTACTGGATTACAGAAATTTTTGAGATAGGAGGGAAAGTGCCAAATATTTTAATTAATAAGATTCTTGGATACGACCATAGAATTTTTGAGTTAATTGTCCAAAGAGAAAAGTACTTTCTCAGAAGATTTCTATCAATTTTTACCCATCTAGGGGATGGTGTTTTCTGGATTATTTGTTGTATCTTTTTCTTTTTGTTCGGGCAAGAGAGACTTAGACATTTCATATTGGTAATAATCTTGGCTCAATTTTTTGGTTTGATAATGATTATTATTTTGAGATACCTTACAAAGAGAGAAAGACCTTATCCAATCAAATACGTTCTTCCTTGGAATAGATATTCTTTTCCTTCCGCTCATACAACTAGAGTTTTTATTATCGCTACAATTATCGGGAAAGAGTATCCATTTTGGCTGCTTTTTCTATTAATTTGGGCTTTAACAATTGGTTTTTCTCGAATATATCTTAAGAAACATTACCCTCTGGATGTATTCTTTGCTATGATTATTGGAATATTCTGTGGAGTCATTTCATTAAACCTAAATTCGTTCATATAGGGGGTAGGTGATGAGCGTTTCTCTGGAAGAACTAAAAGAAGGCGAAAGCGCTGAAGTAGTAGAATTAGAGGGTGGTTTCGGTTTACAACAGCATCTAACTTCTTTAGGGATTTCACCCGGGAAAATTATCCGCAAACTGCCCGTTTCTCAGGGCCGGGGTCCGGTAATGGTTGAAGTAGAGGGTAATAGAATAACAATAGGCAGAGGGATGGCTTCCAAAGTCATCGTGAATCCCGTTTGAAGGTTTAGAAGGGGCTTTAAGACTCTTCCAACTCAATGATTTTCTTATATAGCATCTTAGTCCCGAAAGACGGAGCCTTCTAACGGGGGAGGATATAGCAATTTTGGAGAAAAAATGGCTTCTGTAGATAAATTTAAAACAGGAGAAAAAATTACTTGGCTGGGAGTAGGTGTAAACATTCTTCTGACAGTATTTAAGATTTCAGCAGGATTAACAGGAAAAAGCCAAGCAATGTTGTCAGATGGATTTCACTCTCTTTCAGATGTCCTTGCTGGCGGTTTAGTTTTGGGGAGCCTCAAGATTTCTAAGAAGCCCACTGATGATACTCACCCTTATGGTCATGGTAAGGTCGAATCCATTGCCGCCTTTCTTATTGCTCTATTTTTATTTGGTACAGCGATAGTTCTTTTTTATTCTACTTTTAGTGTAATCTTAAGAAAAGAAGAAATCATCCCTGGTATTTTACCTCTTTTCGCAGCTATTATTTCCATTTTGGTGAAGGAGATAATGTTTCGGTTCACTTATCGGACAGGGGAAAAATTGAATAGTCCCGCGATAATAGCCAACGCTTACGATCATCGATCGGATGCGGTCTCTTCTATAGCTGCCTTGGTTGGAATTAGCGGAGCCCGCTTTGGTTATTATTTCCTCGATCCTTTAGCTGGGTTTATAGTCGCCTTACTCATACTTAAGATGGGAGTAAAAGTATTTCGTTCGGCAACTACTGAACTTATGGACGCCTCTCTTCCTTTAGCATATCGAGACAAAATCTCGAAACTTACTTCGCGAATAGAAGAGGTGAGAAGTATCAGGGAACTCAAAACACGAAGAATGGGGCAGTACAATTTTATTGAGTTGAAAATACAGGTTGAGCCTCATTTCTTACTCGAAGAAGCTGATGAAGTGGCCAAAAAGGTAAAAGAGGTTCTTTCTAATGAATTAGAACATCCTGGTGAGGTTATGGTTTACGTTGAGCCTGGAGAGAAGAATCAGTGGGAGGAAAAAATAAAACTAAGAAAAATACAAGAAATACTCAGTGAACATTCTCAAGAATTTATCAACTTTCATGATTTACGAATAGTCAGAATAGGCAAGGAAGAATGTGTCGATTTTCAAATAGTGCTACCGAAAGAAATGAGTATAGAAGAAGCTTACAACCTCTCTGCGGATTTAGAGGAACACATCAAAAGATTTTTCCCGCACATAGAAGCGAGTATCCGTTATGATCAACCTCGATGAATTTTAAGCTGAAAATGATAAGAAATTACTTGGATCGGCGAGCGAAAAAGAACTCGAAGATAAAAATCCACAATGTCCTTAATAATAACCTCAAGATAGACTACTATACACTGCCAAATTACAAGCGCATAAGACGCGTGTTGCTGACTACCTAAATTGAATTCTTCACTCCAGAAGTATTACTCTCCTCGAAAAAGTAATGTTTTAGCTACAGAGAATAATTACCTTAAATCCATAACGGGAATTTTTAAACTTGTTTTGCTACTTAAAAAATTGTATACTTAATTCGTATTTTATATTGAGGTTA
>Ga0209978_10001285_pt1 | contig 10453 bp, 8 predicted proteins | sample BentaG_FD_182805 | JGI IMG/M metagenome (GOLD analysis project Ga0209978, IMG submission 182805) | Deep subsurface microbial communities from South Atlantic Ocean to uncover new lineages of life (NeLLi) - Benguela_00093 metaG (SPAdes)... | ecosystem: Environmental > Aquatic > Marine > Oceanic >...
AGGATTTCGCTCCCCGGCTTATGTGGAAGGAATAAGTGTTCCAGGATATCACTTTCATTTTATCACTAAAGATAAAAAGACGGGGGGACATTTACTTGAGTGCCAGGTGCAAAATGCAAAAATTGAAATCGATTATACTCCCGAATTTCATATGGTATTGCCATAAAGTGGCCAAAGGAAGGGGTGATTTTACATTTCTTAGAGGAGGTTTATAAGAGACAGATATCTGGGAGTTTTTATTTTATTATAAAGAAATTAACTTTATAGGGAGGAAATAACTGATGGAAGCAGATGGGGTTTTTGAAGGTGGTGGTGCGAAGGGCATTGGCCTGGTCGGGGCTCTTAAAAGAGCTGAAGAAGAACGAGTAATATTCAAAAGGGCTGCAGGGACTTCAGTTGGGGCAATTGTAGCTTCTTTATATGCGGCTGGCTATTCAGCAGATGAACTTAAAGAATTGTTTTATTCTACTGATTTTAAAGAATTCCTTGACACTAAATTACCAAAAAGAGCAGGTTTGAGATATTTTATAATTATTTTAAGCATATTATTAAATTATGGTATCCACAGTGGTAAATGCTTTTATAAATGGATAGCAGAAAAATTAGAACAAAAAGGAGTATTAAAATTCAAAGATTTAAAATTACCACTTAAAATAGTTACTTCCGATATAACTAATAAGAGAATGTTAGTCTTTGATAGTGAATTGCATAGAGAAATGCAAGTAGCCAAAGCTGTACGGATGTCAATGAGCATCCCTTTATTTTTTTATGTATACAAATGGCATGATGCTAAGTTCCCCCAAGGAGAGACTCTTGTAGTAGACGGGGGGCTCTTGAGCAATTATCCTATAAATATTTTTGACGACCACGAAAGGCCAACAATAGGATTTAAGTTAATAAGCCTTGAAGAAACCCAACCGCCTGAACCAATTACAAATATTCTAAGTTATATTAAATCAATTTTAGACACAATGATGTTAGCACATGAAAAAATCCATGTTGAGGAAGCAGATTGGGCAAGGACAATACCGATTCCAACTGGAAATATTAAAGCTACACAATTTGATTTAACAGATGAAGAAAAAGATTGGCTGTATAAGTCTGGCTATGAAGCTGCTGATAAATTTTTAAAAAACAAGTAAAGTAAAAAACTATATTTGCAGCGAAGCGAAATGTGAGATGGCTTTTATAAAAACACCTTCTAAGAATTTTTTAAATAATTTTTGCTCCACTCAATTTCTTTTTTTTCTGAAGAGGAAGAAAAGTCAAGGTGTCTGAAAAATCAAAGGATTTCTTCAAAAGCTTGCCCAGAGTCTTTATTGAAACTTTTGGGTGTCAGATGAATGATGCGGATTCGGAGGTTATGGAGAGGCTTCTGGAAAGGGAGGGTTATAGGAAGATAGATTCTCCTGAAGGGACGGATGTCATAATTTCCAAGAATAATAATTAAATATCGTGTCCCCAGAACTCGGATGGCCGAACGAACGGATGAAAATATGATAATAGACCAGGGTAGGGATAAACAGGCATTGGGACAATTTTTTACTCCGATCGAAGTTGTTTCTTTCATTTATGATGTGCTAAAGGTTATGCTAAGCAGAGATGAGAAATGGACTCAAGGGAAATATCCTTCTATTATTGATCCTGCTTGTGGGGAAGGTGTTTTTCTCAAGATCGCTCTGGATAAAGAAATTACTCGTCCCAAGTATGTTTTCGGGATAGACATTGATGAGCGAGCGAAACAGAAATGGAAAAAAATAAATTTATTAAAGTCGTTTGGGTCGAAAGCAAAACTCGATGTCCATTTCTTCCATCAAAATGGACTTTTTCCATTACCTCAAAAACGACTTAGGTACAAAAGAGGAGGATTAGATGAGTATGATTTGACGGTTGGTAATCCTCCTTATGGTGGGGTAGGGTTGCAAGAAATTACACCTGAACTTCAGGCTGCATTACTGAAATATGACATCTGGAGAAGAGCGTTAAAAGAAAACAGAAACAGTGATGGGTTTCTACCTTTTGACAAACTACCTGAGAATCTAAGCAAGAAACAGGAAGAAAGGCTGAAAACACTCCCTATTGAAATATTATTTCTAGAGCGTTTTGTCCAACTTACTAAATCTGGGGGATATATTGGGATTATTATCCCGGACGGAGTGCTAGCCAATGTTGAGCTACAATATGTCCGAAATTGGCTCTTTGAAAAAACCAAAGTTAAAGCAATAATAAGTCTTCCTCGGGAGACTTTCAAATCTGTTGGGACTACCGCTAAAACAAGTATTTTATTTTTACAAAAATTAGGCGAGGGAGAAAAACCTCTTCCTAAGCAAGAGATCTTTATGGCTTCAGCCGAGGACGTGGGAGTAAATTATAGTGGCAAGAATGATTTGCCAGCAATCTTGCAAGAATTTCAAAAGTTTATTCACAGGAAAGAAATCCAGGAGGTTCATATGTCACCCCATTTCACTACTATCGTAAAAGGCACTAAAGACACTCTTCATCGTATCGATGCTGATTATTGGAATCCAAAGTATACAAAAATGATTAGAATAATGAGAAACAATTTCAAAGTACAGTCATTAGGTGATTTTATAACATTCATTACTTATGGAGCTATTGTTGTCGGCAAAAAAAGGAAATTTGTATCTTCTGGAGTGAGTTACATAAATCAGATTAACGTCAGAAATACAGGTTTAGATATTTTTCTTGAGCCTAGATACATAGGTAAGAATGACCTACGAAATCAACGGAGATGTAAACCATTAAAATATGATATTTTGTTTAATAGAGACCAAATTGGTACAATAGGAAGATGCTTAGTATTTAATAAAGAAACCAAAAACTATGCAGTTAACGATCACGTAGATATTATTCGTGTTAGAGAGATTAATTCGCATTATGTTGTATCTTTTTTATTAACGAAATATGGTCAATCACAAGTTGAAAGATTAAGCAGCGGAGTTTCCGGTGTAATCGGTATTACCTTTAAAGAAATAAAATCCATTCAGATTCCTGTTCTTCCTGATGCTTATCAGAAAAAGATCGAAAATGAATACAAAAAGATGTCCAAACAGCATCATTTAGCAATGGAGGCAAAAGCGAGAGCAACAAAGAGAGGAAAAAGCTCTAAAGAAGCTGAGCAGGACCCAGAATATCTGAAGAATATCCAGAAAGCAGAAAAGATGCTTGATGATTTAACTAAACAAACTGAAGAAGTAATTGAAGGAAAGCGCAGTGATATCTCCTGAAAGATTCAAAGATTTAATAAAGAGAAAATATTATAATCAATCTGATTACTGGGACAGTGTGGTTACTCCAATTTTAGATAGGTTAGGGGTTCCCAAAGGTGCTCATATACGGCGTCGAGAGTTTCCTATCACGACCCATTGGGGCGACCGAAATGCAGATTGGTTAATTTTTGTTGAAAATCAGCCAATGTTGGTGGTAGAAGCAGAACAATCTGAGCAATTGCTTCAGAAGGCATTAAGCGATGCCAAGACTTTTGCTATTAACTTTAAGCCTAAACGAAAAGAAGACCGAGACGCAATTGGTACCATTCGTAATGTGCCCTATTTGTTTACTCCGGCAGGAAAAAAACTGGTAATGTTAAAGCTAGTTCCTATGGAAGACGGGATAACTCTTGATTTAGAACCCCTTGAAGGACTGCTTACATACGAAGAATTGAAAGAAATCGCTGAACGGTCTGTGCAACCTACAAAGGCGAAGCCTTTAGAGAGAAATTTGCTAGCAACAAGTCAATTCCGAATAAATTTTGAACAAATTTGTAAACTAATTAAAGGAAGAATACTAAAAACAGAATTTAAAGTATCTAATCCTGAAGATTCAGTGGTATTCGTGTTAAACGAGCTTTTATTGGCCACTTTTCAAAAACGGGATACCAAATCTATTTACAAAGAATATAAATTCCCCAAAAAAGTCATTCAGCGAATTGAAGAAATTCTGAATCGCTATGACTTAGCACAAATTGAAGGTCCTGACGTGGCTTATGCCTATCGGGAGTTTGTCACTCAGAATTTTACAGGTAAAGGGTTCGGCTGGTGTGCTCAGGAAGAAGTTGGGCGTTATTTAACTCCAGCAGAAGTTATCAGTTTTATGATCAAGATGGTTGACATTAAACCCGAAGATAAAGTAATTGATTTTGCTTGTGGTTCTGGTGGATTTCTAGGTGCTATTGCTAGTCGGATGGTAAATAAAGTTGATATCAATCAATATCTCAAAGAGAGATTATTTGCCTGTGACCTTGATCCATTTTCTGTATCAACTGCTTACACGTTTATGGAGTTACTTTTACCTGGGAAACAGCCTACGGTAGAGTTGACGAAAGAATCTTTCTATCCAAAAAGTCTCAAACCAAGGGCACAGATTTCAATCGATGATGTCTATCCTAGTTTGGGTCTAACTGGTCACCCGAGATTAAATTTTGATCGACAGAGGAGAAAAGGGGTATTAAATATTTACCACCATAATGGCCTCTTTAGTGAGAAAAAGCATACCTGGGAAAAAGACGATTTGGGAGATATAATTCAAGATGAAAGCTTTGATGTGGTTATTAGTAATCCTCCCGGGGGAGCAATTTCGGGTTTGCGGAGTAAAGTTGAAAATTATTTAAGAAGAGTTTTACCTCTGGGAGATGGCAGGAAACTGCAAAATCCGGTTCTTTTTATTCAAAGAGCTGTTCAATTGGCAAGAGATAATGGTAAAATTTGCCTTATAGTTCCTGACGGGACATTGGCAAATGCGGAGTTTAAATATTTACGAGATTACTTTTTTGAAAGATGCGAAGTCAAGGCGATAGTTTCTTTGCCTCGGGGTATTTTCCCTAATGTGCCCTCAAAAATGAGTATTCTGTATATGATTAAAAAGAAAAGGCCCCAAAAAAGGCAAAGGATCTTCACGGCCGGTATAGAAACAGATAAGTCTTATAACATTGAAACGGAATTTAACGAGATCTACGAAAAGCATAAAAAAATTTGAAAGCCTCCACGCTAAATATCCCGAAAATTTTTAGCACTATGCTCCGATTGTGAAGTAGTTCTACAATATGCGTTTTTGTAAAAGTGAAAAATCACGCAGAATAAGGGATGCTTGTTAACAAAGCTAAAAAATAATTTTAGAAAAACTTGAAAAAATGATTTTGAGAATGAGAAATATCAAAATCGTATTGGCCTCATACAAATTTATTATCATTTATAAATATGAATAAAAACACTGTAAAACCTTTTTTGAAATGGGCAGGAGGCAAAAAAGCCTTGCTTGCACAAATTTTGAAATATATACCAGAAACTTACAATAAATATTATGAACCATTTTTGGGAAGCGGGGTTCTGTTTTTTGCCTTGAAGCCAAAGGAAGCTTGTTTATCAGATTTAAATAACGAATTGATAAATACATATAAACAAATTAAATTTCATGTGAATGATGTAATAAATAAATTAAAAATGATGAAATATAACAAGAGATTTTATTATAAAATTCGCAAACAAAACTTAAGAAATGCTTCATCCCGGGCAGCGCGATTTATTTATCTTAATAAAACATGCTGGAATGGTTTATATAGAGTTAATGCTAAAAACGAATTTAATGTTCCTATAGGACGATACAAAAAACCAACAATTTGTGATGAAAAAAATTTAAAAAATGTTAGTAAAGTACTGCAAAAAGTTACCATAAAAAACGGTGATTTTACTAAGATATTAAAGAAGGCTACTAAAAATGATTTAATATATTTTGATCCACCATATACAACATCTCATAAAAATGATAAATTTATCGAATATAATTCAAAAATTTTTTCCCTTAAAGATCAAAAACGATTAAGAAGGAAAATAACAAGACTTAATAAGAAAGGGTGCAAAATTATTATGAGCAATGCTAATCATAAATTTATCAAAAATTTATATAAAGACTATTGTATCCATAGAGTTAAAAGGAGAAGTTTAATAGCAGCCGATAATGAGAATAGAAAAAAGGTAACAGAATTGATAATAACTAACTTTAAGTAAGAAAATGCTCAAAAACAGTAAAATATATTTTTAAAAAGGAGGAATTGTCAAATGGAAAAATTTATTCAAATTCCAGGATTTCAGCTTCAAGAAGATCCTCCGATTTATGTTGCTTCTATATTAGGGAGTTGGCTTTTAAAGCACTCGAGTCCTAAATGGAGGATAAAAGACCCTTCTAAGGGGTTCCAAAGAGTTGTAAAGGAAGATAGAGCAAGGGAAATAGCTACTGCTGTACTTGACCAAAAGCGCACTTTTCCTAATGCAATTGTACTTGCTACAAATATCGAAAATTTTGATTTTAAGAAAAATAAGATAGAGGTTAATAGTAAAGCAAAATTTCTAGTTGTAGATGGACAACATCGTCTTTGGGCACAAAAGTTTTCACAATTTGATGCAGAATATGCTTGTACTATTCATTGTAATTTAGATGAAGTAGCAATGGCAAGATTATTTCTTGAAATTAATGATAATCAAAAAAGAGTTCCTTCTTCTCTTAGATGGGATCTTGTTCGTTTAGTCAGGCCTAATGATGATCCATTCTCTATTGCGGCCGCAGAATTAGTTTTTTCGCTTGCGACAAACAACAATAGCCCGCTTTACCAAAGGATTGACTTAACTGGTGAACAAGGCGTAATCAGGTTGAAGCAGGGTTCCCTTGCTCCTGAAATAAGAAATCTTATTTCTAAAAGGAGTCCAATAAGAGAACTTGATTTTGAATCTCAATATGAGCTTTTGGAAAGGTATACAGCTGCAATTAGATCGTTAGACTCTGCTGGTTGGAGAAATGCTACAACAGCTTTTTATTCAGCAAGAGTTCTTAGAGTTCTTATAAGACTTCTTCCTGAGATTGTAAATCATAAAAAAATTTCACCTATGCGGCTTAAAGTTCCTGATTTCAAAGAATACTTGATAAAAATTGACCAAAATTCTTTGAGCCTAGAAAATATCCGAGCTAAGCAAGGTGGAGCTGGAATGAAAGAAATATATGAGGAAATAAGGAGCCAAATATTCAGACGGAGACATTGATTTATGAAGATTTTTGATGTCAGTGAAGCACAGTATTATTGCAATAATTACAGTGCAACTACTGGAAAATGTCAAAATTCAATAAGAATCTATTGCCATGAAGAATTGAGAGGAGTTCATATATTAAAAGAGGGAACAGCAAAATTTAATGAATATCGAGACTGCTCTCTAAGAAATGTTGAGAGGTGTTTATTCTTAGCGGCATCTCTCTATAAGTCTTCTCATAGATTAATGTCGGCTAGTTCATCTAGTTGGACTTATGTTACTTTATACTATGGAGCGTTTTATTCCGCATCCGCACTTCTTGGTATGTTTGGAATCTGGATTGATGCTCCTTATATTGGAGTAGAAGTTACAAGAGGGAATATAAACTCTCAAGAGTTAACAATTCATCGTAAAAAAACTTTAAAGACAATGACTACTTATAATGGTACCCATAGAATGTTTTGGGATCTTTTTTATAAGGCAGTACGTTCTTTGCATGCATGGGTAGATCCATCATTACGCTTTGTAATCATGCCTGTTAGCGGTAGCCCATCTTGGCAGCCTGACCGCCGGAATGAAATTAATTATGACTCTTTTAGGGCTTTGACTTTAGATAGAGAGTTTAAATTAAAATTTAAATTCAAACAGTTTCCAACAACCCTTCCAGGCATTCTTAATACACAGTTTAAAATAACGGAATCATTAACCTTGTTAGCATTCAAATTTGCAAAGGATTTTGGTCTAAATACTGATGCACTTGATGTTCTAATGCCTTCAGGAACAAGGGGTGATAAGATAGAAAAGTTAATTTTTAATAGTCGTATCAGAGTTGCTATTGAGGCATCAAAAAAAGCTCACATTATTAGTTGAAGAATATGACATCATAGTTTTGTTTGATTTGAAAACTTGAAAAAATAGTTTTGGGAAGAAAAATATTAGAATTACTTCTGTCTAAAATAAAAAGAAAGGAGATGAACTCAAAATGGCACGAGACGTTAAAGTAACCCTTGAATGGAAAGGACCCTACGAGGACGTAGCAGATATAACTGGAAGAGCAGGTATCTACATGATAATTGCAGGTAAGAAAGGATCAGATGGCAAATGGGATACTTCCACTTATGAATTATTGGATATAGGGCAGTCAGGAGAAGCTGTTGAGAGACTAGCGTCGCATGATCGAGAGAATTGCTGGAGGCAAAACAAACCTGAGGGTAGCACACTTTTATTCAAATTTGCAGCAATGCCAAGTAAAGATTATGATGAAACGGACAGGAGAATTGTAGAGTGTTGCCTGAGAACGCATCATCGTCCACTTCCGTGTGGTACCGAATGTAATCAAGGATATAACCGTAACGATTCGGTCGGCATCACAAATACAGGTCGACGTGCACCTTTGCGTGAGAAGTACTCTTGTAGGCCAGAATGAGAAAAAGGAAGTATCCTAGTTCCTTTTAAGAATTTCTAATGTGGTAAAGATGTTCTAGGATTTACTACCGTTTATGACGTTGATGGTGTAGACAAAACTATTAATGCAGAGTTGCCACAAGAAGTTATCTATTCTATACAATGCGGAACAAAGTTAATTGATATTAAAGATAAACCATTTCCATGATTTACAAAATGAAGTCAGCGATCCACCTTAAAAGACCTTATTAAATATACAAAGGAAAGAAAATTTGATTTAGGTTTGGTTTATAAGTTTGGACTTAGACATGATTAAGAATTTTTTTATTCGGAGTTTTGGGTGTCAGATGAATGATGCGGATTCAGAAGTTATGGGGAGGCTTCTGGAGAGGGAGGGTTATGGAAAGACAGATTCTCCGGAGGGAGCGGATGTCATAATTCTCAATACTTGTTCTGTCAGGCAGCATGCTGAAGATAGGGCGCTTGGTTATTTGGCAGCCTTGAAAAAAGTTAGAGAAGAGAATCCATCTACGGTTTTTGTGCTGGCAGGATGTGTAGCACAGAGATTGAAGAGTGAAATCTTTGAGAGGATTCCTTTTGTGAATATCATTCTGGGAACCGATAATATATTGGAATTGCCAAGCTTGATTGAAAAGGCTATCAAGAAACCGAGAGAAAGATTTCTTGTTACTGAAGTAAGGGGAGACCTGCCCAGATTAGGGAAAGGATTCTGGACCTCTTCGTCTTATGGATGCACCAGGAGTTCTGAGCTAACGGGACTGGTCACGATTATGCGGGGTTGCGACAATTTCTGTTCTTACTGCATTGTGCCGTATGTTCGGGGTAGGGAAAGGTCGAGACCTGTCAGTGATATTCGTTCAGAGGTAGAGCAAAAGGTAGCTAATGGATGTAAGGAAATTACACTTCTGGGACAGAATGTAAATTCTTATAGTTTTAATAGTTCAGACTTCGCTGACCTTTTAAGGGATGTGGAAAAAGTGGATGGATTAGAACGGATTCGGTTTACAACTTCCCATCCTAAGGATGTCTCTGAAAAATTGATCAATACCATAAGAAACTCGGGTAAAATATGTGAGCATTTCCATCTTCCTGCCCAATCTGGCTCAAATAGGATATTGGAGAGAATGAATAGGGGATATACCAAGGAACAATATTTAGAGTTAATTGAGAAAATAAGAAGAGAAATTCCCGAGATAAGTATTACTACTGACCTTATGGTTGGCTTTCCCGGGGAGAAGGAAGAGGATTTTGAGGATACTTTAAGATTGGTAGAGGATATTGAATTTGACGCAGCCTTTACTTTCAAATATTCCCCTCGTCCAGAAACGCAAGCATCTAAAGAGAAAGACGATGTTGCTCTGGAAATAAAAAAGAAGCGTCTGGCTAATCTTAATGAACTCTGTGAGAAGATGGCATTGGAAAAGAACCGAAGACTTTTGGGAAAAGTAGAAGAAGTTTTGGTGGAGAGGTTATCCCCGAGAGAGAAGAAGTTAGTGGGAAGGACGCGGGGTAATAAGACTGTGTTCTTTTCGGGTGATGGTAAGGATATTGGGGAATTGGTGCCGGTGGAGATAGAGGAGGCGTATACGTGGTCGTTGTTTGGGAGGGTGAGATGATGGGTTATCCCCCTCACCTTTATCCTCTCCCACAAGGGGAGAGGAAAATTGAATATAGAAAATATTGATGGGAGGTGGTTATGAGTCAAGTGAAGCTGGTGGTAATTCTGATTTTTGCTTTTCTTTTGGTTCTCCTGGCTGTGGTAAACCAGCCGCAAGTATCGATGAACCTTTTATTCTGGAAGACTCCTGAGGTATCTCTGATTGTATTTGTGTTTGCAGCAATTCTTCTGGGTGGGATATTTGCTACGATTTTAGGATTGGTAACCCAGATGAAATTCAAGAAGGATCTTACGGCGAAAAAGAAAGAGGTAAAGGAACTGGAAGAAAGAATTGTCAAATTACAACTTGCTGCTAGTAAATTTGAAGAAACGAAAG
>Ga0209978_10001286_pt1 | contig 10449 bp, 8 predicted proteins | sample BentaG_FD_182805 | JGI IMG/M metagenome (GOLD analysis project Ga0209978, IMG submission 182805) | Deep subsurface microbial communities from South Atlantic Ocean to uncover new lineages of life (NeLLi) - Benguela_00093 metaG (SPAdes)... | ecosystem: Environmental > Aquatic > Marine > Oceanic >...
ACTATTATAATACCGATAACAATCCAAGCAACTGGATTGGTCGCCAAAACTGTACCAGCATTATAGGTCCCAATATTGTTAGTAGACGCACCTGCAATTTGCAAGCTAAGACCCCAGAACCACACATCCCATACCGCCAATGATCCGAAAGCAGTCGCTGTGCCAAACCACCAGCACCATGAGGCTAAGAAACCAGCATATGGTCCCAAAACTCTAGAGACCCAGACGTATGGACCACCACTTCTTGGCATAGAAGTTGCCATAAGTGCAAATGCCCATGCTGTACATACTGCTGGAATAGCTCCAATAGCAAAACCAAGTGGAACATTTGTGCCCCATCCGGCTACGGCTACTGTTCGAACCGACTGAAAGTTAATTCCACCACCGATAACGTAGCACATAACAGTTGTCATAGCTGTAAACCAGCCAATCTCTCGGACAAGTCCGGTTGCATCACGCGCGAATGTTTTAGACATTGTATTTTTCCAACCTTATTTTTTTTTTGTAAAATATTAGGCTCGTTTATGAATTGGCAATTACGTAAGAGTTCCTTATATAAATAGTTAATGGGAAAGCGCGTTTACAAAGCGCATTAGTCAATTTGACTTGACATTGTTTCTAATACTATGTGTCTTGAGTAAAACAAAAAACAATTCTCTTGAACAACTAAGACACACAACGTTGAGCGTACTGTCAAACAAAGATGAGGCGCCTAATAAAACGGGAATTCATTTCGTCAAAATCATACTTAGAACTGGACAATTTAATGAACTTGCGTTCAAAAAACCTCAGGAAGGTTGAGAATTCATTAGTTTTTGTAGTTTGGCTTGATATAACAAGGGCACAAAGTCCTCTAAGGAAAGAAACAAGCAAAAGAGTCTGCTTTAAAATATTGGTGATATAGTTTTCCACAATAGATAAAAAGAGGCATCACTGTAGATAACACAAGCAAGGTGAAGGGATACCATTATGAAGGTAATAATAACGGGCGCGTTTAGTTCTGGCAAATCTACCCTTGTAAGAACGCTAACAGGTGGAGATTGCGTCAATTTAGATCGTTCTGGAACCACAGTTGCCCTCGACCATGGAACAGTAGCTGTTTTAGGGATTCCAGCTTTTCTTTTTGGAACTCCCGGGCTTGTCCGGTTCTCAATTTTGCGTCAAATCTTATCAGAGGGAGCTGACGGTATGGTCTTCACTGTAGATTCTGCAAATCCAAATATAGAAAATTTCAATCAAATATGGAAAGAGATGCAAGAGATACAGATCGGTGCATCAGTGCCATGTGTTGTAGCAGCAAATAAGCAGGATTTACCGGATGCAAAGAGCGTGGAAGAAATAAGAGAACTTTTAGGACTTAATGGATATCCTATCATACCCATTTCAGCTAAGACAGGCGAAGGGATGATGAGACCGCTACTCTTACTTCTGATAATGAACATTTTACGTTCGAGCCCAATGCTACGTATAGTAGAACGCATCGGAACTGAGAAAAATGCGATGGAACAGATTTCAGAGATAATAGAATTGGGTAGATATAAAACAAAACTAAGATTGTACTGGCTTGAGTGGCGTGGACTAATTGAGGCGGATTGGAATACAGAGCGATTTAAAGTAGTTCCAGCAGTTAAAAAAATCTTTGAAATACTTCCTAATTTGATCCGCTCATATGAAGAGATTTCATTAATGTAATGCTATTTTCTTTTTCTCAAAATTCTGTGAACTATCCCCTTTTTGGAGGAGACTTCGCACCGATTAAGTTAAAAGAAACTATATTATCTAATTGTTTTTAACCCATAAGAAAACTTTATTGTAGTTGAAGATTATCCATGCACGATTTATTTTGGAGAAAGTGTTGATGAAAGTAGCCATCGTGGTTCCTGCGCATAATGAAGAAGAAAATATCAAAAGACTCATATCGGACATAGATAAAGTACTGCGCTCACTAGATAGGTCTATTTCAGAAAATCAAATAATAATCGTAGATGATAACAGTGACGATAACACAAGTATAATTCTCAGGGATTTATCAAAAGAAATGACGAATTTAACCCCAATTTATCGTAACGACGGAGTTTGCGGTGTGGGATTAACTTTACGAGAGGGTATAAAGGCTGCCAAAAACAGTGATATTATCGTTACAATGGATAGCGACTTCTCTCATGATCCGAACGAAATCCCAAAACTGATTCAAGGAATTAAAAACGGTGCAGATCTGGTCATCGGATCGCGTTATATGAAAGGGGGAAGAGCAGATATGCCCCGCTCTCGGATTCTCATCAGTGGCTTATACAACATATTGAGTAAGATCTTCTTGCGGACTTTTATAAATGATTTAACGACGGGATTCCGTGCAGTGAGAAAGAAGGCAGTAGAAAAGATAGAACTTAATTCTGAAGGGTTTGAGATTCATCCAGAAATCCATTTAAAAGTTTACAAAAAAGGTTTTAAAGTTATAGAAGTTCCAATTCATTATCACAGAAGAGGAGGAGGAACTTCCAAATTAAGATATTTCAAAGTGGGCCCAGGCTATCTTAAAGTGGTGTTTAAACAATTATTAAAGCAATAGTAGTATGGTAACTGAGGATTTTTGATGAGTAAAGACACATGGGATACTGTCTGGGAAAAACAACAAATTCGCCAATCTGCCCTTCATTCGCTTATTTATTTTTTACGGGAGCATTATTTTTCTTCTACGTTTGCACGTTTTGCCAGAAAACGAATCAAGGGTTTGATTCTAGAGGTTGGTTGTGGTACTGCGCAATGTTCACTAAAAATAATTGCAAAAGGAACAGATATAATCGGTGCTGATTTTTCCTCCTCTGCTTTGCAAGTAGCCAAGAAATATTCTGCAAGCAACAAACTCATCAAATTCGTTGTTACAGATGCATTTAACTTGCCATTTAACGAAAACACTTTTAACGCGGTATGGAGCGTTGGTTTGCTAGAACACTTTGAGACTCCAAGCCTGGCATTAACAGAGATGAGACGTGTTGTTAAACCAGAAGGTAAGGTAATTGCAATAGTGCCTTACAAATATGGGCCTTTAGGGATGCTGAATTATGGGTTCCAAAAATTAGGGAAAGAATGGATTTGGGAAGAGGAGACACCAATGGATCAAGACGAAATGTATAGAATTTTTGAACAGGCAGAACTAAGAAATATTAACGTCCAAAAAATGTATGACACATTCCTAATGTTCTTGGGAGCGACCGGAGAAAAATAGTTGCCCAAAGTTTTTTTAGTTATTGGTAATGATTTAGACATAAGAGTTTAATGGAATAAATACTATCTCAATATAGTGTTCATTTGGAAATGTATTTAAAATCCGAGCATATTCGTTGTCTAGTTTAAGAACAGCACGGAGTGTTAAGCTATTGGATGAAGAATACGAAGATTCTATGCCTTGCAACATGGATCCTTTTGTTAGCTTAGAACCATATACTGTTATTTCCGATTTAATCACTCAGGCATTAAGAGAGGGAGTCCAACTTCGATGCATTCTCTGTGGAGGCAAAGTAGATACTAAAAACGTTATAGTTGTCCAGGGGCATCATGTAATTCACGAGGACTGCTTTGTTAATACAATGTGTGATAATGAAAGAGTAATTCAGGAATCAATTAAACTAGGTATCATGGGGCGCGAAGAGATCTGTAAACGACTGAAGAAATATCCAGTTCGTTATGTACTATCTAAACTCCGTTGGACCATAAAAAAGCAGACAGGTGTTAGGTTGCCGATTCCTATTCGAGAAAGAACCTTCAAAGAGCTTCTTAAAAAGAACAGATCCATAACCGAAACAAATGAATCTGCTTTAATTGATTGGTTTAAAACAGCAAACCAACCATCACGTCTCAGAGATGACTATTCAGGTGTTGAGGATGATATGGATCCTTCATTTTCGTATTTCACATAACATTAATTTATATTACTAATTTTTTAAACAATTACGGCTGTTTTTCGTTTATTTGACACCAGCTTTCAACTCGCTCTCAGAAAAGGTCAGTGAAAAAAGTTAGATTAAATATTTTTTTAAGCACTGTTTTTAATATATAATGGGCAATGATGGTGCCGTCCCAATCCGAGTTAAAACTATGAGGATCTCGCGACGATCTGAGCCCAATATTTTTCATCTTAGTCACGATAAATCTGATAAAAAATCATTTTATTACTTCTGCAAGTATCTCTGAAAACGAATAGACTTCTTCAAAAGTATTGTATAAGGGGTGAGGGGCGACACGAATTATATTTGGCTCCCTCCAATCAACGGTTACGCGTTCTATCAACGTATTAAATAATTTCTTACCGTTTTTGAGAGTTCGAATTGAGAGTTGGCATCCTCGCTCATTAGTTTTTGAAGGAGTAATTATCTGGTAATTTTCAGGGCCTAGTTCTTTTATCAAATACTCTAAGTAGCCAGTCAATAACTCTCTTTTCTGATGAAAAAGAGATAGATCTTTTAACTGGTCCCAAATATCCAATGCTGCTTTTAAACTTGCCAATAGAAGTACAGGATGTGTACTAACTTGCCAACCCTCCGCTCCATATGCTGGATTAATGTCTGGTTCCATTAGGAACATGCTCTCACGTTTTCCGCCCCACCATCCCTCGAACCTATGGAGGTCTTTTTCAAAGTGGCGTTCATGTACGAAACATGCACTTATTCCGCCAGGACCGGCATTAAGATATTTATAATTGCAGAACACCGCAAAATCTACATTCCATTTATGCAACTCAAGAGGAATATTCCCGACTGCATGAGCAAGATCGAAGCCAATTATACATCCCTTTTCATGACCTGCTTTCGTTATTGCTTCCATATCAAATGCTTGACCAGTGAGATAGTTGACTCCAGAAAAAAGAACTAAGGCGAAAGATTCATCTATTGCTTCAATAATGTCTTCCGTCCTAAGCGTTGCTTCACCAGCTTTAGCCTTAACTTCTAGCAAAGAACCATTAACATCGTAGCCATGAAAACGGATTTGGGATTTAAGGGCATATTCATCACTTGGAAAAGTATGTTCTTCAATTAAGATTCGATAGCGTTCTGGTGTAGGACGGTAAAAACTTACTAGAAGAAGATGGAGATTAACAGTCAAAGAATTCATTATTGAGACTTCTTCAGGTTTTGCACCTATAATTCGTGCCATGCTTTTTACTAAATCATTTGACATATCCAGCCAGTTTGATGAACCATGAAACCATCCTTCCACGCCAATTTCTTCCCATGTCTTTAAGATGGTCTCAATTTCTGTTCTTGCGGTTTTTGGTTGAATACCTAATGAGTTACCACAAAAATAAATAACGGATTTGGGATAGTGGAACATTGTTCGATATTTAGCTAATGGATCAACCAAATCCATCTCTTTTGCAAACTCTAAACTTCGCTCAAATTCTTTCATGTGCTAATCACAAATTTTGAGTTTTCACTCACTTTTTAAAAGAAATTGAGTAAATTTCATAGCACTTTTAACTCTGTTTTCAAATAAACCGAGTTCCCTGACTCCGAATCCCATTGAGAGTCCCATTAATTGCGGCAGGTGAAGAACAGGAATTTCATAATCAAGGTTCCAGAGTTCCTTGACCTTTATTTGATTCAAATCTAGACTAAGAGAACAAAATGGGCAAATCGTAATAAGTGCACGAAGATCAGCAGCATGTGCAGTCGAAATGATGCGATGCGTAAGTCGCCAAGCAACATCAGGATTTACGCTCAGGACGGGTGCGCCGCAACAGGATATTTTCCCCTGATAATCGCCAGCGCTAATTCCAGGGATCATATTTATAATCTCATCCATTTGAACTGGTCGTTCTGGATCACCATGGTGCATGATTTCGTAAGGTCTGAGCATGTGACAACCATAATATGCTCCAACCTTTAGATCATCTTTGAACGGTATTTTAAGGTGCTCTTTTATCCTTGCAAGACCGACATCCTCATAAAGAACTTTGAGGAAGTGCTTAACTTCAATTGTGCCTTTATATTCTAGATCAAAGTCTGATAAAACGTTGTTAACGTATTCCTTTAAAGTGTCATCTTTTTTCAAAGCGTCATTTGCGTGAATGAGCGAGCCTACACATCCATTACAAAGAGCACAAATATCCAATCCCATGTTTTCCGCTGTGGCCAGAACCCTAGCAGCCAGTAAAGTATAGTAATGTTCATCGATTGAACGAATAATTGGAGACCCGCAACATCCTGAATCAGGGAGGTCAATCAATTCGACACCTAACTCGCTTGCGACTACGCGAGTTGACGCTTCGTACCCATTCATCTTTTCTGGAATCGTGCAACCAAGAAAAAGTGTGTACTTCACTCCTTTTCACCACTTTTTTCTTTGAAATGGACTAATACATCGAATTTGATCTTTTCGGCAAGTTTTTTAATCGTATCTGAGTCTGGGGTAGGGAGTTCTGGTAGTTTGAAGCGAGTTTGGCGTATTTTATTCTCATATTCACCTACTTCGTTCATCAGACCAAATGTTAAGATGTTAGCAGCTATATCTGGCCACGCATCAGGTAGAATATCCTCTTTCGATGCAATATTCCTCAGTTTCACAATAATCTCAGGAGGCTTGACGTCTTGTGGACAGCGCTCCTCGCAGACATAACAGCTTGTGCACAACCAAATGAGCGAATTGTGCAATACTGCGTCTCGGTCGCCCATCATAATTAGCCGAATAATATTTCTTGGGCTAAATTCTTCGCCACCGAAACGTGCTACAGGACAGCTACCCGTGCATGTCCCGCACTGGTAACAGGCAAAGAGGTCAAATGTAAGGTCCTCGATAAATTCCTCTGCGAGACGCAAGTCTACATCTGAAAGTCTTACTACCTTCTCAGTTGTCACGCTCTATTCCTTCTTCTTTTGTTCTTCCATTTCTTTTTTAACTCGAATAATTTCAGATTTTTGCCACTCAATAAATTCGTCCGAACCGCCTTTCATTAGTTTTGAAAGGTCTTCTTGCAAATTAGATGGATTAACTTTGACAAGCCAGCCGAGACCATAGGGTTCTTTATTGACAAGAGAGGCATCATCCCATAACGCTTCATTGAAGGCTGTTACTTCGCCATCTACTGGAGCATAAAGTTTACCTGTCCACTTACCGCTTTCAAGTGTTCCAAAAGGCTTCATAAATTCTACTGGTTCATCTTCAAATGGTAGTTGCACAGCCTGTACCTTTTCAGCTAGTGCTTGAGCAAAATCTGTAATGCCAAACACTACGCTATCTCCTTCGATTTTCACCCAAGAATGTTCAGTAGTATAATATAATTCATCTGGGAGATCATAATCTTCAATTTTTACCATCTTTTCATTCTCCTTTTCAATTCATAGAAATTGTTTTCTTTAAAGGTTATATATAAAGGAGCACCCTGCGTAAGGGAGCTAGTCCTTCTCTCAGTCCCATTGGGTTTCCCAAGAGAATTCATTCCAATTAAGATTCTATTATCCGCGACGGATTGGGCCCAAGTTTGGACACGTTTTTGCCAAAGGATTGCATTGCTTCTCTAAACTTTTCTGCTTCTGCAGATGACAAGAAGTACATAGCAACTCGTGAGTCACCGAGACCAAGAACTTCGAGTAATTTATTAGCTAATTCAACAGATCGTTCAGCCATCAAGTTTCCGTCGATATAATCGCAATCGCCCTTGTGTCATCCAACTACTGCAACGCCATCAGCGCCTTGTGAAAGCGCATTTAAAATCCAAGCTGTGTCAACTCGACCAGTACAAGGTACGCGTATTATACGTACACGGTGATCATATTGGAGTTTTGATAGACCAGCCAGATCCGCTGCACCGTATCCACACTTTTCACAAGCGAAAACTAGCAATAATGATTTGCGACTCTGGAGCATAGCTTCAATTTGCGGATAAAATTGTTCATCGCGCCAGTATCGAAGTTCTCTTGCACTAGAAGGACACGCTGCGACACACATACCGCAGCCTTTGCATTCTATTTCATCAGTAGCCGAAACAAGTTTTCCTTCTTCTTTTTCTTCCAGATATATTGCGTCGTATGGGCAAGCAGCAACACAAATGGCGCAACCACTACAGAGATCTTGGTCACAAACTGCTTTAATAAGTTCAAGTTGTAGTTCTTTTTGTCGTAAGAGTACTCCTGATGCCGAAGCAGCAGCCTTACCTAGGGCTATTGAGTCACCTATACTTCGAGGTGAAAGAATTGCTCCAGCGAGATAGATGCCATCCTTTCTTGTTTCGACAGGCTTAAACTTGATATGAACTGGCTCTATAAAGCCATCAGCCGATCGAGTAACACCAGTCATCTTGCACATATCTTCGAAATCTTCAGGTGGTTCCTGTCCAACTGCTAACACTACATAATCTGCGTCGATTTCAAACGCTGTTCTTGACAGAGTGTCATATACTTGAACAACGACATTTCCATCTTGTCCCTCACTAACGACGGGAGGTTTATCTTCGATCCACCGCATAAAGTTAGTTCGATACTTTTTCCGTGTGGTTAGATAGAACTCCTCCATATAACGACCTGCAGGTCGTAAGTCCTCTTTATAGAGAATGAATGTTTGACATTCAGGGAAGAGTTCTTTCACTGCTTGCGCATTTTTCATTGAAGCGCCGCAACAAACACGAGAACAATGTACGTTTCCATCTTTTTCCCTTGAACCGACACACTGAATAAAAACTACGCGCTTTGGATCTGGATTTATTGATTTGTCTTTCAGCATTTGTTCGAATTCAAGTGAGGTTACAACATCCTTAATAGAATTGTAACCATATTCTCCTTCATTAGGCGTGTATATTTTTGTTCCGACTGCTAAGATTATAGCGCCAACGTTTACAGCGACTTCTGCGCCATTCTTTGTCCTGATTTGTGCAAGGAAGTTACCAATATGTCCGTCAAGAGATGCTAACGATGCTTCAAGGTAAATCGAGATATTAGTAGACTGGAGTATCTGAGAAGTTAGTTCGTCTACAATTTGATCGGCTTCGACAAGTTCCGGTGCAATTTTGTAGAGAGAGTTTAAACGTCCACCAAGTTGTGCTTCCTTTTCAATGATGTGAACATTGAACCTTTGTTGCGATAAATCAAGAGCGGTTGACATTCCGGCTATACCGCCCCCAATTACTAAGGCCTCATTGATTACCTCTACTGTCCGGTAGGGAACGATTTCAAGATGTAAGGCACGTGAGATGCCAGCTCTGATTAAATCTTTTGCCTTTTCTGTGGCTTCTTCCGGTGTCTGCATATGCACCTGGGAACTCTGATCTCTAAGATTCACCATCTCGAACAGATATTTATTCAAGCCTGCCTCCTCTACCGCTTGGCGAAAAGTCGGTTCGTGTAGTAAAGGAGAGCATGATGCAACGATCACTCTATTTAGATTATTTCCCTTGATTGCTTCCTTAATGTCTGCTTGTCCAGGTTCACTGCAGAAGAATTGATCTTGAGCTGCGTAAACAACGTTAGGCAGTGTTTTTACATAGTCTATAACTTCGGGTACATCAGTGTAATTAGAAATGTTACCACCACAATGACATACAAAAACGCCAAGTCTTGTTTCGCCAGAAATATCCAACTCTGTCTCTGGTACTGACGGTTTAATATACGGGGGACTGCTATCTAGAAAACTTATCGCTGACGAAGCCGCAGCTCTTGCCTGAGTGACTGTATCTACCGCATCTTTTGAACCAGTTGCTACTCCTGCCAAAAAGATTCCTGGTTGGGACGTTTCAATCGGATGATAACTATTTAGCTGCTTAGGAAATCCGTCCACACCTAAATCAATCCCTAAGAGGTTGCACAGATCAATCGTTCCTTTAGAAGGAACAAATGAGCAATTTAGGACAACTAGAGCGATATCTCTAATTTCTGAGATTTCTCCAGTGTCGGTATCTTCATTCCAGACAATTAGATTTCTTGTTTCAGCGTTTTCTTGTATTTCTGCAACCTTTCCACGTACGAAATTCACATCATATTTCTCTTTAGTCTGTCTATAGTATTCTTCGTAGAGTTTTCCAGTAGTACGCATATCAATATAGCAAATATCTGCTTTTCCCTCATTTACTTGGAGTCTATATGCTCTAGCCTGTTTTAATGCCCACATGCAGCAAACTCTATTACAGAATTCATTGCCTTCTTTAGCACTTCTAGAACCTACGCATTGAACCCAGAGAATACTTTGTGGTACATTTCCATCAGATGGCCTCACTATTTTACCAGTGCTCGGTCCTGTAGGATGAAGTAAACGCTCATATTGAAGCGATGTAATGACATTTGGGTAGATTCCGTAACCAAAGTGCTTTAATTGACTTGGATCGAATTCATCAAATCCAGTAGCCATTACTATAGAACCAACTTGAATCTCAAAACTCGTTTCTTTTTCATCAAAGTTAACCGCGTCTGCAGGGCAGATTTTTTGACAAATCTGGCAGATTCCGTATTTGAAGTAAAGGCAATGGGC
>Ga0209978_10001287_pt1 | contig 10447 bp, 6 predicted proteins | sample BentaG_FD_182805 | JGI IMG/M metagenome (GOLD analysis project Ga0209978, IMG submission 182805) | Deep subsurface microbial communities from South Atlantic Ocean to uncover new lineages of life (NeLLi) - Benguela_00093 metaG (SPAdes)... | ecosystem: Environmental > Aquatic > Marine > Oceanic >...
AAAAATCAGGCATACCTGGCAAGTGAAAAAAATTCTGCCTGTTGGCTATTTCCAATAGTAATAAGTGGCCATATTCATTTGGATTCATGCTAGAAAAATCTTGTAGTGGATAACCCAAAATAACTCCGGCTAGAATAAGGAAAATACCCCATGTAATGAAGATTCGAAATAATCCTTTATTGACATTTTCTGATTTTTTATCCATCGCCTCATAAACATATTCTCCAAAAATTGTAGCAATAAAACATATCGCAAGCCAAGGTAAAAGTGTGACGGACGGATTAGCTGAAGTTATTATAAAGTGAAAAAACCCCACAATAATATTTGTATCTTGTTCAGTATATAGAAAAGCTCTAATTGTGGGAGTTAAAAAAATGATAAAAATTCCAATAATAGCACGGGGCATTTTTGTTAGTTTTAATGCGTAATACGAAAAAATTTGAGAAAATCCCATAAAAAATAAGATATTCCAGCCCCATAGATATAAGGGGAAGGAGTAGCTGGTTTCTGACAGGTTTGTCAGGTTGATAAACACACCAATCGCCATAATTATTAACCCTCTTGAAAAGACTCGATTTCTAATAAGTTTTTCAGGCATTTTTCCCGCCTTTCTCTTTACCGTAAAAACTACGCTTAAAGCAGATAGAAATATAAAAAGTGATGGACCTAAAATATCTAAAAACATAAATGCTAATCCAAATAGGAAATACCAATCTTCACTCAACCAAGCAGCAGCATAATGAGCCAATATTATGAAGATTATTGCAAAACCTTTTACAAAATCAATACTCTCTATTCTTCCCGATGAGGAATAATCTCTAATTTCTTCTATAGAAATGTCCTGCCTTAAGAAGTTAATTAAAGTAGGAGAATCAAAGTCCGTTTCTTTTTTAGCATTCGATTCCATAATTTTAATTGTAAGTTTTCTTCCTTAAAAAAATATGACATTTTTGGAGATGCTTAAAAATTATAAAATCATATATCCTTTGAATTTTTAATTCATATATTTCATTAAATCTCTTGAACTAATTTATGGTGGATTTTGAAGATTTTCTTAAATTTGTCAAGTCACAAGAATTTTATTGTGGTCAAATATCTCACATTGAACATATTCCAGAATTGAAGGCTCGCTTTGAGGCTTTGGATAAACCATTAAGAAAAAGATTAGAACGCTGGTTAACTAATAAAGGATTAAATCTTTGGCGACATCAAGCCGAGGCTATAAATTCAATCAGGCAAGGTAATAATACCGTTATCGTTACATCCACAGCGTCAGGAAAATCTCTTTGCTATAATTTACCCGTATTAGATTACCTCTTAAACAACGAGAAAACTACGGCGTTATACCTTTTTCCAACTAAAGCTTTAGCTCGGGACCAGTACTCTCAGCTAAAAGAAATTCTAAGTGAGACAAATATTAAAGAATATCGTATTGGCGTCTATGATGGAGATACTACCCCTGATGAAAAAAGGCGAGTATTAGCTAGTGCAAATATAATAATCACTAATCCTTACGGTTTGCATTTCTATTTACCATGGTTCAAGCAAAAATGGCGAAGAGTATGTAGTAATTTAAAATATATCGTATTAGATGAAATTCATATATACAGGGGTATTTTTGGGTCTAATTTTGCGTTATTATTAAGACGATTGAAACGAATTCTCGATGTCTTTGAAGTAAAGCCAATTTGGATATTATCAAGCGCCACAATTAATAACGCAAAAGAGTTCTGCGAAAAATTAATTGGCGAAGATTTTGTAGTCATTGATAAAGACGATTCCCCATCAGGAGCAAAAAAAGTGATATTATGGGATTTACCTTATGATAAGGCTTCAGGAAAATATAGATCTGCACATCAAGAGACTAAGAACTTATTCATAACTCATTTAAAATACAGAAACGGGATACAAACTCTAACATTCACGCTTTCAAGGAAGATGGCTGAATTGCAAGCCATCTGGACAAGGAAAGCACTTCCACTACTAAAAGACAAAATTAACAGCTATAGAGCGGGTATAAGTAAGAAAAAAAGAAGAGAAATCGAAGAAAACTTTAAAAACAAGAAAATTTTGGGGATTAGCTCCACAAATGCTCTAGAATTAGGAATTGATATAGGTTCTTTAGATGCTACAATTAGTTCCGGCTTTCCTGGAACTATATCAAGCTTCAAACAACAGATTGGTCGTGCTGGAAGAGGATCTGACCTATCCATTTCAACTTTTATACCAATGCAAAACCCCTTAGATTTGTTTTATGTCCATAATCACGACCAATTATTCGGGAATATTCAAGAAGAAGTACTAATAACTCTAAAAAATAAATACATTTTAAAAAATCACTTATGTTGTGCGGCAAAAGAAATTCCTATACGCAGTGATGAATTTAAGAAATTTGGAATTGAGGAAAAGAAGATATTTGAAAATTGTATCAACAATTTAATTTCTGAATCATTGTTGATGAAAAGGATGGACAAATACTATTGGAAAGGGGAGTTTTTTCCTAACGAAAAGTTTGGATTGAACGCGCTCTCCTCAAAGAGTTATAAAGTAATTCTTAGACAGAGCGGGAGAGAAGAGCTTCTAACAGTTGAAGACGAAAGTTACGTTTTTCGAGATTTGCATCCAGGAGCGATATATCTTTATGAAGCTGAAACTTATATAGTACAAGACTTAGATCTCGATGAGAAAATTGTGTATTTATCAAGATCGAATGTTGAATTTTATACTCAATCACTCAAACATACGGATATAACTCCACTTGAAATCCATTTACAAGATAATACGGGGCAGAAGAATCTTATTGAGAAATTCTTTGGTAGAGTTAAAGTTGAGCACGAGTACTACTCTTATAAAGTTATAGATACCTTATCGCAAGAGACTTTGTCTCGACATCCCTTAGATGACATCCCAATTATTGAGTTTGAGACTCAAGCGGTTTGGTTTGGTGTCCCGTTTGAATACCAAAAAGAGTTAGAATTGAAAGGTTTCGATTTAGGTGGCACTATTCACGCAGTTGAACACGCTATGATTGCAATGGCTCCAGTATTAGCTCAAATATCAAGATGGGACTTAGGAGGGGTCTCTATCGATTTCGATCCCGTTAAACAACAGCCCGTCATATACATTTATGATGCTTATAAAGGTGGTATAGGTATATCTGAGCAGCTCTTCTTTAATTTAATTGAATTATTAAACCTATCCTTAAAATTAGTTGAATCGTGTAGCTGTAAAACTGAAAATGGATGTCCAGCGTGCATTATGAGCCCTAAATGCGGTAACAATAACGATCCTTTAGATAAGGATGGAGCCCTTTTTCTCTTAAGAAAACTCCTTAATATCAATCAAACGAATATTATTTAATCATTCTATAAATTATAATGTATCCAATCCTAACTGTTTAAGCTTGCTTTTACTCGGTCGTCCAGTGTCCAATTCCCAGTCGCGATATTTGTAAAAAAATGTCCGAAGTTTAGCAAAATCTGGAGTCCTTCCTGCAGAACCACCGCTATTAAAAGGTTTAGTTAAAATTCTAGGTAACCTTTCATCTTTAGGAGTTAAGCCCATTTTAATATTAAATAGTCGTTTTATATCTGCTATTCTTTCTCCGTATAATTTGACTTCTTCAAGACCAAACTTGATTCCTATTGTGTTTTGTATTAGCTCAGCATTCTGAGACGGTAAAGGATTGCAGAAAGAACACATAATCATTGAGCTATACAACGCTCTATAATCCATAATTAAAGAACACACTTCAGCCATTTCTTCGTTATCAAGATATTTATCAATAGTTTTAATACCAATTTCTTCTAATGGAACCCCAATTAAAACATAGTAGGCATCTAATAAATTATGGGATGGACCCTTTAACCCAATGCCATATGCTAGAGCCATACCATAATTAGAGCGAAGATCGTGATATGTAACTTCTAATCCATTAACCGTAGCAATCTCATCTTGCGAAATATTAAACTTTTTAGCGAAAGCATTAGATCCTTCTGCTAATACTTTGCCAATTCCTTCTTTGAAAACAATTTTTTCTAATAATTCTTCAACAACTTTAATATTTCCCCATTCAGGTTTTAACCCGTCAATATCATCCGTTGTTATATTTCCTTGCTCGAGATGGTGTGTCAGACAAGAAATGGTAGCTCCGGAACTTATCGTATCGATTCCGTAATCAAAACACTTTTTATTGATGTAAACAATCCACTCCAAGTTGTCGTTTAAAAGTAATGCTCCATAGGATACAAGAGTTTCATATTGTGGACCTTCTATCTCGTCTGTTTTATATTTGCCTTCTTTAACAACAACCCTTCTACCACAGCCAATAACACAAGAGTGGCAAAAACTATTTTTTACTAAAATTGTTTCTGTCATCGTAGCTCCAGATATTTTACCAGCTCCTTTCCATTGAGGTTGAGAAAAATACTTAATTGATAATTCACCAGTCATATTATACATATCCATCGCGCCAGAAGTTCCTAATTCTGCCATCATTTGAGAGGCAAACGACGATTTTACGTGGTCTCTTGCTTTTACTATTGATTTCCTTAATTTATCTTGGTTTGATACATCCAATTTAATTTTTGTTCCCTTAACTATTATTGCCTTAAGCTTTTTTGAACCAAAAATAGCTCCCATTCCAGTTCTCCCGGCAGCCCTTTCTTCGGAAACAATATTAGCAAATTTTACGAGATTTTCCCCCGCTTGACCGATACAGGCAACTTTAGCTTTCTCGTTTCCAAAAAGTTCTTTTAATTTTTCAGTCGTATAATATGTTCCTTTTCCCCATAAGAAATTAGCATCTTTGAGTTGAACCTCGTCGTCTTTAATTTCTAGATAAATTGGTTCATCTGATGTTCCAGATATTATAATTCCATCATAACCGGCTTTTTTTAACTCGGCACCAAACCAGCTCCCACAATTCGATTCTCCCCAAATACCTGTATAAGGTGATTTTGAACATACAACCCATCTTCCGGTATTTGGTGCAAAAGTTCCATTCAAAGGACCAGTCATTATCATAATTATATTTTCTGGAGACAGTGGATCTGTTTCTCTGTTTAATTTATCGTATAAATAACGACAAGCGTAACCGGATCCACCCAAAAAATATTTTGCTATATCCTCTCTAATAGGATCAACCGAAATGCGCTTTGTCGTTAAGTTAATTTTTAATAATCGACCTCTAAAACCTCCTAAAATAATACTTCACCTCAAGGAAAATAAAATTTTTAATTTGGATACTAAAACGTAATTTTAGTTTATCTTTTTTACCCTTTAACTTTATAAATAAAAAAAAAGAAGATTTAACAGAAATACTAAAAATCCCTTAATTTTCTATCAGAATTCCTTCAGTATTACTTTTATAAATCATTAATACAACTTTTTTTAAAGGGAAAAAATATTCTAGTAAATATGAAACACGATCTCGATTTAAAGTGGAACGATCTTGTATCTCCTACGATGTCGCCTGATGAGTATCTAAGAGAGTTCGGAGAGAAAATAAAGTATAACTATAAAGTTTACGAACCAAAAGCTGATATTTTAAAAGAGATTAAAGTATTTTTAAAAAATATGGATGAACAGTTAAAAGTAGTTGCTTTAGGGGCTGATTGGTGCCCAGATTGCCACAAAAATGTACCTCGTATGATTAAACTTATAAAACGGATGAAAACCAACGATGTAGAGCTTCGCATCTTGTATGGTATAATGGTTAATGCTTTACATAAACCAGGAGAAACAATATGGCATAAAAAAAGGTCTCCTCCGGAAGCGGTAAATCCTAAGTTTGCTTTAGAAGCGATTCCAACTTTCTATTTCTTTAATAAAAATGGTGAATATTTAGGTCAGATTATAGAACACCCCAAAGAAACTATCGAAGAAGATACTCTCGAAATAATTAAGGAAAATCTCTAATACATTTTTTTATTTTTTCACTTTACTATTCATTCATTTTTTTTTTAATTTAGAATCAAAATTTAAATTTGTATACCAATATATTATCTTAATGTCGAAATTAAATGTCAAAAAAGTCATTATTTTCAAGCACGGAGTTTCCTACTACATTCTCGAGGGAAGTGTTAAAGGAACGGACACTTTTGAGTTAGAGTTTAAAATTGACGAAATGGATGATGTACTAAAATCACTCTTTGTTTTAGATACCAGCGAAAAAGGATATATAAGTTCGATCTCTTACGATGCTGCATTAGAAACGTCTCAATTATTAAAATCTATCATGTTAAATATTCCTGATAGAGACTCTTTTTCCTCATTAATCACTCAAATAAAAGGGGCAAACGTTAGTCTTACCATAACTGGAGGAAAAACTATATCGGGAACGATAATGGGAATCGAAGAATTTGAAAAAATGAGTAAGGACGAAAAAATTGTTGAAAAGTTATTGATTCTACTCCAAGATAGCGAGGTTATTTCTAAATTTAATTTTACTGAGATAAAATCCTTTGAGATTATGAACGAAGATATCAAAAAAGACCTAAAATTCTTTCTCGAAACTGTTATATCGGGGAAAAAAAAGGATGCAAAAAAAATCGTAATAAACTGCGAATCGGGGGGGAACGATGAGGTTGATAGAATCATTTTTGTCTATTATATTCGTGAAAGTCCAATTTGGAAAACTTCATATCGTTTAATAATGAGCAAGGAGCAAGCACTAGAAAAAAAATGTTTACTTTCTGGCTGGAGTCTTATTGAAAACACCACTAATCAAGATTGGGAGAATGTTGAGTTGTCCTTAGTTGCGGGAATGCCCGTTTCTTTTAAATACGAATTTTATCGACCTATATTTATACAACGACCCGTAATCCGTCCTCCAAAGGTTCTAAGCGTAAGACCTACTGAAATCGAAGAGGGACTTGAAATGGAAAAATACAAAGATTATGCTATGTCAGAAATGGAAGCCAAGCCGAGAGCAATGAAAATAAGGTATAAAGGTGGTCGAACAGGAGCCCCTCCTCCTCCTGCACCTGCAGGAGCACTAGGATTTGCTGGCACGCGAGGCGTCATGACCGACGACGCTTTACTTGATAAAGTAAAATCCCAAACAAAAATACAAACAAAAGACCTAGGAGAATTATTTGAGTATAATATATCAAACCTAGTTTCGATAAAACGGAAACGATCAGCTTTAGTTCCTATATTAACAGAATCTATAAAAGCAAGACGAGTTCTATTATACAACAAAAACGAATACGATAGAAATCCAAACGCATGTCTTGAGATCACAAATAATACAAATCTAACGCTTGAACGAGGGCCAGTAACGATAATCTATGACGATAATTTAGCAGGAGAAGCAATAATTCCTTTTCTAAACAAAGAGGATACACGCTTATTGAATTACGCCGTCGAACAAGCAGTGATAATAACCCATGAATCTAAATCTGAAAGCTTAAATGTACACAAAATTACTATTGGTAGTGGATATTCCTACGAATATTATTACACTAACCAAATGACAACATATAAAATAAATAATAAAACGAACGAGGAAAAAGAACTCTATTTGGATCATCCTAAAACCCACGGGTATAAATTTATCGAAAAACCTATCGATCCCGAAGAAACTCCGAACTTCTGGCGTTTTAAAATCACATTGAAACCTAAGGAAGCAATTACTTTTAAGTTAAAAGAACAACGAGAGGATTACTCGAGTAACTATCTTAGAAACTGGTCTAAGAATGAAATTTTAAAGCGAGTTGGGTTTTATACCAAGCAAAAATTTATTAACGAAAAACTTGAAACTCAGTTAAAAGAAATCGCAGAATTAATACAAAATTTGAACGATAAACAAAACCAGAGAGAGAAATTACACGATGAAAGAGATTTAATGTCAGACGAACAATCAAGACTGAGAGAAAACATTTCTGTGCTAGGAGACGATAATCAATCTATAACTCTAAAAGAACGGTATGTTAAAAAATTAAACGACCAAGAGAGTAGATACGAAAAAATTTCTGTAGAGACGAAAAAACTCGACAAAGAAATTGATTCATTGAACAAAACCATTGAAAATAAGATGAATAAATTGAAAGCTTAATAAAAAGTTTTAAAAATTCAACTTTTCTTTTTTATTACAACATTCATAGCTATCTCAATGATAAAAAAAAATAAATTATACCAAAAATAATATCTAACATTGTAATTCTGAAAGGTGTGAAATATGAGTATTGATGATCTCCAAGATCAAGTTGAAAAATTTAAGGAAGAAATGGACGTACTCGAAGAGGTTTGCGATACCCTCCCTCAATGTTCAGAGGATGACGCGTGTAAGACGTGCGAAACGTACAAAAAAATTGACGCTCTTAATGACAAAATTGAAGAATTAGAAGAAAAAATCGAATCCCTCATGGGCGATGATGATGAAGAAGACGACTAATTTTTAAAAGACTTTATTTTATTTTTTATTTTATTTTCCCTATTATTATAATTTTAAACTTGAAGTGCTTTTCAAGAATCTAAACTCTTCAACTCCTAGACAGCTAAATCAATTCCTTCTTCTAATGTTATTTTGGGAGGTAAACCCAAAATTATTGCATGGAAATAAAACTGTATCAATAAACCAACGTCAAATAGGTTTTTCAACAAATTTTGAGGCAGAAATTTTGATTAAATTAAAAAAAAAAAAGTTTATCATGAATAGAGATTTATATCCCAGTCATCTTGTAAAGTTGTCTCATGGCCATGGATAATACATAAGTCTGTATCTGTCTCGAGCCACCTACAATTTCAGCAATCCTTGACATATTTAAGAGGTCTTCCATCATGGTATTATCGCTTAATCCGGCACCGCCCATTAGATTTGCTGATTCGTAGCAAATTTCTTCAGTGAGTTTAGCGGCATGATATTTAAATTGACTTGCTGAAGCAACTAAAGCTTGCGAAATGTTTTTAGGAAGCGTACCTCCAAATTTTTCAATTTTGCTATCATAACTTTTACAGAACATTAATAGACCTAATGTTACATTCATCAATCTAGCCCACAAATCTGTTAATAGAAAACCAACTCCTTGAAACTTAAGGATTTCCTGGTTGAATTGTTTTCTATTATTAGAATATATAGCCGCATGAGAAAAGGCGTTCCAACACTGGGAAATGCAATCCATTGCTATTCCTATTCTTTCAGGGACAAGTCCCTCGAAAAGGTGCTCACGACCCTTGCCGACTCCGCCTAATACAAATTCTTTAGGTACTCGCAAATTCGTGAAGGTTTCTTTTCCCAAATAGACCTTTGGAATGTAGGGAATATAAACTCGTTCACATTTCCATCCGTCCCAAGAAGTGTCTATAAGGAATTGAGCCATAGTGTTTCCGTTGTTCTGTTCCGCGGTTGCGTAAGCTACAACGTAATTAGCTCTAGGAGCGTTAGTGTTGTAGATTTTTTGACCGTTCAGAAGGAACGAACCGTCGTCATGTTCCTCACATGTGGTTAGCATATGTACTGCGTCGGACCCACGTTCTGGTTCGGTAATCAAAATCGCCCCTGGAGTTTCTCCTGTCACAAATTTCTTTAGAACCTCTAATCTAATGGGTATATTTTCGTGATGTTCAAGTAATGGATTAATCGCTAGTGTGGTGGCACCTTCTGCCAACGAAAATTGAGGATCAAAAAAATCTAAAGCAATAACTCGCATAAAATCAATAGTCATACCTTGCTCTTCGTAATTAAGATCGATCATTTCAAAAGGATGAGCTCTATTTATGTAACCTTCAGCTCCAAATGCTGGCATCCAATCGTAAATGTCCTCTTCTGGACCGTGGGTGATTTCGTTTTTCTTCTCGAAGCGCATGCAAAATTTTTGAACCTTCTTTAAAAAATTGAATTCCGGAGGTTCTAACACGGTCATTAAATTAGTATTTAAGAATTGGTATCTATTCTTCAGGCTTAATTTGGCTAAAATCTCGTCATTTATAGCTTGAGTTATATATCTATTCTTTTTATTTTCTTCCATTCTTTTAACTCCTTTTTTGTTAATCTATTTGGATTTAACTAGAGAAATAGTCTTACTTGGAGAAAGATGATTTCTCTTTTTAATTTTGTTTATTGTGTTAAATAAATAAAAAAAAAAGTAAAAATGAACGATTACGCTATATCCCTGTCATCTTATATAGGGTTCTCATTGCCATGCTGAGAATGTATTGCTGTATTTGTCGGCTGCCTCCAATGATTTCTTGAATTCTGGAAATGTTCAAGAGGTCGTGCATTAATGTATTATCTGATAGACCAGCACCCCCCATAAGATTTGCTGCTTCGTAACAAATTTCTCTGGAGAGCGCACATGTATGGTATTTATATTGACTTGCTCCAGCTATCATTGCTTGAGCGAGATTTTTTGGAAGTTCTCCGCCAAAATGTTCAACTTTAGCGTCGTATTGCTCACAGAATCGTAATAATCCTTGAGTCACATTAGATAACCTAGCCCACAAA
>Ga0209978_10001289_pt1 | contig 10441 bp, 8 predicted proteins | sample BentaG_FD_182805 | JGI IMG/M metagenome (GOLD analysis project Ga0209978, IMG submission 182805) | Deep subsurface microbial communities from South Atlantic Ocean to uncover new lineages of life (NeLLi) - Benguela_00093 metaG (SPAdes)... | ecosystem: Environmental > Aquatic > Marine > Oceanic >...
GTGGCTAAAGGCGAGCTAAGTAGGGCAATGGAGGTGGTCAAGCCGATAGCCCAGTCAATTGGGGCTAGGGAATGCGTTAGTGATTCCAGGTTGGGCAAGGTTAGTATTATCGGCACCGGGATGCAGAATACTCCCGGTTACGCCGCCACAATGTTTAGGACGCTAAGTGAGCAGGGGATAAATATCCAGCTTATTACTACTTCGGAGATAAGGATAACCTGCATTATTGATGAGGCCAGGGTTGAGGACGCCGTTCGTGCCTTACATCGGGCGTTTGAATTAGAAGAAGAGGATTAGTAACCCCATCTCCTTGTTGACCCCGCCCAGGGGCACGATGATTTCCTGATGAGTCTGGCACTGCTGGTTGAGGCAGTCGGTCAGTATGTTCCGCGTGGGGCTAAGGGTAGCTCGCCAGACAATTAAGCGGGGCGTAAGCCCCGCTTTTATAAGTGGATTCTGCCTCTCCTTATCACGGAGAGGGGGTAGAGGCGTTATCTAATAAGAATAGTAAGCGGTTCTCCTCCCCAGCCAGAATCCAATAATGCCGATTATCAGAGCACCGAACCCTAATAGGAGATACATAGTCCAGTTAGGCATACCGCCAAAACCAAAGGCAGCGCCAACAGAGAATTCCCCGGCGCCGGTCCACTCGCTCTCATTGGAGGCACCGTCTACGGCTTTTATCCTCCAGAAGTAAGGCTCTTCCTTACTGACCGGCTCCAGCTCTTCCTTTTCAGTGAGGGTGTATTCTGATTCAGTAAGGTCTGTCTTCTCCAGCACTATGGAATTAGCGGCGAAGTCATCACTGGAGGCAATCTGCAGGCTATAGGTTACCGGGAGGCTATCATCGGTAACATCTTCCCAGTCAAAGTGAGCTGGCTGGTCTGCCTTAATCCCCATTTGTGGTAGTAATGGCTGGGGTGTTGAAGGTGCCTCTGACTCCATGGTAAAGATAAATTGTTTAGTAGTGGTGCCGTCACTAATGGTGACATTGTGCTCCCCATACTTGCTAGCGGGAACTTTGAAGGTGGCGGAAAAACTCCCGTCAATTTGGGCAGTAGAGGTAGCTACCTCAGTATCACCATACTTGACGGTTAAGGGTGAGCCAGCTATATACCCGGTACCGCTGACGGTGACCTCTGTGTCGACATGACCGGTAGCCGGGCTGAGGTTAACCGTAGCAGCGGTGATGGTGAACTCTATCCCGGCTGAATTATCGTCCTCATCATATGCCTCCACATCATAGGTCCCCGATGCCACGGTGGGCACATCAAAGGTAACCTCAAAGCTGCCGTCGCGGTCCGTCTCGTCGGTGGCTACATCATCCCCATCAAGGTAGATGGTGATATCACTATTACCGTCAAAACCGGTGCCGCTCACTGTTGCCGGTGCTCCGACACCTCCTTCTGCTGGGTCGATGGTTACCTCTGGCTCTACGGTGAAGGTATCCTCTACCTCAGCCTCAGAGTCCTCACCGATGACGGTTATGGTATGGTCACCGGCGGTGCTTTCCGGAATAATGATTAAAGTATCAAATTCGCCGTCACTGTTGGTTTCGTCATCACCACCTTCTATGTCTATTTCATCACCATCGTATTCTACAGTGATCTCCTCTTCATCGCCGAAGTCGGTACCACTAATCTCCACCTCAGTGCCTACCGGACCCTCATCGGGGTCTATCGAAGTCTCCCCACCACCGGTTACGGTAAATTCGACAGCCGCTCTTATGTAAGAGCTGCCATAGCGGGTAGCATAGATGTAGTAGGTGCCGGACTCCACATCTATATCATCCTCGCCATCGGTGAGTTCATCAGGTACGGTGAAGTAGGTATCAAATTCGCCGTCATCGTCAATACTGACTGTTTTTACCATTTCGTAGTTTTCGACCTCAATATCGATGCTATCGCCGGTATCGGCTTCATCTTCGGAGAAGTAGACCTCAGCCCACTCCTCATCTTCATCGGTGCTTTCCGGCCAATCCTCGCCGGCGATATCAATCCGGTCATCGATTTCACCCTGGTCGGGGTCGATTTTAAGGTCATAGTCAAGCGCTAGGGCTGGTGTCGCCGGTATGGCTACCATCAGCAGGGACAGGATGAGGACACTACTAAATATTCGCAAAAATTTTGTGTGTTTCATTCAATTCCTCCTAGCTTGACTTAAAGCGAAAATTGGGTTCGATAGTAAGCGGTTTTCCTCCCCACCCAGAAGACGAGTAAACCGATTAACAGAGCCCCAACTCCTATCAAGGTATATAGAGCCCAGCCGGGCAGGGCAAAGGGAGCGCCAACGTAGAATGACCGCGGGGTTGACCACTCACTCTCATTGAAAGCACCATCTGCGGCGCTTACCCTCCAGTAGTAAGGCTCTTCCTTGTTGACTGGCTCCAGTTGTTCCTCTTCAGTGAAGGTGTATTCTGATTCAGCAAGTCCTGTCTTCTCCAGCACTATGGAATTAGCGGCGAAGTCATCACTGGTGGCAATCTGTAAGCTATAGGTCACCGGGAGGCTATCGTCGGTAACATCTTCCCAGTCAAAGTGAGCTGGCTGGTCTACCTTAATGTCCGTTTCGGGTAGTAGTGGCGCTGGTACTGACGGTGCCCCTGACTCCATAGTAAAGACAAGTTGTTGGGTGTTGGTGCCGTCACTGACTGTTACCAGGTGCCGGCCGCTAATACTGACGGGAACATTGAAGGCAGCGGAAAAGGTGCCGGCACTATTAGCGGCAGTTACAACTACTTCAAAGTCATCATACTTGATAGTTACTATTCCACCACCTATAAAACCGGTGCCGCTGACGATGAGCGGTGTGTCGACATTGCCCGTGGTTTTGTCGAGGCTAACCTCAAAAATGGTGAACTCCATCTTATCGGTATTGCCGTCTTCATCCTCTACCTTTACCTCGTAGGTGCTGGGCTTCATTACTGGCACATTAAAGATGCCCTTAAAACTGCCCCATTTATCGGTCTTAGCATAAGCTACCTCAGCGGTTTTGAAGTAGATGGTAACCACGCTCTTAGAGTCAAAGCCGCTGCCACTAACGGTAAGTACATCGCCTACGGCTCCTGAGGGTGGTTTAAGGGTAGTTGAAGGAATCACCTCAAACTCTGCTTCAGCCGAGTTGCCTTTTGTGTCCTCGGCCTTAATCTCGTGCTTCCCGGCGGTGCTGACAGGAATGGTGAAGCTGTAACTACATTCACCGGTAGGGCCAGCCACTTCGGTACCTAGCTTTTGCCTATCCCTGTTGTAATAATAGTAGAAGGTTACCGTTTTGTTGGCGTGAAAACCCTTACCATTACCGGTTACCGCAGTGCCAACAGCCCCTTCTTTGACATTTAGTTTGATTTCGGTTTCCGGGATAATAAATAGGCTCTCTGCTAGTATATAGCGCTGACTTTTAATTATAATCTTGGCTCTCCCTGGGTCAGCATTGCTGGGAATACTAAAAGTAATGCTAAAATTCCCCGTGTCAGGAACAGTTAGCGAAGCAATTGCTAGGTCATCGAAGGACATAGAGATGGTATCGCCCTTATAGGAGTCGAAGTTCGTTCCGGTTACCATAACCTCTGTCCCTACTGCGCCAGAGGTAGGCGACAGGGTAATTACAGGTGCGGCCAGAGCCGGTGTTGCCGGTATGGCTACCATCAGCAAGGACAGGACGAGAGCCAGAGATAGCATGCGCAGGATTTTATTATGTCTCATTTGGCAGTCCCCCCTCTTTATACTCTCCATTTGGAGTAATGCTGGCCTCCTCTGAGACACTTCTCCTATTTTATAAGTCTCTTTCTGGCACCGCGATTGGGACTGTAGGTTCCAGCGAAGTTATCAAGAACATCTTTATCAATTAGCCAGGTATTATGAATCTTTATCGCCGGTAGGTCTCCCTGCCGGCACAGCCGCTTTACCGTCTCAGGATGGATCTTAAGGCGGCGGCCTGCCTCTATGGTATTAAAATAGTTATCCCACGGTCCCATAATAATTCTATCGGATAAATATTGCTTTGTCAAAATAATAATTCAAATGAATACTTTTGTCAAGTCCTAGTTCTAGGACTAGTCTTGGTGTATAACACTCGTTAAGGCGAATATGAGGAGCGATTATCGCTGGGGGTAGTATGAGGCGAAGCCCATCTAATATAACCAAATCCCCCTCCCTTGATAAGTGACAAGGGAGGGGGATAAATGGGGTAGGGTTACAAGAATAGCTATGGGGGTTCTTAAGAAATGAACCTGCGCAAGGCAATACTAAAGAGTTTCAACTTTGGCAACTATACGGCTACTATCCAACTCGCTGGTAGCTATAAGACTTACCTTGAAGGCATTGCTGTGGCGAGAAATCTGCCGGCGTCAGAAATGGCTCTGGGCAGGAAAGTAGCGGTTATATTCTTTGATGAGCATAACCTCAAAGAGGCGGCGGTGGTGGCAGTTTATACTTAGACTTACCCTGCCCCAAATATCTTGCGTTGGTCAGTGGGCTTTTTGTGGGTTCTGGCGCACCCCGGAGGGAACTTGACCTTCTCCGCCTCGGGTATTACTGGTTCTGTTGGGGGCGTTACCTCTTCCCTCGCCGGCCCTTTCTGTTCAATCACTTCCGCAAGGCGCTTTAGAACCTTATTCTGCTCGACGGCGCCCTTTTTAAGCTCTTGAGACGCCTCGCTCAAGCCCTGAATGGCGCTGGTGTGGCTCTTGAGGTGTTCGGCGTACTCGGCTATGGCTGAGGCAAAGCTGTTTAATGCTTGCTGGGTGTATTCCATCCCCTTTTCTGTGGAGTCCATCCTCTGGGCTATCACTTGGCTACTACGCTGGCTTTCCTCAATTACCGGAGCAAATAGTTCCCGGTGCAACGCCTGCCTGCCCCAGCTAATCTCATCGGCATAGAGATAGAGGGCAAGAAGCAAGAGCGCCAGACCGATGAAGATTAACCCCTGTTGGCTCTGGAAGAACAGGAGGGGGAAGCCGAGGAAGGGGATTTGGCGGCTGACGCTGCCCCGCAGGTCTTGGGGTCGCACCGAAAATGGGTCTTCACCGGTGTTGTCGCCCTTGGTGCGGAAGGTTATTCCTTGCTCTGAAGTGCGAACATGCAGCACCCGGTGGGCTATTACCTCTGGGTAGTTATAATATTCCCGAACCGCAGCTGGGATAGTGAAGACAATAATATCACCGACCTCGACATCAGAAGGTGCCACTTCTTCAATCAGGATTAGATTACCGGCCTGAAGCTCTGGCTCCATACTGGTGCCGAAAACAGCCAGGAACGGCATTACCCCTCTTATGGAGAGGAAGCCAGCCACGCATATGGCTATTATAGCTACCAGTGTCAGCGTTCGTTTCATAACGCTTCCTTTAAAGGAGAGGAAGCCGGCAACACGGTTCGCTATTATAACTATCTGTGCCAGTACTTCTTTCATATGATCACCTATCTAAAACTGGTATTCCTCCATCCTTATTTTAAATTTAGCATATAAATATAAAGATAGGCATAAAAATGATAAAGAGTTCGTAAAGGTTCCATTAAGGTTTCGTAAATAAATTCCTTTCATACCTACCTCTGTCTAGCCTCACAGTATAACTCCGGGGTTACCGTCCACCACGTTTCCCACTCCAACGGCTCGCGCGAAGTCAGAGTATAGTCACCGCCGGTAACGGAGAGGGTGTGGGTACCGCTACCGCCGTCTACTATGGTGAAGCTAACCACGCCGTTCTCCAAGGTCAGCACCCGGTAGTTAGGCGTCTTATCTGCCTCCACCGAGCCCTCAAGGTATAGCTCCATATTCAGGTTCTTGTAGGCTTTGGTCAGGTTGTCGGTATTGGCTAGGTAGACATTCACCACCAGGTCACCGGTATAGTCAGCATGGGGGGTTACTTCAAACAGGTCATGGGTTGGTGTGTTACCAGTGAGCGGCGGGGCTTCAAAACCAACCTCAGTATAGACTTGAGTACACAGTGTCGACTCGTTGGCATCACCTGGTATTGGTCGCCTGAGTCTAACGCCGATTTGCAGGGCATCTATTTCATCCCACGTCCAATTATCAGTTGTTTGTGGGTTGTAATCCCACGAATATGAGTAGGTTTCATAATCGGTAGTCAGGTTTTCCGAGGTACCGTCGTGCTCTGCACCATTAGTCTTGATGTGGGTATAGGCGTTAAGTTGTGTTGCGTTAGCCGTTACCCGGCATTCCATGTAAACATCAACATAATTTATGGTTCCGGCCGCCGTCTGGGTGGAGTGGTTGGCGGTGTTGTACAAATCCTCTAGCCAAGTGTTCCTATCGGTGAAAACATAGGTGTCATCACCATCGGAAGTTTCGTCGTCTACGTCCTCCCAGTGTTCTTCTCCAGTATTCGGATACAGGCTCCAGATAGCGGTCTCATCACCAGCGGCATTTGGTCTGAAGTCTTCTGTATCCTCCACCGGTCTCAGGATTGACTCCCAGTCAGGCTGGGCTGCCGTCGCGTTAGTGGCGGCTATATCCCCCGTAGGCTCAGTGATATTGATTATCTCCAAGCCTGTGGTGTAGGCATAGGCATATATCCCGCCACCGAGTATCAGGGCTAATATGAAAGCAGTAATTATATAAAGTCTTTTTTTCATTTCTTTCCTACTGCTTTATAGTTCATCAGCTTTCCGCCGGTTACCGAATTATCTTTGGGTAATCTCGCAGTATAACTCCGGGGTTACCATCCACCCCGCCCCCCACTCATCGATGTTATCTGAAACCAGGCAGTAACCGCCACCGACAACTTCTATGGTATAAGCTACCGCCTGCCCGCTATAAGTTATGCTGACATCGCTTAGTGTCGGCGTGCTGGCGTCGGTACCGGTGAAGTACGCCTTGTATTGAATCCAGCGGTCACCATCATGGACTTCATTAATGGCGGTGCCGGTTGTGGTGTAGTAATCACCTGTCCCGATAGGTCCGTACCAGGTGGCTGAGCCGAGGCCGGCTTCGGTGGCCGCCGTCCTTATTTGAAACACAATATCTGTCTCTGACGGCTCGGTTATAGTAAAGTAGATGTATTGCCAAACCCAGTCTAGGTCATAACTGGTGTCATAGTTTGACGAGGTTAGGTCACCCGATGAATGGTACGTGGAAAAGTTAACGCTTATCTCGTCAAGGATTGGTGTATCGCTTCCGTCAGAGGTAAATTCCATGTGGTAGTACAAGTAAGGTCCAGACCAACTCAGCCCGGAGAGGTCTATGTTATTCGTTCCCTGGGAGAGGGTATTCCAGCCATCCGGGGTGTATGATGAGTTGTACCAGTTGGTGTTATCCTGAGAAAACTGAACCCTTAGGCCAGTTCCCGAAGGAATTGCCGAGGCATCGTAATCAAAGCTATCTATGCTGACAACGCTCTCGCCTGGCAATAGGTTAATTGAAGTGAGCGTTCCAAGTGTATAGTAAGTAGCGCCATAATCCACCTCAACATAGACCTGGGTGACGTCAACGCCGGTAATTACTTGAGCCCCTGCCTGCAGAGCGTCAACCGCAGCCACTGTCCAGGCCTCTCCTGTATTGGGGTCAGTCGTCCATTGGTAAGAACGCTCTGCCCAAGCTGCGCCTTCGTTCTCAAATGGGGTGCTATTGGTAGAAGTGGCGCCACTCTTGATTACAATTTGCCAATCGTTATCACCTCCACCCTCTCGCCTAACCCATTCATATACGGTAACGCTGTTTATTGGGGTGCCTGTAACCAGCCCTGAATCCGTTAGCTGGAACAGGTCAGTGCTCCCCTCTACATCTGAGCCAACGTGAGTAGTGGCATCATCGGCAACTACCTCATCTACCGCTTCCCAGTGAGTTAATGCACCTTCCAAATCCTCAAATTCTGTGAGCTCTCCATCGGCATTCGGTCTCAAGGTTGTTGTTCCGCCTGGAACACCGATGTCAAGATCGGCCTGACCACCGCTGGCGGTAACATTGTCTGCAACAGCAATCCTGTTTTCATCGTCAAAGGTGTCAGTAGTGTTATCCGAAAAGGTATCAAGGATAACATCCCCAGGGCTGACGACAGCCACCTGATTTAAGGTACTATCGGCAAAATCACCTTGAGTTGTCTCCGTCCAGGTGCCTGCGATGGGCTGGAGTTCTGCCATGCTGAAGTCTACCTCTCCATTTTGCAGGGTGAGCATCCGGTAGTTGGGTGTTCCTTCGGCTTCCTCTGAGGCACTAAGGTATAGCTTCATATTGAGGTAACGGTAAGCTTTGGTTAAGTTGGCAGAATTGGCTAGGTAAACATTAGCCACCAAATCACCGGTATAAACGGCGGCAGGGGTTATATCAAACAGGGGACCACTGGTCACTTCACCGCAGGTTTTGTTGTCTGAGGCTAGATCATCAAGGACCTGATCCCAGTAAGGTTGGGTCGCGGTGGTGTTAGTGGTGGCAAAATCTTCTGTTATTTCAGTGATAGTAATCGTGCCACCGGCGGTGAGATAGGTATAAGCATAGGCCCCGCCACTGAGTACTATAGCTCCTGCCAAAGCCACAATTAGGTAGTATCTCTTTTTCACCTCTTCTACCAAATGGGCTAAAAGCTGATGACCCATAAAGTACCTTGTGATTTATCAGCTTTTAGCCTGTTACTAGAGATTACCTCTGGGTAACCTCGCACCATACCTGTGGCTGTACGCCTCCGCCAGCACCAGCCTTCCACGGGTGCAAGCGATAGCCCCCACCGGTGAGTTTGACGTAATAAGGGGGGGTGCCATTGCCTGAAGACCACTCGAAGAGAACGTCCGCATTGTTCAAGGTGAGGACTTGGATTTCTTGTTGGTCATCCATAATAGTAGCAGTGTTGTCTTGGAACTCAAGTGCCATGTTGCAGTGGTGGTATCGCTGAATCAGATCCCCGGTATTGGCCAGGTAGACATGTACCACCAGGTCACCAGTGTATTCACCATGTGGGGATATTTCGAATAGAGTAAGTGGTGGATTCCAGTCGCCGGTGTATCTGCCGAAGGCTTTTGGCGCAGTCCAGGCGCTGAGGTTGGCGGTTACATTGGCGAAGTCCGATTGTATAGCAGTGACACCAATTGTTACCGTGGCTGTGGTGAAGGTATAAGCAAACACACTACCGGTAATCGCCATTACCGCCACTAAAGCGATGATTAGAAATTTCTTCATTTCTCCCTCCTTTGCTCTCTCCACTTTAAATTCTTATCTTCTTTTATTTTACACCTTTATTTATCTAAAAGCACGTCTTTCCGATGGTTTTAGGGGCCCCCTCCATTTAAGGAAGCCCCATTACCTAGTCTTTAAGTTAATTAATGAGGACTAGCCTGTACCACTTCGCAGATGATCAACGGGTCGGACTCGGTCGTGTATTGAAGATTTGGAAATGACTTCCAGCTGCCGCCTAGGACGTGGACATAGGCAATTGCGGGACTTGTAACATTACTAGTATCGACAATGAAACTAGTAACTGGCTTTTGCAAGCTGATGATCTTGGTGATGCCCTCCTTGTCCACTGCCGTGGCGCTACCTATAACTCCATCGGTAAGTGCCACCCTCAGCATCCAAAATCGGTATTCCTGAACCAGCTCGTCTGCATTGGCGAGGTACACAATCACCTCTACGTCAGCGTTATAGGCGGTATCCCCCTGTACAGAAAATATGGTTGCCTCGTCTATTTTACCGTTAGTGGAACCAAGAAGGTTGTAGTCAAGGGCGTCTGCCCCAGTTGCGTTGGCTGTAACGGTAGCGAAGTCGGCACTAGTGGCCGTAGTGGCAATAGTTACTGAGGCTACAGTGTAGGCATAGGCAAATAAGCCGCCGGTAACTACCAGGGTAAGAAGTAGGCTACCTAATAGGACCACTGCTCTTGTGTTTTTTATCCCAATCATTTTTGTTTCTTCCTCCTTTTTTGATTAATTGACATTTAACTGTAGATCGTAGTAGATTTTAGTAGTATCCTCTACCTATCCTTAGGGTGGTGGGTTTTCCCGTTGAGTTATCGGTCTGGGGAATTCCTGCCACTTCGTTTATTTTTTTCACATTACCTTCACCTCCTTATAAGCATCCAGAAAATCCTTGATTTTCCGTAAATTTGTTTAGATTTAAATTAACTAGTGGTAAAAGTCTTGAAGCGTTCCATTAATCCTTCCTTGAACTCATTGAACTCATCCCTGGTCACATACTCCACTCCTGGTTTACCGGCTCTGGAGATTGCTGATGGTAAGCCTTTCCGCGCTGCCTCAATCACCTCAAAACTTCGGTCATTAGCCACCAGCTTGGTCAGGATAAGATCAAGGTGATGCCGGATAACTTCTTCAGTGAGACCTAGAGTTTTGGCTATCTCTTTAATTGGACTTTTGTTAGCGATGTGGCGCAAAATATCAGACTCAACGGGTAAAAGGTGAGCCAGCAGATCACCCACTTGTTCCTTTATTGAGGAGAAAGCTTCGAATTCGTCAACAACGTGGGAGGCAATCTCTGGTCTCAA
>Ga0209978_10001290_pt1 | contig 10433 bp, 9 predicted proteins | sample BentaG_FD_182805 | JGI IMG/M metagenome (GOLD analysis project Ga0209978, IMG submission 182805) | Deep subsurface microbial communities from South Atlantic Ocean to uncover new lineages of life (NeLLi) - Benguela_00093 metaG (SPAdes)... | ecosystem: Environmental > Aquatic > Marine > Oceanic >...
TTTGGTTTCAATTGCCTGCTCGGTGCACACTTCATTGATTCTGCGGCCAATGTGTTCTTCGAGCCACATGTGACCGCCGCCGCCGCCACAGCAGAAGCCTAGTTCTCGATTGCGCTCCATCTCAACCAAGGTAACATCAATCAAGTTACTCAGAACCTCTCGCGGTGGTTTAAAAATATCATTGTATCTCCCCAAGTAGCAAGCGTCATGATAGGTTACCACGCCTTCAGCACCTTTGGTAATTTTTAACCTACCTTGTTTTAGCAAGTTAGCAATAAACTCAGTGTGGTGTATAACCTCAAACTCTCCCCCAAACTGGGGGTATTCATGCTTTAATGTATTATAGCCATGAGGACAGGCGGTGACTACCTTCTTCACATTATAACTCTTCAGTAGCTCAATATTTTTCTCGGCCTGAATCTGGAAAAGGTACTCGTTACCCAGACGACGGGCTGGCTCACCACAGCAGCTTTCCTCAGCGCCAAGGATACCAAAATTAACCCCGGCTAGCTTCAGTATCTTAGCTACAGCCTGAGCCACCTTAATACTTCTTTCTTCTAATGCCGAGGTGCAACCTACCCAGAATAGAACGTCTATGTTACTATCTTCGGCTAAAATCTTAATATCAAGTCCTTCAGCCCAGTCAGTCCTGCTCAAGGTAGTTCCCCGCCAGGGATGCCCTCGGGTCTCAATGCTCTTGAGTGCTCCCTCTCCTGTCTCAGGTATTGATGCCTGCTCCAGCACCAGGTTTCGCCTCATGTCAATAATTTTAGTCATTTGCTCTATACTAACCGGGCAAACCTCCTGGCAAGCACGGCAGGTAGTGCACTCCCAGATTACCTCTTCGGTTATCACTTCTCCAATCATAGCTGTGCCGGGATTGGCAGAAGCGGCTTCTGCCTTGCCATGAAGCAATTCGGGGCCTACCTTTAGCAAATGCTCTTTCAGGTTCAAAATCACTTCCCTGGGGTCGAGGGGCTGACCACTAAGTTGAGCTGGGCAATTATCGTGGCAGCGGCCGCATTCCGCACAGGTATAAAGATCAAGCAAGTCCTTCCAAGTGAAGTCTTGGATTTTTGGTACTCCGAAGGTCTCGGCCTGTTCCAGGTCGATGGGTTTAAGAACACCTTTAGGAGCCAGTGATTTGAAGAACACGTTGAAGGGGGATAAGAGGATGTGCAGGTGCTTTGAGCGGGGGATATAGACCATAAAGCCAAGGATTATGGCGTAGTGAAGCCACCAAACCACCCTGTAAACTGCTACCAATGTATTTTCCGATAGACCGGTTTCAGCCAGAAAGCTAGCGAAAGCAACCCCTACCGGGGGCCAGGAACCCTGAACTTGGTAAGCTGCGTAACCAAAACCCTCCATACAAAAATGAAGTATCATAAGGCTGAAGACCAGCAGCAGGATAATTCCAGCTTCAGCACTTACCTTTAACCTGGAAGGTTTCAGAATATAACGCCTGATAGCCGCCCAGACTACAGCTATGATGACCAATACCCCGGCAATATCCAGAATTGAGGAATAGACCGTCTCGAAAGCGCTGCCTTCCAGTACTGAAGAAAGGCCAAACCCTCCGGATAGGCCAATAAAGATAATATAGCCGATGAAGAAGAGGCTAAAGCCCCAAAACAAGAGAGCATGTCCAATTCCAGCCAGGTCTTTACGGGTAACGCTTTTCAGGTTACACCATTGAGGAAGGACCTCAACTAACATGGTTTTGATGCGGCGACCTATACTCTCCGGGCGCTTTTCTTTTTGTCCGAGGCGCAAGAGGCGGAAGAGTAGGTACGCTCTCTGAACAAATAGACCGAAGGCAATGGCGAACAGTACCCAGAAAAACACATACCCTGAAATGTTCCAATATGTTGCACTAACTGGCAACATGATACTTTAGCACCCCCCTTTACAAAGCACATTTCACCGTAAAATCAGGTTGACACTAAGTTAGTTAATCTGGGCTTTAGCGTAACCGCGTTAGGGCAACCCAAATACCCAGAGCTATGGCTACCAGGGCAAAGACTATGTTAAGTAGACTAAAAGGAAGTACCCAACGGAAAGGAATCCCAGATAAAAGGCTGACAAACCAAAGGCTAGCCAAGTAGCTTATGACTACAGCAACACCAGCAATTATAGCTAACCCTTTACCTCGCTTACGGTTAACCGAAAGGCTAACTACTTCTCCAATAGCATAACCAGCTCCGGCAGCCAGCAACAAATTAAGGTAATTAAGGTAAAAGAAGGGCACGAATCCACTTATCACTGCCCATACAATACCGCAAACAATAGCCATACCCAATCCGGTTCCGGCTGCCCGCAGGTAGTATTTGGTGGAAACCTGATAGGTGGGCAGCTTATACAGCCTGGCACAATTCGGGCATCGGGCTCCCACCGGTGTCTGCACCATGCACTTGGGACATATGAGTTTACCACACTTACCACATCTCAGGTTAGTTTCAACCTGAGGGTGGGTGGCACATTTCATTTTATTTATCGCTAACCTTTCCTTGCTTTTCCGGCTGTTTAGGCGGTTGTTCAGATGAACCAGCTTGAAGTGGTGCCCGGTGTATCCAGGCTTCTCTGTCTCTTATATCACGGTCAAAGAACAGGCGATTAACCAGCAGTTGGCCGGTGCTTACTGAAGCCGTAACCGAGGTTTGCGGTGCTGTTAATCGCTTGATGACTACTATTAGAAGCATAACCAGGAAGCCGAGTGTGATAGGAAGTCGCTCCTCAATACCGAAGAGCTGACTCAAAAACCAGCTAGATATAGGCAATAAAGTTATGACGGAAAGTGTTCCGGTTGCAAATAGCTTGAAGGGAAGAGAAACAAAAGCCATAACTACCAATACCAGTGCCAGCTTTGGCGCGAGTATAAGGGCTACACCAAAGAAGGTTAACAAACCTCTGCCACCACTGAAACGAAGAAAAACTGGCCAGTTATGTCCAATGATAGCAGCTATGCCAATTATAACTTGTTGGTACATTTCCAAGCCTATCAATTTAGCAATATAGACAATTGCCATCCCTTTAATCAGGTCAAAAACGATTACCGGGATAGCCCATCGCTTAGAAACAACGGTCAATACATTTGATGCTCCTACATTGCCGCTACCGTATTGTCTGATGTCTATTCCCCGGGACCACTTAGCCACCAAGTAGGCAGCTGGTACCGAGCCCAAAAGATAGGCACCTACTATTAGTAGCCCAAATTCAACAACCACCAATACCTCCGTTAATATTGTTTACTATAGGCTGGCTAGTTTTAGTGCTCGTTGCTTGGCTAAAGCTATAAGTCGCTCTACAGATTCCATTGGCACATCCACACCGCCAATCATAGTTTCATTAGCCGCTTCTAGCCCGTGGTAGTCACTACCCCCGGTGGCAATAAGACCATACCTATCAGCGAAGCAAATCAGCTCATTGATTTCATCGGCAGTATAGCCATCATAATAAGCCTCAATACCTATTAGACCAGCCGCCTTCAGCTCAGCAATTAGTACCTCCGGGTTATTGGTGGTGAATGGGTGTGCTAGCACTGGTATCCCGTTGAACTTAAGTATTAACTCTACTGTTTCAACCGGGGTCATTTTTTCCCGCTCAACATAGGCGGGGCCATCCCGACTTATATACTTGGTAAATGCCTCCTTCAACGAACTAATGTAACCCTTCTCCAACATAGCCTGAGCGATATGGGGACGTCCTATAGAACCTGTCCCAGCTATCTCCTGGACCCGCTCCCAGCCAATATGGATACCTAAGTTCTTCAGTTTAGCAATCATTCCCTGAGCCCGATGAAGCCGAGAATTGCGTAACCCTTCCAAAGTGGCCTGAAACTCAGGGTCAGTATAATCTATAAAGTAGCCGAGAACATGGACTTCACCTTGAGGGACATCAGTGCTAAGTTCAACGCTGGGTATAACCTTAAGTCCGGGGAAGGCCTTAGCTGCTACCAAGGCTGAGGCAATCCCATCCACGGAATCGTGGTCGGTGATAGCAATAACGCTTAACCCCTGCTCTGCCGCTTGATGGACAATATCCATTGGATTAAGACGACCATCTGAGGCGGTGGAATGTATATGAAGGTCAGCCTTAGACATTACTATCCCACCTCCTTATAGATTCGGTCTATGCTTGTTGCCCGACCACTATCCCCGTCCACTCTCACTAACACTGCGTTAAACATTGTTTTACCCTTGGCTACAGATAGCCGGTGGGGTATTCCGGTGAGGAAACGCTTAATTACCGCTTTAGTTTCCATACCTATTACCGAATCAATAGGACCGGTCATGCCGATATCGGTAACATAGGCCGTCCCTTGAGAAAGTAGTTGGGTATCGGTAGTTCCCACATGGGTATGAGTGCCCAACACGGCACTGACACGTCCATTAAGGTATCGCCCCATCGCTATCTTCTCCGACGTTGCCTCAGCGTGGAAATCAACAATTATAACCGGCGGCTTGTGTTTAACCTCGGTCAGCAATTGGCTTACGGCTCTAAACGGGCAATCAACATCATCCATAAAGGTTCTGCCGATTAAATTAACCACCATAGCCTGGTTATTAACTAGATACCCCCTACCCGGCACCCCGGAGGGATAATTTAGCGGGCGCATGATTGGCATGTCCCCATCAAGGTGGGGAAAGATTTCCTGCTGAGCCCAGATATGGTTACCTGAGGTCATCACATCAACGCCAGCATTTAGTATTTCCTTAGCCGTGGCTAGAGTTAAACCGAAACCTCCAGCGGCATTCTCAGCGTTAGCAATAACTAGGCTCAATCCGTATTGCTGCCGTAAGCCTGGCAGAAGCTCTTTCACTGCCTGCCGACCAGGTCTGCCGACTATATCACCAATCATTAATATTAGCACTGGTTCTTCAGGAAGAAAATAGCTACTTCACCAGGGTCTATCTTTCCTTCCTCTTGTCGTACCTCCTACCTAGCAAAGTCTATGGCTCTTGTCTCTCTGAGCACGGTGACCTTTATCTGACCTGGATACTCCACTCCCTCCTCTATCTTCTTAACGATATCTCGGGCAAGCCTCATTGACCCTAAATCATCAATCTCTTCTGGCTTGACCAGGATGCGGATTTCACGGCCAGCCTGAATAGCAAAAGATTTCTCCACCCCCTTGAAGCTGTTGGCTATGACCTCCAGTGCTTCCAGACGCTTTAGGTAGCTCTCTAACGACTCGCGCCTGGCTCCTGGTCTGGCACTGCTGATGGCATCAGCTGCGGTGATGATAAAACCCATAGCGCTGGTAGTATTAGCCTCACCATGGTGCTCGGCAATAGCCTGAGTTATCTCAGGGGATTTATCCCATTGCTTAACCAGGTCAGCACCAATGGCAGCGTGAGTCCCTTCCACCTCGCGGTCCATCGCCTTACCAATGTCGTGCAGTAGCCCGGCTTTCTTAGCTACGTCAACGTTAGCTCCTAACTCGGTAGCAATCATACCAGCTAAATAAGCTACCTCAATGCTATGTGCCAAGACATTTTGCCCATAGCTGGTGCGATATTTAAGTCGACCGAGGACTTTTATTAGCTCGGGGCGCAACCCAGGTACTCCTACCTCATAGGCTGCCTGCTCTCCGGCACTATAGATAGTAGATTCTACCTCCTGTTTGGCCTTGGCTACTACCTCCTCAATACGAGCCGGATGGATACGGCCATCCAAGATAAGCTTGTTTAACGCTACGCGGGCTATCTCTCGTCGCACCGGGTCAAAGCTGGACAGGGTCACCGCCTCGGGGGTATCATCAATGATTAGGTCAACACCAGTAGCCTGTTCTAAAGCTCTGATGTTACGACCTTCCCGTCCGATAAGCCGACCTTTCATTTCGTCACTGGGGATGGGAACAGCAGAAATCGTCGTTTCTGATACAATCTCAGAGGCAGAACGCTGGATAGCCTGCGACAGAATCTCCTGGGCTTTCATATCGGCTTCTTCTTTTAACTTAGCATCCCACTGCCGAAGGCGTCGTGAAGCCTCTTCCTGCATTTCAACCTCCATAGCTGCCAGTAGTGACTCTTTCGCCTCGGCACTGGACATGCCTGAAATTAGCTCTAGCTGCTTTAGCTGCTTATCTCTAATCTCGCTAAGGTGGGCTTGGGCAGACTCTATCTCCTTTTCTTTGTTAAGCAGATTGCGTTCTCGGTGTTCTACGGCCTCTAACTTACGCTCCAAGGTATCGCTCTTCTGAGCCAGACGGTTTTCCTGGCGCTGCAAATCAGCCCGCAATTCTCGGGACTCGGTATCAGCGGCTGCCTTAATCCTGGCTGCTTCCTGTTTAGCTTCGTGGAGCACAGCCTTGGCCTCCAAGTTGGCCTCGGTCACCATTTTGTTGGCTTTTCTCTGAGCAATACGGAGCTGGCGGTTAATTACCATCCTCCTAACGAAAAAGACAGCTATTCCCCCAAGTATAAGACCTATAATGAAGCTAAAGAAAATTGCTAGATAAACCACTATTTCTGTTTCCATTTTCACCTCACTTTCTTTTACCCTTCATCCCTGTCAGGTTTAATATTAAGGTAAAATCTATTGATTCTAACCCCTATTCCCGCCACAACCGTTCAATAGTATGATTTATTACTCCATAACCAAAGCCACGCCGCTTGAGATATTCACCCAATCGGCGACGAAAGCCTTGGTAATCAGACCGGGGCAGGCTACGAGCTTTGCTCAGGGCTGCCCGATAGGCGTTATCGTCATCATCAATAGTCTCAATTACCTGGTCTATGATGTCGTCAGTTACCCCCTTTTGCCTTAGCTCTAACTTGGTTAGCCACTGGCTACGTGGGCTAAACGAATCCCGGTTTTCCTTCCAGAATCGGGCGAAGGCTACATCATCTACCAGCCCCTGCTCTCTCAGCTTGGCTATCACCACCTCTGCGGTATTATCGTCAAAGCCCCGCCGTAGAAGTCGCTCTTTTATCTCAAACTCACTTCGGGGTCGGTAGCCAAGGTAGTGGGTAGCAGCATTAAGGCAGCTGTGAAAGTGGTCTGACTTAGCCAATGCCTTAATTTGATTAGCTGATAACTCCTGTCCAACCTGTAAACCCTCTTTTATAACCACCTCAGCTTCCAGGCTAAAAGCAAACCTGCCATCCAAGAACACATTTACTCGCTTCTTCCGCCCCCTCCCGAGACGAAGGGCAGTAATTTTGCTCATTATTTGGCCATACCCCCTAAAATACAAAACTGGAGCCTAAGCCCCAGCCTTACTTGTTGTTAATTGTTATCGCCTATTAACCTATCTAACTTAAAGTGTCATTAATTATTAACTGAAGGATAATAGGTGGTGACGGCTGAGGCTCTAAGCTGTTGCTCAATTTCCTGGCCAAGCTCAGGATGTTCCCTCAGGTATTGCTTGGCATTCTCTCTTCCCTGCCCCAGGCGAATGTCACCATAGGAGAAAAAGGCGCCAGTCTTCTTCACTACTCCCTGCGCTACTCCTAAGTCAATAAGATCACCCTCTCTGCTTATCCCATGGTCAAACATGATATCAAACTCAGCACTTTTGAATGGAGGGGCAACCTTGTTTTTGACCACCCTAGCCCTGATTCGGCTACCTATTGCCTCATTTCCCTGCTTGATAGTCTCAACTCGTCTTAAGTCTATCCTTACCGAGCTATAGAATTTAAGAGCCCTGCCGCCTGGTGTCACCTCAGGATTACCAAAAATAATACCCACCTTCTCCCGCAACTGATTGATGAATATCACCGCTGTCCCTGACTTACCAATAGCTGCCGCCAGCTTTCTTAGTGCTTGCGACATTAAACGGGCTTGCAAGCCAATATGAGCATCACCCATCTCTCCCTCAATTTCAGCCCGAGGCACCAAGGCAGCGACACTATCAATTACTATTGCATCGATAGCCCCACTCCTGACCAGCGCCTCGGTAATCTCTAGCGCCTGCTCTCCGGTATCAGGTTGCGAGATAAGCAAGTCATCAAGCTTAACACCACAGTTAGCAGCATAGGCGGGATCTAAGGCATGTTCCACATCAATATAGGCAGCCATGCCGCCTCGTTTTTGCACTTCAGCAATTATATGCTGACCCAAGGTGGTCTTCCCGGTTGCCTCAGGGCCAAATATTTCAGTAATCCGCCCCCTAGGGATACCATTGACACCTAATGCCAGGTCTAATGCCAGTGAGCCACTGGGAATACTCTCTATTGGGGAACCAATAGCGGCTTCACCTAGCTTCATAATTGAGCCTTTGCCAAAGTGCTTCTCGATTTGGCTTATAGCTAGCTCTAGTGCCTTTTCCTTGTCTGTGGTCATATTCGCCTACTTGCATAATAGCACAAGTAAGTCATCAAAACAAGCGAAAGACAAGCGGCTTCGCAACTAATTTTCGGAGGAGTTTTTGGGGCACGGCTGCGTCTAAAACCTAGCTACCGGGGGTGGCTGGCGCTTGTGGTTACTGGTAGCTATCATGGACTCAATTTTTTTCTTTAGTTCGTCATTGGCTTCGCCACTAACCAGGTAGCGGTCGAGTTCCTCATAGCTAAGGCCTAGCTCGTCTTCGTCAGTTTGTCCCTCCCACAAATCAGCTGAAGGGGGCTTATCTATAATTTGTTGTGGGATGCTCAGAAAGCGAGCCAGCTCCCTTATCTGTCCTTTGACCAGACTCCCCAGGGGCATAATATCAACTCCACCATCCCCATACTTGGTAAAGTAGCCAATGGAAAGTTCACTCCTATTACTTGACCCGACTACCATATATTTGAGCTGATTGGCAAAGTAGTAGAGGGTGAGCATCCTTAACCTGACCTTGAGGTTGCCTTTGGCTATCCGACTGGCAGCAGGGTCTGCCTTATTCTTGGGTAAGACTTTCGACAAAGCGTCAAAGATGCTGTCGAGCATCACCATTCTAGTTGGAATGGAAAACTGATTAGCCACCGCCCGGGCATGCTCCACCTCCGCCTGGCTATTGTAGCACGGCATAAATACCCCAAGCATGCTTTGAGGAAAAGCCTGGTGGCACAATACTGCCAGCACTGAGGAATCAAGTCCACCACTCATGCCTATCACCACCCCCCTGCGCCCGGCAGCCAAAACAGTGCCCCGTATCCACGATACTAGCTTCTCAACCAGCTCTTTGGTATTCATCTAGATTCCCGGTTAGTCTTGGTATCTTCTCTACTCGCTATCCTACGTTTGCCATGGCGTTTACCTACCCACAAACCACGGAAGAACCCCCGGTCTAATAGGTGCCGATTATCAGCCGCATCCAGAAGGTCATTAGATGCTCCACTCTCGAAGTAGGCAACCTCAATATGCTTGCCCATGTTCTTCACGGCTTGAAGGGCATAGGCAAAATCAGAGTCCCCGCTCACCAGGACGGCTACATCGTAGAAGTTGTTCCAAGCGAAATACAACAGGTCTGTGGCCAGCATAATGTCTATGCCCTTTTCAACAGGAATACCCTGTGCTATCTTAGTAGTCCCCAAGCGAACTTCTAGGTATGGTGTCTTACGAAGGATAGCAAGGAATTCCTGTTGTTCCCTATAGCCATCGGGACGCTGAGTCGGGTCCTGTAGCACGTTGTAATAGTAGGTTCGGAATAAGCGTCTCGAGCCGCAGAGCTTGTTTGCAAACTCGCTGAAGTTAAGGTCGTAGCGTCTAAGGTTATTTTTTAGAGCATGATACAAATTACTGCCATCTATAAAGATAGCCACTCTATCTTCCATAATCTTCTCCTTTTTTAATACTTGTCAATGACCTTTGACGGTCTTCGTATTTCTCTACGACCTATTATACACTGGAAATCCGGCAATTTCATCTTATTCAAGCCAGTGTCTCAGGATTGTGGTAAGAAGCCAGATGATGGTAGTATTTCAAGGGCGCAACGGTGGAGAAGATACTACTGGGGCTTAAGAATTTTTACATGGCCGCCACGTGGTACAGCTCCTCTGCCGCCGGGACAGGAAACCGTTTTCGCCGCAGAGCACCACCTAGGGCTGCGAAAATTCTACCATGGCGGTTAACCCCCTTCTTTACTTCTCACCTTGACGCCGCCCCAATTCTCGATGAATTTGATAATTGCGCCGCTGCAATCATCCCCGCTGCCCTGACCGACAGCGTAGTTGTAAAGCTGCTGAACCGTTGTCCCGACGAACATGGGAACATGGAGTTCGCGGCCGAGGCACGTGGCTATCTCCAGGTCCTTATTCATGAGACCGATGGTAAAGCCGGAGTTAAAGGCATTGTTCAGGACGAAGTTGGGGATCTTGACCTGGCTGGACCAGCTTCGCCCGCTGCTCGAGTTTATGGCATCGATAACCTTCTCTGGGGAGAGGCCTAGCTTGGTCGCTATCACCAGGGCCTCCGAGGTTATTACCATGCTGCAGGCTGAACAGAGGTTATTGAGGGCTTTCACAGTGTGGCCGGCCCCTATCTTGCCCAGGTAATAGATATTCTGC
>Ga0209978_10001291_pt1 | contig 10433 bp, 4 predicted proteins | sample BentaG_FD_182805 | JGI IMG/M metagenome (GOLD analysis project Ga0209978, IMG submission 182805) | Deep subsurface microbial communities from South Atlantic Ocean to uncover new lineages of life (NeLLi) - Benguela_00093 metaG (SPAdes)... | ecosystem: Environmental > Aquatic > Marine > Oceanic >...
AATGTGCGGGCTACCGATTATCTGTTTTAACATTTTCTTCTGGTCAGTAATAACTGCGTATTTTGTAACCTCACTTCCTGTTCCCGCTGTAGTGGGGATAGCGATAATGGGAAGAGCCGGTTCTTTTACCTTATCCGTCCCAAAATAATCAGTAATCTTACCCTTGTTGGTCATAAGCAGGGCAATTCCCTTTGCTGCGTCCATCGGGCTTCCTCCGCCAAGACCAATCACTACATCTGCCGCGCATTTTTTAGCAAATTTTGCTCCTTCTTCCACTATCCCGATACTGGGGTCAGGTTCCACCTTATTAAATACCTCTACCTGAAGGTTATGGGAAGTAAGCGAATTTACCACTTCGTCCAGACTACCCGACTTCTTTGACGAGGACTTCCCTGTAACTATCAAAGCCCTCTCGCCAAATTTTCTGGCTTCTTCGCCCACTCTTTTCAAACTTTCTTCGCCAAAAATAATTCTTGTAGGAGAATAGAAAATGGATTCCATGTTAACCTCCTTTTCCCCCTCACCTCAATCCTCTCCCCCTTGGGGAGAGGAAGAAGAGGGGAACCCCTCATTTTAACCCTCTCTCCGTAGGGGAGAGGAGGATTTTATCTCACAGACTAATTTATAATCGCAAAATTCGCATCTTTTTGACTTAGCGACCGGTTCGAAATCTTCTTCCCGAATTTTCTTTATAATTGCCTTTATTTTCTTTTCTAAATCACGTTCCATATCCTTTTCAATTTTTATGATGACCAGTTGATTATGCCTCAGCCAGTATAAGCTCAACTTTTCCACAGGACTATATCCTAAGACCTTCTCCGCCCCCCATTTGTAAAGGAGCATTGGCAAAACGTAAGGCTCTTCATTCTTCTGGCGATTGGTCTTATAATCGATAATATGGTATCCCTGCCCGGAAGGTCTATCGATTCGGTCGATTATTCCCCTGATTTCACACTGTTCAATGAAAAGATGGAATGGCTCTTCTACTCTAACGATGTTACCAATTTGCTTCTTTGAATTATCCAAAAATTTTAGAAGAATTGGTTTAGCTTCTTTCTCATAGATATTTCGAATCTCCCTGTCAGTAATTCCATGAGCTTTCGCCAGTGAACGGAATTTACTCATCAATTTCGATTCTTTCCATTCTTTTCCTTCTTTTCTTGATAAAATGTATTCTTCCAGAGTTTTGTGAATTACTGTCCCGAACGTCGACTCTTCAATCATCTCCTCTTCTTTCTCTCTTTCCAATCCAGGGTCTGGAGGAAGATTGAATAGGTAAAGATATTTATACCTTAAGGGACACTGGTCAAAAGTAGCAAGCTGGGTAACTGTAAAAGAAGGAAGAGAAATATCGTGAGAAGGAAGCGATTTATAGGAAGAAAATACGACATTTTTTATCTCTTCCAGTGACAGCCTCTCAATCTCCTTCTTTCTTCGACCTGCCCGATAGATTTCTTTCTCCCAGCCTTTCTTCTCCTGTAAAAACTTCTCCTTCCTATTCTCAATTAAGGAAGAGAACTCCTCTTTTATTTCTCCTTTTTCGTCGAGAAAATAGGAGATAAATGGACTCAACTTTCCTTGCACATTCCTGGTACCGGAAATTATCAATTTCTCCCGGGGTCTGGTCAGGCTAACATAGAGGAGTCTCTTCTCTTCCATGTCGATGCCTTCTCTCCTCTTCTTCCTCTCTTCTCTGGTAGATATAATGGACTGTTCATCATAAGCATAAAATGGAGAAGCTCCTCCTTTAGAAGGAAAAGCCTTATCCTTGACGTTAGCTAAGAAAACGATGGGAAATTCCAAGCCCTTTGCCTGATGAATGGACATTAAACATACAGCGTTCTCCTCGCCAGGTTTAGCTTCACTCTCCACCACTCCCTGTTGAGTAACTTCCTTCACATAGGCAATGAAATCCTCCAGTGTAGAGAAGATATTTCTCTCCTCAAATTCCCCGACGAGGCTGAAAAACTTCTTAATATTTGCCAGAGTTCTCCTCCTTTCAGTGGGAGGCAAACTCTGAGCATAATGGAAATAGTTGCTCTGGCTAATCACTTTATATATCAGCTCACCTAAACTGTAGTTATTCTTCTCCAGGAAAAATCTCTCTAAAAGGGCTTTGCAATTCCTGATGACCTTTTTATCCTCCTCTCCAATGTCGAGACCATCCAACTTCCCCAGGGCATCGTAGACAGGATAACGTTTCCTCACCATCTTCTCTTCATCTTCAATTTCTTGCTCAGGAAAGACACTGGCCAGAGAAGAGAGACTGGAATTCTTAATTCTGAAAATGGGCGACCTCAACAACCTTACCAGGGAGATGTCATCAAAGGGATTATTAATTGTGCCTAGTAGTGCTACCAAATCCCTTATTTCTAACCTTTCATAGTAACCTGTCCCGCCAGTAGTAATAAAAGAAATCCCATGCTTCCTTAGAGCCTCCTCATATATTCCCACTGGAGTCTTAATTCCTCTTAACAGTATCGCTATATCCTTAAGCTGTAAACTCCTTCCCCAGTCTTCTCCTCTGATTGGATTCTTTAAGCGGTAGTCTCTCAGGAACTGAAGAATTCTCTGAGCAATAAATTCAGCTTCCTCTTCCTGGGATTCTGCCAGAAATATCTCCACAGCACATTCTTCTCCTTCCTTTTCTGAACTTATAGGTTCATAATCAGGAATTTCCCTATCCAGAGCCTTATTGACTACTTTCAGAATCTGATTAAAGGAGCGGAAATTCTTAGTCAAAGAAAGGCTCAATTCAGATTCCTTGCTGAAATATTCAATATTCTCAGGCTTTGCTCCTCGAAAGCCATAGATGGACTGTTTGACATCGCCCACCACGAAGTAGTTATGAGAGAACTGACGTAAGAGTTTATCCTGAAGGGGAGTGGTGTCCTGATACTCATCGACCAGGACATATCTGAACTGTTTTCGGTATTTCTCTCTTATCTTCCTATTATTCTTGAGAAGATGCAAAGTCTCCAGAAGAATCCCGGAAAAATCGAAGTAGTGGCGCTTTTTGAGTTCCTTCTCGTAAGAAGCATAAACCTCGGCAATGAGGTGGGCTAATTTTTTTTTCTCCTCATCTTCTACTTTTGTAATCTTGTGCAGAAATTCCGAAGGAGACATTGCCTTATTTCTTATCTCCTGAACGTATTTATAAATCGCACTCAAGAAATCGTCCAGCCACTGGTCGATAGTAACCCGGGGCAACTTCCCTTCCTCAAGTAGTGCTTTACCCACCTTGCAAAAAAGAATTTTAGCCTCTATCTCATTAATCACTCTGAAATTGGGTTCCAGACCTACCTCCAGTCCATTCTCTCTAAGAAGCCGAGTGCAGAAAGAATCGATGGTACTGATATAGGCTTTCCTTGCCAGAACTTCTCTAGGAAGAGACATATTCTGCAATTCTTCTTCCAATCTCTCCCTCATCTCTCCCGCAGCCTTATTGGTGAATGTTACTGCCAGAATGGACTCTATAGCCTCTTCGGGAGATACTCCCTTCTCTAAGAGATTAGAAAATATCTTTAGGTACCTGTTTACCAGAACCGAGGTCTTCCCTGTCCCGGCTCCTGCCTTCAGGCAGACAGTACCTTCAATCTCATCAACTGCCCTCTTCTGTTCTAAAGTTAACTCTCTCATTCCTCTCTTCTCTTATCTTCTTATCGCAAAGGAAATTGAAGTCGCAATTCCAGCAGTTCCTTGGCTTCTGGGGATAGTATCCCTGGAGAATCTCCTTTGCCTTTTCTCTGAGATGCTTTAGTGCACTTTCCAAGCACTCCTTGGTGGAAAGAACCACTCCTTGAGCAGAATATTGCTTACCTTCCTCGACCGTTGCTTTGATATTTGCCTTAGAATTTTGGAGGCTTTTACGCAGCCAGTATATAGAGAGTCTCTTTACGGGCCTCTTCAAGTCTTCCCTGACACCAAAAAAATAGATGGGTAACTGGAAACTTTCTCCTTCGTTCATTTTCCGACAGAGGCGGAACTCCATAAACGGATTCTTACCAGTCTTATAATCAATAACTTCCTCGACCCCTCCCTCAAGGCGATCCAGGCGATCTATTCGTCCAGAAAAAGTCAACCCATCTATCTGCCAGGTAAATTTTTTCTCCGTATCCTCAATGGAGAAACTCTCTCTTTCCTTTTCCTTATCAAGATATCTTAGAAGAATTCTGGAAGCCAATCTCTGATAGACATCTTTCTCAAACAGAGTGGAAAAACTCCCCCCTTCCTGGGAAAAGACCTTCTTAATCTCCTTCTGCATATCCCTTTTTGCATAGGAAGAATGTAGAGCATCTTTACTATTGTATTTCTCGTGAAAGGATGCAAGAATACTGTGGAGGAGTCTTCCAAAAATTAAAGCAGGTCTTGGTTTAATCCATATCTTTAACAGGAAGGAGAAGAAGAACTTTGCCGGACATTCACTGTATGACTCAAGCTTATAGCCAGAGAACCTATAATCAGGAGAAATCTTCACTTTATCCCAGAGACTCTCCTGGTCGAACTCTCCCTTAATTCTCATTATCTCATTATATTTCTCTCTATCAATTTCCTCAAGCAGCCCTTCTAAATCCTTACTTCCTGTTGTAAGCCAGAAGTTGACCAAATCCTCCCGGGTTAAAATTTCATCCTTCTCCTCAGGGCCGAGAACCGATGGCTTATCGAGAAATTCTATCCCTCTATTCCTGCATTTCTCCAGGAGTTCGTCTTCCCTTTCTGCCTCAACGAATTTCAACACTAAAGAAGAGAGAAAAGAATCGCGATTCGACTCGTAGGTTTTTCCATAAGTTAAATATAATCTCTTCCTTGCTCTACTTATAGCCAAATTGAAGATTCTCTCTTCTTCTTTCAGGTGTTGGGAAAGTTCGGGAAGGGGGTTCAGTTTCAATTTCTTCTTCTCTCCAAGGCCTAAAAGGGAAGATTCGGGCAAATCTCGGGGAAACTTTCCTTCCACAAGGCCAGTTACGAAGACTATTGGGAAGAACTTTCCGCTTGCCCTTTGCACAGTCATAATCTGGACGCTATCCTCCTGGGGAATAAATGTAATTGCTTCCTCCCGACCATAAGAAGTAAGCATCTCGTCAAGATAACTCATAAAATCGAAAAAGGATAAATTGTTTTCAATCTTCTGGAACTTCTTCACTACCTCCAGAAAATAGCTCAAGTTTTGAGCCAATCTCTTGTTCTTCGTCCCTGCCTGGAGATAACCGAACCTCAAGAAAACTCTATAAATAAGCCTTTCCAGGGATTCCTTTTTAGCCTCTCTCTTCATTTCCTCTAATGTTCCCAAAAATTCCCCAAGAGAGGAGATAGTATCCTCATTTAAACCCCATCCAGGATAGCTTGTGCTAGACCCCCCCTGGGAAAAGTCCTGAGGTAATTTCTTCACCACCGTTTTTATGACCGCTAAGAAAGGCAATCCTTTCCTTTCACTATAGGTCACGAGCCTCTGAATATCCACAGTGTCTATGTTGAACTCAGGAGCTGAAAGAGCCCTCAGGAGATGGGTGTTCATCTCTTCTTCCTGTCCCCAGATACACTTTAAAATGGAGATAATCTGGACAATTTCTGGCTGCTTGAAAAATGCTATGCCTCCCATTACCGTGTAATCGATATCGTAAATTTTCAAGGCATTTTCTAAGTTCTTTATTTCTCTGGAGACGCCGCGGCAGAGAATAGCAATGTCGCGATAGTGGTAACCCTGGCGAGTCAAAGCGTAGACCTTGCGGGCAATGAACAGAGTCTCCTCGCTTCCACTGCCACATTTCACTAAAGTTATCTCGGGAGAAGAGGTGGGAATTTCGGAAAGAGAGATTATCTGTGGGTCAAACTTACTTAAGAATTTCTTCTTCACCTCCTGAGGCAGGGCTCCACGAAAACGAAAGACGCTCTCTTCTTCATTACCTGAAAAAAATACTTCCTGTTTCTTCCAGGCTAAAAGAGAGAAGAGTTCGTACTGATTCAAATCGATGTTCTGAAAATCACCAAGGAGAATGTGACTAAATCTCTCCCTGTAATTTTTAAGAATATCCCGATGATTTTTAAAGAGTTGAATAGTTTTCAACACCAGGTCTCGGAAATCTAAGCGGTTCTCTTTGTGCAGGTAATCCTGGTACCGTCTATAGATTCTTTTCAAATCTTTGAATTTCCCATAGTCGGGCAGGCTAACCTGGGGATTAAGTTTCCAAAGGTCGATGAAGTCGACCACCTCATCTAAGAAACCTGAAGTACGCTGGACCCTCCTATAGTAGTTCAACTTCAAACCTTTAAGAATTTTACTCAACACCAGCCTTTCCTCTAATCCGTCGAGGACCTGAAAGTTGGGGTAAATACCAGGAACCATGTTATAATTTTGTCGGAGAACTCTCTTACAAAACCCTGTGAAACTATTGACCCAGAACTCCCCATAGCCCGGCTCGAGATGCGGCCTCAAAGCCCCCACCATCTCCTCTTGGTCAGTAAACACAAGTATCCTTTCAGGGGGAGCAATCTTAGAAGATATGAGATGTTCAATTCTTCTCTTCAAAACTTCCGTCTTGCCCGAACCTGCTGGACCCAAAAGAAGAAGCGGTCTACCTTCATAGGCCACCGCCTCCTTCTGTTCTCTATTTAAATCCTTTAAAATATCCACCTTAAGCACCCAATCATCCATCCCTAGACTCGATGAATCAAACCTCAACCAGATGCGACTTTTTCCAATTCTTACTCCGTTTGTTTTCTCACTCAGCGTTGCTGACTAAATTTTCCCCTGAGCGAGTTCGCCTGTATTTTCCTCCAGAAACCCTCTCACTAAAGCGGGCCAAAACCCCGTCACCTCCAAAAGCTAATTAATTCTTAGAAATTTTCTCTTTTATTAAATTATGCAATATTACCAACTCTTTGAGATTTTCTAAACCATTCATCTCTAAAAACTCCTGCAAATTTTTTAGCATACAATATTCAAAGTGCCGCTTAATCTCCCTACGCGCCTCTCTTTCTTCTTCAATCGGAAGCTGTTTATTCTTTATTCGTTGATCTATAAGTGAGTTAATTCCACTCATGCGTGGTGTTTTTATTGTTCTATCGATTTTATCATTTAATTTGAGTCTAAAAAATTCCTTTACAGATTTTTTGAAAATATCTTCGGGTAGTAAATCCTCCGTAGTTTCTAATTTCCTTCCTATATCTGAAATAGAGATAATTTCGTTTTCCGATTGGATCCTTCGGTTCATATTAGCCCCTTTAGCAGATTTACCAGATCGATCTGAGTCATAAATGCTTAAACAATGCAAACCAGCATTTTTATATAATCTTGCATGCCTTGATATCTCGCCAGCACCAGAGCAGTCAATTAAACCTGTATTATTTAAATCGATCGTTTCTTGTACTTTATTTTCTTTAACAAATTGATTTACTAAAATTTCAATTATTTTCTTATCAAAGTAGCCTTCAACTAATATATTATGTTCGCTAAGATAAGATAAATCAGTAACCGTATATCCCAATGCTTCTCTAAGTAAGGGATCTCTTAAAATATTATCTTTTGTAGGTCCTTCAACTTTTGTAAGCGAATATCCTGTCTTTGTATCCTTGGTTAAAAATCTAACTCTTCCTGGAAATCTTTTATCTACCATAAAAGGAGAGTGGGTTGAATAGATAATTTGATTATTAAGCGAGAGTTTGTTAATTTGTGTCAATACAGCTTTTTGACCGCCGGGATGCAAGTATAATGCTGGTTCGTCAATCAAAACCAGATAATCTTTTAGGTCTTTCGCTTGTGCCAATATTCCAATTAAAAAAGCCAGAAACCATTGTAACCCTTCGCTTCTATATTTCGGTTCAATCGAGTAACCTGGTTCCTTAATATTAATAAGAAGGTGGTCAGTTTTATAAGTTAGCCTTATCTCAATATCAGGATTCGGAGGCCAAGCCTTTCTTACTTGCTCGGTAACTTTATTTGAAATAACATTAAAAATATTTTCATAATCTGTTTCAGATTTACTTTTGAATATATTCGGCACGGCATCTTGATCATAGCCTGCTAGCCTAAAAATCGAAAGAACCGCTAACCTTTCAGTAGGATTAGCAAGAAATCCTTGAATATTAACTATATCTGGTAATCCATATTTTTGCTTATCATAGCCCCAGAAAAAAACATTAAGATTTGCATTAATTTCCATCCGTAAGAATTCTTTCAAAGCCTCTACAATATTACTTTCATCAATTAATTTAATCTTTCCGGTTGGAACTAACGGATCAACTGTTGATTTTAATGTTTCATATTCCTCCCTGCTAATAATTATCCAATCAGCTGCTTCTATTTTAAATTCCTTTTTCAACTCCTCCTTCTTTATCTCAATTACTTCTTTCGTTAGATTCTTTAACATTAGGACTTCACTCGATATTTTAGGTTCCGCTTGTATATAAAAATTATTTCCATCTCGAACTAAACGAACAGTCGATCCTTCTTGAATCTGAAAGATTTTCCTTAAACGCTGGTTTTGAACCAATCGATTGCTTAGTTCAAATTCCAACTTTGGCAATTTTTCTTCCCTAAAACGAGCCGAATTCTTCCTAGTATCTGATGCTCTCATAACTCTTTTATCTTTTTGGTCCGTCTTTTTTCCTGGTAACAACATATTTATAGCATCAAGTAAATTAGTTTTGCCACCCTCATTTGGGCCAATAACGCAAGTCACATCATTAAAATCAACAGTTTCATTACTGAACGTTCTAAAATCTTCGAGTTTAATTTTATGAATTATTCCTGGCATATTCCACCGCCTCCTTCAGTTTTAATCTCATGAAAATCTTCTTATATTGTGACCCAATTGCTTTTTCATAAAAAATCGGAGATTTCTTCCGTTTATATTTTCCTTTCAACGACTATTTGTAGTTTCCCTAATAATTCAAAAATTGAAATATACAAAGTTTTCGTGATTTTCTCTAAAGTCTAAGTTGTTGGATTTGCATTATTGCCGGCTTCGATATTAACAACTGTATTAAAGATAAATCAGGTAATTTTGATAACCAAGCTGGAAAGATGCCTTTTTTCTTGTCTTAGTATTGTATATTTTACTAACATTTACTCTCTAAGTATTATTTGACATAATTTTCTAATAATACACTACCAAAATGTATAGGACAAATTATATTCTTCCCTCGCGTCTACCATAATCATAAATCAAATTAAAAATAAAGTCAATCAAAAGTGGTACCGTTTGCCCGCCGAAGCCGAGCTTTTGGTGAGCTTGATTGTGGAACCGTTTTAGGGAAAACTCAGATAAGCTCGCACGGAGCAAAATTGCGTCAGCAACGCTGCGCGAGCAAATGAACGAAGCCACAACAAATTGAAACAAATCGCATGTCCTTTGGTTCCGAGAATTGGATCTCCACGTACCTCTTGCAGCAGCAAAGCACAAAACCTTACTCCCTAGTTAGAAAAGCTATCGCTCTGCAGCTACGATAAATTTCCCATTTCTTGTTTAAAAGCTGCAAAAGCAGGCTTATCGTAAAGGGCGAAAATAATCGATTTAAGTTTTATATCTTTTCCTTTTCTTAAGAAACCAAACGTCTCTCCCAGCATAATCTTAGCGCACTCATTGAGGGGAAATCTGCCCACGCCAGTTCCAAAAGCTGGAAATGCTAAAGAACCAACTCCCAGTTCTTCCGCTTTCTTAAAAGCGTTCAGCGTAGCCTTACCTATTATCTCCCCATTAGTTACTAAATCCTGTTCCATCACTGCTGCGTGGATGACATATTTTGCTGACAAATCTCCTGCACCAGTGACCACTACCTCTCCTACTGGCTTCGGCCCTTGAGCCACTGCCTCCTTTTCAATAACACTTCCTCCCTTTCTTTTGATTGCCCCAGCTACTCCTCCTCCCATCCAGAACCTATTGTTAGCTGCATTGACAATAGCGTCAACTTTCACAGTGGTAATGTCGCCTTGAAAAAGTTTTATTTTGGTATTTTTTACCAAAACTTCCATTCTTAACGCAGAGCTTCGCTCCATTACTCCCTATCCAACGTGGAGTTTTGCTCCACTACTCCATTTTCATTTTTCCTTTTAAAGTGCCCAGGAGATTCTGAAAAGATTTTTCGAATGCGTCTACTCCCTTTTTTTGAAGAGTCTCACAGACCCCATCTAAATCGACCCCGGCCCTTTCCATCCGGGAAAGAACTTCTTCAACTCCACCCAAATTCTCTTCCAAAGATAATCTCGGCTTTCCGTGGTCTCTAAAAGCATCCAGCGTCACCTGAGGAATTGTATTCACCGTATGGGGACCAATCAATTCTTCTACATATTTCACATCATTATAGTCAGAGTTTTTAGTGGAAGTGCTTGCCCACAGCGGTCTCTGAACTCTGGCTCCTCTTTTTTCCAGGTCTTTGAACTTTTCTTGAGAGAAAATCTCCTTAAACTTTTGATAAACCTTCTTGGAATTGGCTAT
>Ga0209978_10001292_pt1 | contig 10427 bp, 12 predicted proteins | sample BentaG_FD_182805 | JGI IMG/M metagenome (GOLD analysis project Ga0209978, IMG submission 182805) | Deep subsurface microbial communities from South Atlantic Ocean to uncover new lineages of life (NeLLi) - Benguela_00093 metaG (SPAdes)... | ecosystem: Environmental > Aquatic > Marine > Oceanic >...
AAGTTTTCGTGCCAGAAATTAAAGATGGTGCTGCTCTGGGTGCAGCTATACTAGGTTTTTATGGATGCAAAAAATACAGCAATATTGAAAATGCTATTGAAGGAATGGTAAGATTTGTAGATGTTAAAGAGCCAATTCCAGAAAATGCAAAGGTTTATAAAACATTAAATAGAATATTTATGCCTACCTTGCTTGATGTGTATCTTAAAAAGCGTGTAACGAAAAAATTATAATTTTTTTCTTAATTTCGTTACATTTCTTTTTTAAAGCTCACGTTATAATTGAAAATAATTCAGCAAATTATACAATTCAATTTTCAATTTGTATAATATTTTCAGATAGAATAAGAAATTCTAAATGACGTTCATTTTAGAAAAGTATTTCTTAACGCTTATATTTGAAAAATTAAACCCAATAAATAAAAATTAATACCATGCCCTTCTTTAAAAACCAGGAAGGTTATAATTTGTATTACGAAGATATAAACGGCGAAATTAAGGACCAGACAGAAGGCACTATAATTCTGCTTCATGGTTTCGCCTCTTCAGCTTCATTTTTTAAAGGGCAGATAAAAATGTTGAAAAAAAGCTATCACATCATAGCTTTTGATGCATTAGGGCATGGTAAAAGCGATCATCCTGTAAAGTTGAACCTTTCTAAGAATTTAAGGTATGACATTATTAGGGATCTCCAAGATTTGCTAGCAAATTTGAATGTAGTTGAAAAATACGGTATTATAGGTCATTCTCTTGTTGGAGGTATGATTGGACAATTAATTAGTATGAAATATCCAGGTGATGTCAATTTCTTAATTTTGCTTAATTCCGGATATATTATGATTGATAATGTAATTAGAAATATCTTTTACAATCTACTCCCATATTTTATACGCATAAATTTCTTAGATGTTGTTGCTAATTCCGTTGAAGATATCTTGGACAAAATTATACCGTATATATTAACTTCATTAGCCGACTCTTTAAATGGAATGAAATTGACTAAAGATGAATTATATATGCAAATTGAAGACCAGATTTTTAGTATGATTAATGAAATTAATGAATACGATCCCTCTGGAATCAAATGCCCTACGCTAATTATCGCTGGGCGGTTAGATAATTTTGCTCCAGAACAGATGTCAGAAGAACTTCATAAAAAAATTCCGAATTCTCAGTTAGAAGTTTTGGATATGGCGGGACACTTCGCACCTGCGCAACGAACAGAGATAATTAACGAGTTAATATGTGATTTTATAAAAAAACTTAAGTAATATATCATAATACCCTATTACTATTCGAGTTTGTGTTTATTTATGAATCATATCCAAAAAGATAATAACAGTTCCGTTTCTTTTTTTAAAAATGAAGTACAAAAATTTGTTAGAGATCGAAACTGGACGAAATTCCACACGCCTAAAAACTTAATTCAGGCGTTGAGTATAGAAGTATCCGAATTATCCGAAATATTTTTATTTAAGGATATTTCGCTTGATACAATTAACAGTGACAAGGAACTTTTAGAAAAGATCTCTGATGAGATAGCCGATGTTTTAATATACTTAATTAGCCTAGTAAATAGTATAAACCTCGATTTAACCAGTGCCTTTATTAAAAAAATGGAAAAAAATAAAGATAAATATTCTACAGACGAATTTAATAACGGATCTTATCAAAAACTATGAATACCTTATTTTATAAATTATTCTTTGGTTAATAATCACTACATATAGCAGATAATAAGAGTTTTTATGCTTTTTCCTCTTAAATATAACCATGGTATCAGAAAGTATTAATGAAATTATTAAAAGTCAATTTGATAAAACTTTAGAAAGCACTGATTTCTCTTCATTAGGAGATTTTTACGAAGGAAAAGTGCGAGATAATTACATAAATGATGATATTAGAATCATAATTGCTACAGATCGGTTATCTGCTTTTGATCGCGTTATTACAACAATTCCGTTTAAGGGTCAAATGTTAAATCAAATCTCTTCCTTCTGGTTTGAAAAAACTAAAAATTTAGTGAAAAACCATGTTATAAGTATTCCAGATCCTAATGTTGCTGTGGTTCACCAGTGTGAAATGATTCCAGTTGAAATGATTGTAAGAGCATATATAACTGGGTCTGCTTGGAGAGCTTACACCAAAGGGGAGGCTACTTCGGGTATTATTTTACCAAAGGGATTACATAAAAATCAAAAGTTAGAGGATATCATATTGACTCCTTCCACTAAAGCGGAGAGTGGACACGATATTTATATCTCTAGGGATAAAATCTTGAAAGATAAGATGGTAGATAAACAAATATATGCGCAAATGGAAGACGCTTCCTATAAATTATTCAAATTCGCCCAAGATTATTGTTACAAAAATGGACTTATATTAGTAGATACAAAATATGAATTTGGAATAAAAGATGGAGAATTATTAGTAACTGACGAGATACATACTCAAGATTCCTCGAGATTTTGGATCTCTGACAGTTATAGGGAAAGATTTGAGAAGGGTGATGAGCCTGAAATTTTAGATAAAGAAATTTTTAGAGGCTGGTTAATGAATACATATCCTGATATCTTCCCAAATATCGCACCGAACCAAGAGATTCCTCCAATATCCTCAGAGATAAAAATTGAACTCGTAAAAAGATACATGAAGAGTTTTCAAAAAATTACAGGTGATGAATTTAAAGCTGAAGTTTCAGATGTGAAAGAAAGAATAATTAATAATTTAAAAAAAGCTAATTATCTTTAACTAATTGGAAAAGATTTAAATAAGATTTAATAGTATCTTTTTATAATGTTTGCGTTTGTGTTATTGATATTGGTTTTTGGGCTGTTTTTGGCAAGCTGTTTTGTGCTGATAATTGATTTATCTTCCACTAAAAGAAACAATAATAGACCGGCCGACGAAAAATTGCCGAAGCTGGGTAAATATAGCTTTTTGTTTAATCTTTTTGCTCTTTTACTCTTAGTATTTGTAAGTATTTCATATATTTAATAAATTTATTTCTTTTTGCTGGTTTTAAATTTTAACAGATAAAAACTCTGCCATTTTTGTCGCATTTCATTGATGAAAATTATTTATTAATTAATAAGAACTATTAAAATTATTACTCACCTTTTTTTTCACAAATGGCGCAAACAGAATATATAATAGAAATCTCACTTGAGAATAAACCCGCCGCTCGTGATCCTGTAGCTGAAACTATAAAACGGGATTTGCTCGCAAAAAAAGGATACGACGAAGTATCCAAAGTTCGTTCTGGTCAATATCTAAGAATCAATTTGCTAGCAAATAACGAAGAAAACGCAAAGGAAATTGTAACAAAGATGTGTAACGATCTAAGAATATTCAATCCAGTTACGCAGAATCTAAATATCATAAGCGTGAAGAAATTATGACTATTAAGATAGCCGTTATTCAATTTCCTGGAGCAAATTGTGATTTAGATGCAGTTCACGTTTTAAATGATGTTATTGGAGTCGAAACGAGTTTAGTTTGGCACAATCACTTTAAAGAAGCTAATTTTGATGGCGTAGTGCTACCAGGAGGATTTAGTTTTGGGGATTATTTAAGAGCTGGGATTATTGCAGCTCATAGCCCCGCGTTGGACGAGGCACGAATCATGTTAAAAGATGGTCGACCCATTATAGGTATATGTAATGGATTTCAGATCTTAGTCGAGGCTGAATTTCTTCCCGGAGCTTTGTTACAAAATGAAGCTTTAAGGTTTGTTTGTAAATGGGTAAATATTAAGGTAATAAATAATCGGACTGCTTTTACTCACAAAATGAATAAAGACGATGTGCTTGCAATTCCTATTGCTCACGGAGAGGGAAGATATTACACTGACAACTTAAAAGAATTAGAGGAAAATGATCAAATAGTGTTTAAATATTCAACTGAGGACGGTAGTTTCACATCTGAAGCAAACCCGAATGGTTCTTTGGAAAATATTGCTGGAATCTGTAATATTGAGCAAACGTGTTTGGGATTAATGCCACACCCTGAGCGTGCATCTGAATCCATTCTAAGCCCTAAACAGACTATTCATGGAAGAATCTTTTTTGAATCAATGATCGAATTTATAAAACGGAGGTTAACTTAATGACGAAAGTAAAACTAAACGGAGAAGAAGTAAACATCGAAATGACAAAAGATGAATTCGAAAAGGTTAAGGAACTTCTAGATAGGGATCCAACCATAACGGAACTAGGTGGTTTCGATGTTATGTGGAGTGAACATTGCTCGTATAAGTCGTCTCGTCCGAAACTTAAACTGTTTGAGGATGCTGAAGCGAATTACGACTATGTTCTAGCTGGACCTGGAGAAGACGCGGGAGTTATTGATATAGGGGATGGATACGCATTAGCATTTCGTATTGAATCTCACAATCATCCATCAGCAATAGAACCCTATCATGGTGCTGCTACAGGGATTGGTGGTATTATCCGTGATGTTCTATGCATGGGCGTTCGACCCATAGCCTTGCTCGATCCCTTGAGATTTGGCCGTTTAGCAGGTAACTCACACTCTCAATGGTTGTTTAAGTATGTTGTTAAAGGAATTGCAGATTATGGAAACTGTACTGGTATTCCTACAATCGGTGGTGAAGTTGAATTTGACGATAGTTTTGAAAATAATTGTATAGTTAATGTCGCATGCATAGGTTTAGGAACGATAGAAGATTTTAAACACGCACCAAGTAGAGCTTATAATCCTGGTGATTATATTATCTTAATGGGAGGTTCTACAGGGAAGGATGGAATTCATGGAGTTACTTTTGCTTCTCGAACTCTAACTGAAATGTCTGAAGCTGATAGACCCGCAGTGCAAATAGGTGATCCGTTTACAAAAAAGATGATAATTGAAGCTACTCTAGAAGCTGTGAAAACTGGATTTGTTAGAGGTTTAAAAGACTTAGGAGGAGGAGGACTAACATGTGCAACGAGCGAATTAACGGGAGATGGTAACACGGGAGCCAATATTGACCTACGAAAAGTTTTTACTGCAGAACCAGGTATGACTTCATACGAAATAATGCTATCTGAATCTCAAGAACGAATGGCATTTATTGTTAAACCAGAAGGATTAGAAGTAGTTCTTAATGTGTTTAGAAAGTATGAGATGGCTTTTGCAGTAATAGGGAAAACTGACGATTCAAAAGTTTTAAAGGTTTTCGATGGAGAGGAACTTGTAGTAAGTCTTCCTGCAAAGGCACTATCTGAATCTCCGATGTTTAAAAGAGCTGAAAAGCGACCAGAATACTTAGAACGCTTGCTCGCTCAAAAAACACCTGAACCTACAATTGGATTTAAAGATATCATAGAAAAATTAATTGCTTCTGAAAATATTTGTAGTAAAGAATGGGTATACCGCCAGTATGACCACGAGGTTGGGGTAAGATCAGTTGTGAAATGCGGAGATGGAGATTCAGGAGTTTTAAGAATAATAGGTACTGATAAGTTTATAGCGGCGAGTGTGGGCGTAAATTCAAAGCATTGTTACCTTGACCCATACGAAGGTGCTAAAGGCGGATTAGTAGAGATCTGTGGAAATGTTATTGCTAACGGAGCTAAGCCAATGGCAATGGTTAATTGCTGTAACTTTGGGAATCCTGAAATTCCCGAATCGTTTTGGTATTTTTCTAAAGCTGTTGAAGGAATGAATGACTTTTGTAGGACTTTAAGAATCCCAATAGTAGGTGGAAATGTTTCTTTTTATAACGAAGATGAAGTTACAAAAACAGCAATAAAAGCAACACCCCAAATCATGATTGTTGGAATAATAAATGGCTTTGAAAACATCATAACCCTTCCATTTAAAGAAAGCGGAAACGATATTCTTATCGTAGGTGAAACTGAAGCAGAACTCGGTGGCTCAGAGTATCATTCGGTCATCCACGGGCTTGAGGGGGGAATACCACCGAAAATTGATGAGGAAAAGATCCAAGCACGATGGAATTTACTATTTGAATTATACCAAGAGAAGTTGATAAAAGCCAATCACGATGTAAACAAAGGTGGTTTTATAATCTCAATTACTGAAATGTGTTTTAAAAATAAGATTGGAGCAGATATGGATTTAACTGGATATAACATTAAGAAATTAAGGGACGATGAGTTACTATTCAGTGAGACCGTTGGAAGATTTATTATTGAAACAAGCTCAAAAGATTACGATAGGATCTTAGGTTTAGCTGAAAAATTCAATGTTACTGTAAAAAAGATAGGAAGTTTAACAAGTAAACCAGAAATTAACATAAAGGGTTTGAAACAGGATGTTAAACTTAACATAAATAAAATGAAAGAACTCTACGATTCAACTATACCTAACCTTATGGAAATATAATCCCATTATATTGTTATTATATGTTCGAATATTACGAACATTTTTAAAAAATAAACCTACTTTAGATATGATATTCGCTTTTCTTATTTATAGAATATATATTTAAGATTTAGGAAGAATTATGAGAGCTCGGGCATGTATTAAATGCAAGGAATATATGATAATCCATGTAAATAATCCTTTAAATCAAAACAAAATTGAGTTTTTCGAGAGAAAGCATCATTTACATACACTCATTACTGTAAATCTTGATGAAATAAAGGATCAATATCAGATTATCAAAAATAATGGTTCAAATGATTCTTCCAAGGAAAACCATAATTTTTAGGATAAAGTTCCGAAAAATCTAATTCGATAAGATACTTGTCAATCGTCTTATTAATAGCGATACACTAACAAATAAAAATTGATCTATAGCAATTCCAGAATAGAACTTATCGAATCAATGATCTTATATGGTTCGATATCTTTCTCTGAAGACCTATAGAATTGTCCTTTTCCCGTTTTTACAAGAATTCCTCGTAGATTAGCGTTATGTGCGCCTTGAATATCGGATTCTATATCGTCACCTATCACAACAGTTTTACTTGCTGGTAAGTCAAGTTTTTTCAACGCTTGCATAAAGTATTCTTTAGAAGGCTTGCCAAATATTGTGGGTTTAACATTTGCTGCCGTAGCAATCATTTGGACAAAGGATCCAGTATCGATCACGGGTTCTCCATTCCTATCAAGATAATACTTGTTTCCTTGTGTTCCAAGGAGCATAGAATTATATTTAATAACATATTTAAAAGCGTTATTGAGCCTATTAACATCCCAATTGTCGTGAAAATCACTTATAATTACAAAATCTGGTACTTCATCTCCCTCTATTTGATGAAAATCTTTAAACTCGTCATGTACTTCTTCGGTTGCCACTAAATAGACCTTACTATCTAACTTATCATACAGAAATTCCTTTAAGGCGATGAGAGGGGTAAAAATTTCTCTTTCATTTAACTTAAAGCCATATTCTCTAAGTAATTTATAGATATTTTTAGGAGTTTTGCTATCCGTGTTAGTAAAAAATAACAATTTTATTTCTTTTTCACGGAGCTGATCGATAGTTTCAATCGCACCTGGAATTGGTTTGCCTTTAAAATAGAGAGTCCCATCTATGTCTGATAATATTCCTTTAATAGGTTCCATTAAACTAACACCTAAATGGTATTAAACATAAAGGTTAATTTAACATTACTAAATAAATATTAAGGAAAAGGGAAAAAAAAGATGGGACATTGGTGTTTTTTTTAGTTTTTCAACTAATAGCAGAGGATTTGGCTGATTTTTTATTACTTGCTCTATCTTAAGTTTTAAATTATCACCGTCTAATTTAATTTTTAGTGGGAACGAATTCCCATGCTTATGTATATAGTAGAAATGTGGCTATATAAATTTATCGATCAGTTCAAAATTTCAAGTAGATTTAGTTCAAAATTTCAAGCAAGTGTAGAAAATCTGAACATTATGGTATTTGCATTTCAAATTCCTGAAAAAAAATACAATTTTAAAAATAAATAAGATCAAATTTTAAAAAAAATTCATATTACCTTTATAAGTATCTTATCTACATCTAAAGATATTTATAAGATTATATCCAATTGAAATATAATGAAAATTGCAATTGACATTGACGGTGTCTTACTTGATATTATTGTCGTATATTGCGAAATTTTTAACAAAAGATACGGTACTAATTATCAAAAAAAAGACGTAACCAGCTGGGATTTCTTCAAGGTTTGGAACATAACAGAAGAGGCAGCTTTTAATATATTCTACGAAATATACGCCGACTCTACAAATGTTCCATTCATTGATGAGAATGCGCCTAAAATTATGAAAAGATTATATGAACTCTATGATGTAGATATAGTTTCTGCACGATTGCCTGAATATCGCTCCTCAATTGTAGATAAATTAAATTTCCATAATATAAGGGAAGGGATTCAGTATGCTGAATTAATCTTATTACATCATAAACCTTACGATATTAAATTAAAGCAAAACTATGATGTCTATATTGATGATAACCCTAATTTGGTGGAACCAATTAAAAAGTTAAAAGACAGAATACTGCTGTTGTTTGACCAACCTTGGAATCAAGATTCGATTTGCACGAATAATGTACATAGAATTTATGGTTGGGAGGGAATAGTAGAAAAAATCTATGATTTATAAAGAAAATCGAGCTTTGTAAATCTAAACATAGTTCGAAATATTCCTTAATCAAGAACTAGAACTTCTAAGTATCAGAAAGCTTGAGAAAACTAAGGAAAATAGATAATCACCCTATCTCGATAAATTAATATAATTTTATAATATTTTAAGTTAACAATTCTTGAATTTTGCTTTCTTTGGGTGATTTCAGTGCATAGTCGATTTCCGATATATTTATTAAGGTGTCTTTACTTATACTAGCATATATCGAACTCGATATATCGGCTTCGATATGTTCTTAAAAAATTGGTGAAAATTAAAAGTGTTTTTTGGCAAGCGTTTTAGTGGTCATGAAGGCGGGATATTTTCAGGTTTGGATATCTTAGTACTTTCTATAATAGAAAACTACGATGGTATCTCTGGATACGATCTCGCTAGAATCATCAACGAAAAATTTAACAAACTATGGCATGCTTCCCCTGGCACAATTTATCCTCTCCTAAACAGATTAGCTAAGAAAGGTTTTATTGAAATGGAAGATGTAATTAAAAACAATCGAAGTATCAAATTATATCGAATAACAGAACCAGGACAAATAAAATTAAAAGAAGTACTCAAGAGCAATTTAGAGCCGAGTATAAACACCTTAGGTGAATATCTCAGAACTATTGTTCAGACCTGGATTCCTAACGAAGATAGCATACACAACATGATGTCGTGCTTTCCATATCACCGAGAGCATCCACATAGGACCATAGATGGGGAAGATTATTCTAGAGCGAACATTGAACGCGTAAAGAGAATTTTAGGTGAATTGAGTTTTTCTAAAAGCAGGGTATCAAAAAGATTGGATCACATTGATAAGAGAATATCTTATTTTGAAGGATTGTTAAAAGATTTGAAAAGCAAGCGAAAAGAAAATACGAAAACTATAGAAATTGTTGATGATGACGATTATAATATTTTTGAAAAATCTTAATTTTCACCAATACAATTAAAAAAAATAAAAAAAAGAGGTAAAGAGTAATGCATAATGATGAAAATTGTGGACCAAGGCATCATAACAAAAGTTGCGGACCAAGGCATATGCATGGTTGCATGCCATTTAATCCAAAAGACATGGCAAAAATGAGACGAATGGCTCATCAGTTCATGGGTAGTTTCATGGGCAATTATATCCATCACAACATAGAAGATTTAGAAAACGAATACTTAATTACAGTACCGTTACCTGGTCGTACCAAAGATGACGTCTCAGTATCCCTTATTAACAAACATTTGAATATTAAAGCAAAGAAGCCAAAAGTTCCTGAACACGAAAAAAGTAAACAAGAACCTGAACAACAAGGATTTCCATTTATGTTTAAAGGATTTACATTTGTAGAAGTAAACATGGATGTTCCACTTCCTGCGGATGCTGACGAAAACAAGATATCTTCCAGAATGACTAATGGTCTTTTAAGGGTTATAATCGGCAAGAAACCTGCAAAACCTATAGATATTACCGATGAACCAAACAATTAAAAACTATTTAATAAATAATAAGGCGGAGCACTTTAGAATTAATTACTTTACGACTTAACCAGAGTTTTCAAGTAAAAATATAACTCTAAAGCACTCCAATTTATAAAATTTTTTTTCTTTTTTAATCTTGATTAATAACCTTAAATTAAATTCATCTTAGTTTTATATCGCTTGTAGCAATAATTCTGTATTTTATGCGCTTAGCTATAAAATTTAAAAATTAAAAAAATTAAAAAAATTAAAAAAACGTTATTTAAAACTTATCTGCGAAGTTTCTTCTTTCTGATAATTAAAAAGGTGACTATTGCAACAGCACTGACAGCTACTATTATTAAAATCAGGTAAAATACCCAATCT
>Ga0209978_10001293_pt1 | contig 10427 bp, 6 predicted proteins | sample BentaG_FD_182805 | JGI IMG/M metagenome (GOLD analysis project Ga0209978, IMG submission 182805) | Deep subsurface microbial communities from South Atlantic Ocean to uncover new lineages of life (NeLLi) - Benguela_00093 metaG (SPAdes)... | ecosystem: Environmental > Aquatic > Marine > Oceanic >...
CCAAAGAATATAGCCTCTAAAGTTATTACGGGAGCGCCTATTAGTGGAATCCTGAACGGAGCCTGCCACAGAAGGTGAGAGCCATGATAACTAACCAGGGCATTTATTATTACTATCGCCAGACAGAGATAGAGAGCGAACTTCATGAGAGAAGCCCACTCTCTCCATACCCTGCCAGCTATTATTATGGGCAGCGTGGAGAGGAATAGCAGAAGGAGGTGGATAGGATTATTAAAGATCAGGCTAAGGACAAAGATACTGACAACCCACGCCAGCTTGCAGAAAGGATTGAGCTTGTGGATGGCGGTCCCCTTTTCCTTATATCTAAAGCTTATCACTGAGGTACCTTAATCATCTCCCCGTTGGCCACTACTGCAGCGCAGGCATATTGGAATGCAGTATAGCGGTTAACTAGGGCATGTATGGCGTCTTTCACCCCGGCCTCGTCCGTGCCCGAAACCAGCCAGACCACACTTTCACAGGCTCCGATGCCCTTTGGATTCCAGGGGTTTTGAGTGGCCTGAATTAGTCCAACTCCAGCATCGTATTCAGCGGCTGGTTCTCCCCTTGAGTCAAACACTTTGAGCGAACCGTCCTGGAAGTGAGCAAAAAAGCCAAGTCTCCCCCAGACTTGATTTAACTCTGCTATAGGTGGAAAGTCAGGCGTACCAAGCAAAATCAAATTACAGGATTCCTTCTCGTCCTCCTGTAGCTTGTTGATACCTCTGATAGAAACGTTTTCTATGCCGAGGCGGTTCAATTTATCCGCTACACGCCGGGCATCCCCTTCCCAGCCGTCCTGGTAGACAATTATTGTAGGGTAGATAATCCCTCTATACCCGTAGCGAAAGGGTTCAGGAAAGTCGCCTACGATAGCCGGAATGAAGTGATGAAAGCTCCAGTCGTGAAAATCCCAGTGCTGTATATCCCCATCGTGTAATTTATAATCGAGCGCGCCGGTATTGGACTGGATGCCGTTAATATAGATAAACCAGTCCGTCTTCATACTCTGACCTCCGGTGAATCCGGAGTGAACGCCATTTATAGCATTTACGAACCCACCCCCGTATGCCGTCTCAACTTCGGCTACCTTCATCAGCGCTGACATCGCTGAAGTGCCAGGGGGCACTTCCAGTGTCTCATCAAACATCAATTCCTGGCCAAAGTTATGGGTGGCCACTACCCTTACCGTGATAACGCCAGTTTCCGGTGAAGGCGGTGGGGAACAGGCAGACAGGGTGGCAACCACCAGAAGCAACGCTGTAACCAGAACCAGTAACTTATTCCACTTCATATCGCTACCGCTGTTTCAGAGATTCACTGGTCACGGTCGAAAATTGGGCCCTGAATACTTAATAATAGTAGGCTCTTCTAACCAAAAGGAAAACGAGCAACCCGACTACGATGACCCCAACTATGATGCCACCAATAAGTGGCCAATTGGTTGGTGTTGTTACCGGTGGCGCCGGAGGTGCCGGCGGCGCGGGTAGTGCGGCTGTTGGAGGCTGAGACAGTGGCGCCACTACGGTAAAACTGGCGTTCAAATCTTCCACGACGACACTGTAGGTCCCGACTTCATCCCTGGTTACGGAGAAGGTAGCAATCTCACTCCTACCAGCGGTCACCATTACGCTCTGTACTGCTTCCCTCAGACCGTTTATCTCCAGGACCACGGTATAGCTTCCTTCCGTACCACCAGTATTAGCCACTGATACAGTGATGGTTACTGACTCTTTGGGCTTAGCCTCCGCCGGTTGGACAGTAAGAGTTGACACTGAAAAGGCAGCCGGTGCAAGTGCTGGTGGCGATGAAGGTAGGATTGAGGGTTGAGAGGCAATAATGGCAAAGGTAGTAAAGTGACTTACTTCAGCAGTAATGGTGTTGGTCACAGGGTTAACCGTGCAGTCAAGCTCTACCCATTCCTCAGCCTCTTCATCCCAGTAAGCGATTACCAGGTCGTCTTCGTTAGCATCATCGGGAATCTCAGACTCCTCATACTCGAAGGTAAGAGTTAACGGCGGGTCAAAGGTAGCCCCATCAGGGCCGAAATCATAGGCTAGTCCGATGACCTGGGTATTCGCCGGTGGAGCGGGTGGGCTTTCGTCAACTTCTACCTCCAGAGTCTCCAGCGGTTCCCCTACTTCATCCAGAGCAACAGTGCCCTCTTCGATGATAATAGTCAGATTCCCATCCTCAGAGGTTGCTTCTACCGTCTCCTGTATCACACCGTCGCTGTCAATGTCAATCTCCGTCGTTTCACCGAATAGACTTGCCTCAACCTGGTCGAAACCGCCGCCGCCACCCCCACCACCGCCACCTCCTCCGCCACCGCCAGTATCCACCTGGAAAGCCCAGCTTTGAGTCGCCTCGTTGCCAGCCTTGTCACTTACGGTAACTGTTACCGAGTGCGTGCCTACCGTTAACCCGGATGCAGCGTAACTAATGCTGGAGGCAGTAACCGTGCCCGAGCTGGTTCGATTAGTACCATCCACACTGATGGTGGCTGTTGCCGTGTTAATCCTGGAGACAGCATCAGAGTAACTGGCGCTGATGGTAGGGCTGGTTGTACGGACAGTTGTTCCGGATGAAGGGGTAAGATTGGATATGGTCGGTGGTGTCGTGTCTTTAGGCCAGGACTTGCCCATCAGGGCTATTACGGCATAGGCTGTCATCCATACCGGTTGTGATTCCACACTTGCCGTATAATTGAAAAATCCATCTGTATCCTGCAGGCTCAGCAGGTGCCCTATCGGGTTGTTGCCGCTTTCCTTCCATTCATCCTCAACAGGACTTTGTCCAGCATCGGCAATGGCGTTGATTACCCAGGCATCAACCGCGGAGTTAGTTACCCCTTCTGAGACAAAGCCGCCGTTGTTTTGCTGCTGGGATTTTAGATAGGTTAGAGCGTCGCTTATGGTTTGGGAGCTCGGCGATACCCCGGCGGCAATCAGGGCTGATACTGCTGCGGCTGTGTTGTCGGCATCGCTATCGCCGCCAACTGTCCATCCCCAGCCACCGTCGCTGTTCTGGTTATTTATGATAAAGTCCTTGCTGGCCTGGATGATTGTCTGGCTCTCCCCTATCGCCACCAGCGCCAGGATACCCCAGAAATCATCGTTTAGCAGGGTGTCATCGCCAATTTGAGTGCCATCATAAAATGCTAGTAGTGTATCAACATAATTTATGCCACCAAAGCTACGGGGATTCTTCCCCGCGGCAACAATAGCCAGGATTGACCTTGCCCAGTCGGTAGCCTTGTTTGCATCGAGGTTGATGCCAGCGTTATCCCTTAAATAATCGACGATGGAATTTCCGTCGGCTGTCCAGGTGTCCGGGTCCTGACCGGCGGCAGCTATGGCCATCACCACCCAAGCGTCGACACTAAACCCACCAATACTACCATTGGACTGCTGCGCCTGCGTTAGCCTTAGGTAGTATAACGCGCTGGTTATCTGGGTATCACTGGCCTGCAGGGGGTAGACCCAGGCTGTTAGATTGAGCTCCTTAGATTCACCGGGTGCATATATCGCCGTCTGGTCCGCCTGTGAGCCATTTACCCAGAATGTTATCGTCTGCCCGGTGTCGGCCCCTTCACCTGAGACAACCAGCCGGGGGTCAAACGTACCTGAGCCGCCGTATTTACCGGCTTCGGTGGTGGTAAAGGTGCCTCTCTCCACACCGCTTATTTTGGCGACGATTACCGTTCCCACGGGCGCGGCCACGCCATTAATGGTAATATTTCCGTAGAATTCCTCGGGCTGGGTGATGTCAGCGGCGGCACTGGCCGCCGGGAGGAGAGTTCCAAGCAGGCAGACCAGGAAAGTAGTTACAACCAGGCCAAGTTTCTTAACACATCTAGCCATATTCATACCCTACTCTTCATGAGCTTATTCCGGCCAGCTCTCCAGCGCTGGTCATATAGAGCCAGTAGCCCTTCCACAGATACATTAGCCCGCTTTCATCATGAGGCCCGCTGGTAGTATCATTGTTTATGATGGACGATTCATAGGTTTGATTCTCAGAATCATAACCGATAAGTGTAGCCCACTTACTCTCTACAGAAGTCAACGCAGAGTTGGCCGAAGCTGGTGTAAAATCAGAGAACCCGATAGCGTTCCAGCCCGCCGAGAGTTGTTTAGCTGGTGGCACCTGGCGCGGATTGGGGTCGAATAGGGGACGCAGGTCCTTGGTGCCGGTAGAGTATATCCAGATACCTTCCAGGGGTGACACGGTAGTATTGTCACTCATCGCCTCCCACCCGCTCGAAGTATAGTGGAAAATAGAGTGAGCGCCAGTTTCAACACCGGCGAATACCTCCGACGCCGTGCAATTATCGCCGGCTAGCTTTTTAGGCATCGATATGAAGTTCCAGCCCGGTTGGAGGGTAAGGGTAACGTATACGATGACCGTCTCACTATTTGACCTGGTATATTGGGCGTAATCCTCCTTGTCGGCGTAGACAGTATAAGCCCCGGGAGGCAGGGAAATATTGACCTGACCGGTACTATTGGTGGTATAGATACGCGAGCCGGCATGAAGGGTGGCACCATCCAGCGGGGTAAAGCTTGAGGTATTGTCATCGTAGTATTCGACGGTAGCCGTAAAGTTATCCGTGGATGGTAGGGTAGTGTTATCTGCGGTGAGTTTCAACGGCTTGGCACCATAAATACCATAGTACCACAGGACCTCAGAATTGTTATCACTTAAGGCATAATCAGCGGCACCCACATTGGGGCTGACCCAATCAACACGAAACATCCAGCCTGGCCACGGGTATTCTAAAACCTCAGCTTCATTATTAACCTCTTTGACATATAAGCTACTATTTACCACATAGCTAAAGCCACCGGCTTTGGATGCCTCATCCAATGCTCCCAAGGCCGTGGGGTAGTTAAGTGTATGGGTATTATCTTCATTGTCAGTTATGGTCGAGGTACTGAAGGTTACATTGCCACTCCAGATAGTCGATGTCTGACCCTCTACCCTGACCTTGATTGTCACCGAGGTCAGGTCAATTACGGTTACATTAGCGGTGAGCACGTTGTTCGTCTCGACCGTCTCAGTGACATTCTCGGATGAATCAACCGTGGCTATTAGAGTGTAATTTCCTGATGCTGCTGGTGTCCAGTCAAAGTTAATGAAGGTGTCCCAGTAATAGGGCTCGTCCTTACCCAGAATCGAGTTGCCGGTCTTGGTCTCCACCGTGGTATTAGTGCTAGTCGAAATATTATACGCCACTAACTTCACATCGAATTCAGTAACATTGTCCGTGCCATTATTTGACACGACAACGGTGACACTGTTGGCAGCACCAGCATATAAGGCAGTCGTATGTATATCCGTTGGCAAGAGGTCAGCCTGACCAGCCGCCATCGCTGGTACTGCGTTCATGGCAAAGATGGTTGATATTAGCAGCAGACAACTGAGAAGCCTTATTCTCTTACCCATTGAACATTGACCTCCTTGTATTGTAAAATTTACTTGTTTATAATCAAGTTGACTTGATTATAATATCTCTTGTGGGGGGTGTCAATACCTGAGCCTTATAATTTTAGGCAATAAAAAACCGGTGTGACAGGACGAAAAGAGAACCTATCACATCGGTGAGGACTACCAGAAACGTCCAGCTACCGGCAGCTAAGTTTTATCGTGGTCTTCACCCTTCCTCAGGTCTATGAGTTCGTAGTCTATGTTCTCCTCCTCTAGTCTCCCAATCAAAGCCGAGGTCTCATCATCAACACAGACTATAAGGGGACAAAGGCCGCTAAGAGCAGCCTCAATGGCTGCCTCTTTTACACCGTAAATATAACTAGATCTGATATCAAGCTGCTTCAAGGCAACCAGGGCCTCAATGCCTATGGCACCAAGCACATTTCTACCGCCAATCTCGCTCTTCAACCTGTCAATGTCAGCCATCTTGGAACCGCCTCTCTGAATGCCGGGCACCTTCAAGATGGTTATTTTACCTATCTCCAGGTCTACTATCCCCTCTATATTGGAGACACCTATGTCCTGACCAGCTCTGGCGTCAGAAAAGGCTATTCCTTTAGCCTCCCCACCCACCTTGTCAGTAGCAATAAGTAGCCCGTCTTTCATTTTCAGCCCCACTGTTTGTCCTTTAACCAAATCACAGTCAGCTACTGCTGCACACACTGAGATATTGGTAATAGCTTTTGCTGTGAATGTGCTATAGTGTCTTAGCTCCCTCAGCACCTTTATTATCCAGTTTATGCCATTATTAGTTACCTTGTATCTTGAGCGACCATTTGAAGTAAGCAAGCCCTCTTTTACCAATTGCCCGATGTAATCCGATATCGCTTGTGGGGTAACATCTAACCTTTTAGCAATATCCCGCTGCTGTATATTAGGACCACTGTTGGCTATCTCGACTAATATTTGGAACTTGCTCCCCAGATTTTTGTTGCGTAGTATCTCCACCATGACTTCACCACACTTGTTGGATAATCAAGTATACTCTCTCTTCCTTAACCATTATAAACCATTATACCACTTGCTCCTTCACCAGCTGTCTCACCCTACTTCTGACATACACAAACACGACCAGCAGAACGATAATAAAGGATATAGCTGACCAGAAGTAAAACACGGATTCCCAGCCACCTGTCCAATCAAGAATGAAGGGGACAATTATACCTATCAACGCTGAACCTATATATCCCATCCCGTCAATAAATCCCGTTGAGGCCGCTACTATTTTCTCGTCAGAGAACCTGCTAGGCATTGTGGCAACCAAAAAGACATGCGGGCCATATAAAAGAAACCCGCTGGCTACCAATATCCCTACCATAGCACCACCGGTTGCAAACGGGAATATTACAAACGCTGCTCCCAGAAGCACTAGATAGATGATCGTTGTGATATCCTTATGCAGACGAATCCTGTTGTATAACAGCGTCCCTACGATGCCAGCTATGGGAATCAGGCCGATATTTATCCCTACCTTTTCTATCGGCATATCATGCATCTGGTACAGGTAGGTGGGTATCCAGATTATTACGCCGTATCTGACCATATTGAGCAGGCACAAAGACAATCCACTCATAACGATGGGGAAGTTTAAAGTGAGCTTTACCCTCTCTATCGCCTTACGAGGCTCGATCTTAACCTGACGCCTTGAGATGTACAATGAAATACCCCGGATTACCATTACAATACTTGCAATCCAGAAGCCGTATTGCCAGCCAAACTGCCCAATGGCAAAGGCACAAACTATCCATGCAATGGAATTACCTGCTTGATAGGCAGTCCCCAAAATCGTTGAGGATTTTTCGGGATCCTTGGATGTTTCGGCATTCGCCCTGACTATAGACGACCATCCCATAGACTGGAAGCCCCCATCTACTATCTCGCCTACCAGTAAAACCCAGAAGAAGCCTGCGGAGAACCCCAATACAGCATTCATTACCGCCGACCCTATCAACCCTATTGCCACATAAATAAAAGGGTTAAACCTCTCCGATATTTGCCCATGCAAGAATTGCCCAACCGCATAGGCTATCATAAAGCCACTGGCTACCATGCCCACATTGTACATAGACAAATCGCCATAGGTTGCCAGTAAAACGGGTATTACCAACGACAGGTTCACCTTGCCAAAATAATAAATGGCGTAAGATGACCATAAGTTCCAGAACACTTTAGTAAACATTATGCAAGTCTCCCCTTTTCATTGACATGTTGACGCGACATAGATAGAAGGTGCCATAGGTAATTCACAGCAAGATGAAGATCCGCTTTCTCTAGTGATTCAATTCAATGTCTTTCGTATTCGCTTGTTCTTTTGCTGTGGTCATCCTAGTCCCACTGTTTCCTTGCTTTGTTAGTATCTTCGATGGTATCAATCTCCATCCACTGACCTTTAATATCAATATTAGAGATAGTGTAACCCTGGTCGAGCAGTTCTTGGAACATGTCTGTTAAATACGCCTTCTCAACTGAAGGAGCGGTATGAAATTGTGTATTACCGAATTGTGTTACCACCCTCTTGTAGTTTGTTTTCAATATCTCCGCACCAGTTTTGCCGAACTTGGCTAATCCAATAAATTCACCGTATGCCTCGTTTGGGTTAATGGCCTTACCAATTTGCGCTACCTTATTGTTACTGACGATAACTTTTTCGGCCTCTTCGACTGGATGTTGAAAGCGATTCTTGTAATGAGGTTTCCAACCGATATCGACAACTATGGAAATATCGGCTTTGCTTTCTAATAATTTTTCCACAACGCTTCTTTCGAAAAGAATGTCGGAATATGTAGCCACAAACTCGCCATCCATATCACTTTCTGCGTACATTAATGATTCCAGTATATTGTTCCGCCTATAATTTTGATTATAAATATACTTCACGCCTGTATAGTTAATTGCTTCTTTTTTGTATCCTCTAATAACCGTTATTTCGTCCATCCCGCATTGATTGAATGTCTCTATTTGTCGTTGCAGGATCGTTTTGCCTCTTACGTCAAGCATGCACTTTGGCTTGTCGTCAGTCAATTCCATTAGACGGGCGCTCATACCGGCAGCTATTATTATTGCCTTCACCTTTCTCCGCCTTTTTACCTTATCACCTTTGCTCACATAATCTGCCAGAATCTCTCCCGCCAAATCACGGACATTTCTACTTTTGGCTACTGCTTCTCTTTTGAGCTTGGCCCATACTTCTGAGTCAATCCCAATATTCCTCTGAATTAAGACCATTTTAAACTCCTTAATCTTGTATACTTAACCAAACTGGTCAATATTATTATATTTTAAGAACAATGTCAATATATATTTATAAATAATATAGTTTTCATCACAAAGGAAATTTTACCCAGATTAACGATTGATCTATTGGTAAGTATCTTTGCGGAATCTTTTAACTAAAATGTTTAAGATTCTCTGCAGTAGTCTGTATCAAGGTTTCCAAGAAACTGGTATCGCTTTTCTTCAGAAATTCTAAACCTTTCCGTGTTTATAAAGAATCCCTTTGACCTGCCCCCCAAAAAGGAGTCCAGTTATAATGTTAGTACCTAGGGACCTAGTCTATGTATTCAAAGATTTTTACGGCTGGCACCACACCCGTTTCGGAATACCTTACGGCTTCCTCGGAGCTATGAATCAGCTGGTAGTGTTCCAGTGCTTCTAGAGGTACTGGGCTGATAAATGGGTTAGCGCCGACTATTTTATAATTGGCTGACTCCTGACTCAAGAGATAGGCTTCTGCTTCTTCGTAGCTGGCGAATTGCTCTGCACTGGTGATTACCTTAAGAGGTGTGCCGTCCTGGCTCAACTGCTCCTGGTAGGAAATTACCACTGTGCTTTCAGGGGTTACTGCCTTGCCGTCAAAGTTGTACAACCGGCTAGATAGTGAGCGGTAGTATTCAGGGTAGAAAACTTGTACTGGCACCAGCTGTTCGTTTTCCTGTGGCAGGTAGTAGATGTCGACAAATTCGTTCTGTTCCTTTCCTGCCCATAGAACAATCGCCCAGAATTTGCCGATGGCTGTTTCATGGTCAATAACTATGTATGCCGAGCCCAACTCTTGTCTTACTTCATTGGCTGAGTTTTCATCCTGGGCGGTAAAGAAGGAGGCTACACTGGTCACAGGCTGGGTAGCTTGACTGGGATTAGCGTTTGGTATGCGGTGGGCAATGCGGGTAATCCAGTAGCCATAGTCCCACCAGGCCAGTACACCGTAGGCAGATTCAGGGTATTTGTGGCGTTCCGCTAGCTGATAATAGAAATCTGGGTCGCCAGAGGGATTTGAGACATTTTTCTTGAGCCAGTCCAGGGAACGATAATTATGGCTTGTCTCTAGCTGATAATACAAGTCGGGATCGCCAAGGGGTTCCGGGGTGTTTTCCTTCATCCAGGAGAGGGAGCTGCACCAGGCATCACTGGGGGCAAAGCGTGCCTGACTGGCAGTAGCGATTGCCGGTGCCGTCTTGGGACTGGGGAAGAGAACAATGGGGGCGAAAACAACAAGAAAGACAATGAGCACGGCTAAAACCATATTTATCTGACTGATGGTGATTTGGAAGCCACCTTTTTTCGGTCTGGCCTTTCCTCTTTCTGCTTTTTGGGGTGTTTTTACAGCCCTGGCGGTCAATTCCTTGAAACCAGCCAGCTCGAGGACTCGCCATGACAGATAACCGGTAAGCAGAGCCACATTGACCGCAAAATAGTAGGCGAAGCGGCGCTGCCCGAGAGTAGCGGCCAGTATTACCAGGCTCCACACCAGCAGAAGACTTTTTTCGGCACCACCTTGCTTAACAATGAGGTAGATCAGGATGCCGAAGCTGATGAAGCTGAAGAAAAAGCTGGTAGTAAAATTGCCCCAGGCAAACATAAAAGGATTATCATAAAGAAAACTGATAAGGGGCTGCACTTCAATGGTGGCAAGTAGAGTACCCCTCGGCATAAAAATG
>Ga0209978_10001295_pt1 | contig 10425 bp, 11 predicted proteins | sample BentaG_FD_182805 | JGI IMG/M metagenome (GOLD analysis project Ga0209978, IMG submission 182805) | Deep subsurface microbial communities from South Atlantic Ocean to uncover new lineages of life (NeLLi) - Benguela_00093 metaG (SPAdes)... | ecosystem: Environmental > Aquatic > Marine > Oceanic >...
AGATTTGAAGCCTCTTAACTCAATTTTTTTAATGTACGGCATTTCTTTTCTAGCCCGCCTCCAACGTTTTTAGTATAGCGGGAATTAACCTAATCATTTACCCCTTCTTTCTATAAAATGTCTTCGCACTTTCTACGAATGTGTCTATACTCTGATAGTAACGCATCACTTTCCAATGCCCCAATTTGCGCACTTTCCCCTTTTTTTCTGCTTGAGGTTTAGAGTATGCATGAAAATGTCAAAGTTTACGTATTGACTCATGCCATGCTCTTAGGCTTGGGTTCACATGGCAACCGTAAAATTTGTTTCTGGTGTGAAAACTCTTTCAAGGTTGGTGACACCATTGTTAGTGAAAGACTTTCTCGGAATAGAAGATATTATCATGCAAAATGTTGGAACAAAATCAACAGATAATCGTAAAAGATTGGAAGGTCATTAAGCATGCATGCATTGAAATACAGATTTACAAGTTCACCCTGCTTTAATCTGTGCTATAACAATGTCTGCATATGCTATCAGCATGTCAGCTGCTTCTTCAGATATCTTCTTTCCTCTCTGTGCCTCAACTTTGTTGATGAATGCTTGCAATTGATTAACTGCTGCACCTTCGTTTCCTTTTTCTAAAGATTTCATGGCGTTGTTTATTGTCGATACCAAAGATGTCTCTGTGCCTTGCGGTAAAGCCAGCTCTTCTATTAATGCTAAGACAGGAGGAAGGGGATAATTTTTTGTCTGCCATATTTCATAAGGATAAGTTACTCCTTCATCAATTGCCCATATATTAACAAAATCCCATCCAACATAAGTAGATTGTTGCAGCATTTGTGTTGTTGTCTTTCCTACTACACCAATTGGGTCTGGGTCTTGATTGCCAACACCATCAATTGTTCCAGAAGTACTGATATCCCAATAAGAGTTTGTTATTGTTCCACTATTACTACCAACTAATCCTCCTACATCGGAATTACCAGTTACGCTTCCAGTTGAATAGGAATTACTAATTTGGGTATAAATACCGCTGGAACCAAACAACCCTCCAACACCAATATTACCATTCACATTTCCAGTTGAATAGGAATTACGAATGTAACTATAATGACCACAACCATCTAAACCAACCAACCCTCCAACACCAATATTACCATTCACATTTCCAGTTGAATATGAATTAATTACATCGCCATCACAAACAAGGCCAGTCAATCCCCCAACATAAGTATTACCATTCACATTTCCAGTTGAATAGCAATTAGTAACTTTGCCATGAAAAACATTACCAACTAACCCCCCTACAGCACTAATACCAGTTACGCTTCCAGTTGAATAGCAATTACTGGCTGTACCATAGTGGCTATAACCCCATAATGCTCCTGTCAAATCCGCGCCAGTTATATCAACATCAATTAAACCAACATTCTTTATTGAAGTATGATCAAGACAACCAAACAAACCAACAGCAACAGTAGAAGGCCTGTTTATATACAGACCAGTTATAATATGACCTTGTCCATCAAAAAGCCCTCTAAAGCAAATCCAACTACTGCCAACCAATCCTCCAATAGGCTCAAATCCTTTTCCATCATTCCAATTAACAGTGTCAGAACAATCAATATCGTTCATCAGTACATAATCTCCAGCTAAATTATTTTTCATATCCTGCAGTTCACCGCAATTTGTAATCTCTGTAGCGGTAGCTGCACTTACGAATCCAGATGATAGTGGAATCCCAGCCAGAAAGACTATTATAAAAACCAGTATTTTTTTCATTTTATCTACCTGCGTGCATACATGCTTTTGGCAACTTTAAAGTGAAGTTCCCAGAGTTAAAATGAGTTTGTTCAAGGAGTATTTCCAAAACTGACACATCTTGTGCATGCATTATCTACAGAAGATGAAGGAATAAGCCTTCTGTCTTAATCTTCCCTTCTTTTTTTCTATAACATTACTACGCTATAATAGTTTGACATAAAACTATCAAAACTGTCTTTTCTGAAATCCATTAACCGCAAACAACATAGGCTCATACGTGCATGCCTATAGGTTTCTATGTTGTAGCAGCCGTTCGGTTAATTCTTGAAAAAAAGATAAGTCAGTTCAAACATATTAACTCGCATGGAGCGTGAAAGAACTTGGTCAAAATAACGTATGCACCCTGGAAAGAAATCGTCATACATGAGATCATAGAATATACGTCAGATGAGCTGATTCATACGCAGGCTATTGGCGTGCCTACAGGGGGAATAGGGAAACCTATGTTATGGGCTGAAGGTGTTCTCTTTAACAGAGCTATTATGCCTATGAGCCCAGAGATGATTAAAGAAGGTTTGGAAGGGAGAGTTCATTTTGCAGGTGTTTTGTGGGCCAAGATGCCTCAATTCAGAAACTTCGTCGAAATAAAGGAAACAAAAGTGAGAATCCCAGTAGTTGATGTAACTGCAAATGAACTTTTCTCAGAACTTGTGAAGTGGCTAAAGAAAACTGCAAAGTCTGTATAAAAAGACTGCATACATGATTTTCTATCTTGTTCTTTCTAACACAAATAACCCTACTTAATTCTGTCAGAAAATGCACTCGCTAACTTACCGGTTGCCTTAATGTATTTCCCTGCAGGTCTCGGATCACTCCAACCAGCCCAATCCATTAAGTCGGCTTCAGTTGCACCTATCTGAGCTAAATGAAATAGTCTGCTATGACGGAAAAAATGAGGGCTACATTCATTGTTCAGCTTCTTGATTTTTCTCCAAACGTGACCTCTATGCTGTTTCCAAACTTTCTGTTCAGCTCTCTTACTTAGCACATAATCAAAAAGCAATTCCATGAAAGGTGAATCCCTGGAGATTCTCAATATATGTGACGGTTCAATAGGTCCTGTGTCACTTTGACGTTTCAAAATTCCTATGTTCACGCTAAGATATTGACTGTCATAAGTGAAGTCGGATCGGACAAGTTTCAATGCTTCAGTTATTCGCACACCATACAAATAGAGAAAGGCAATCAAAGACTTTAACCATGCTTCCTCAGCGTGACCTATCATACCGGCGACTTCAGACTTGGACAAATAATTCTTTCTTCTATACTTGTAGCGTGGCATACCTTTGTCTATAATGGTTGTTTCATTTAAGAGTTGCGACAAAAGGGCAATATTGTCACAATAATGGTGATAAAGGTTCTTACGTCACAGGCTCTATGTTCCTTAAGCCTCCGCACTATTGTATGTGACATGTGACTCTAATTGTGTAAGTATTCTTAACAAAAAATTCCATGAAGCAAAATATTCAATAATAAAACTTCAGGTGACGTATTCTCTAACTTTATAGGGTATAGGGAGAAACGTGAATTAGCCATAAGAGAAGATACGCATTTAATGAAACTTGATTTTTAAAGAATTACGGCCTTGCAGAATAAAGGTTCTTATGATATAAGGTGCGTGGGAAATCAATTCCCAAAAATCGGTTTTATTTTTTGAATGTTGGAGACTTTACAAACGTAAAGGTTTTTCTTGTCCTATGTAAAAACATTCTCTCAATTCTTTTTACGTTAGACAATGCCGACTATGATATAACGTTACATTCAATGAAGTGACGGTAGAATTTTCTAACGTCACAAGCATAGAAGGTAACATAAAAAAGAGGTCGGGCAACCTCAATGAATAAGATAGATCAGAGAGAAAATAAAACTTTCGATTCTAAAGACAAAAACAAAGCTGATAGTAATACAAATGTTTACTCTGTTGAAAAGGTGGTTTCTGGTAGTCGTAAGGTTGTTAGTTTCCGTTGTTCCGAGAACCTATGGAAACGGTTTAAACATCAAATGAAGACTGACGGAAGCTCCGTTTGTCACATGTTAGAAGGCATGATAAACGCTGTTTTAGGAGCTTATCCAGAACTTGTAAACAATCGTAATACTATCACGATTGAAAAGTTAGATGTTAGAAGGGTTGTTCAACGTCATAGGCGGGTTAGCCATGAGTATGAAGCTGAAGCTAATAAGTATGTGAGGAATCCTGGCTTCTGGGTTTATGATTCTGATTCTGTTTTGAATGTTAATGGCCATGCGTCTGGTTGTGAATGTAAGCTGTGTTTTGGTCGTGAAATAGAGGGTTTGTCTTGAGTGAGCTTCTTAGCTGTCCTTCTTGTGGAAGCTGTAGAATCTGGAAGAATGGCTTTAAATTTGGAGTTCAAACTTTTTTATGTCGTGACTGTTCCAGAAGATTCAGCGACTCTACGGTAAAGATTAACATCAATAGCCAACGATCCAAAATGTTTAATCCGACTTCGGATCTGTTGAACAGCAGAATTTTGAACACTAATTTTTCCCTTAAGAAACGCTCTGATGACTTCACGTTCCCTGTCAGTGAAGATATATGTTCTCATGATAGCTCAAGACTTACTAATATAGGAACTCTTAAATACTTTTCTTCCTATAATAGTAAATGTCAAGTATGCGCAACCGAGACAAAGGAAGCGAAAAACTTGATCACAGTGGAACCGCAAATAAAAACCCTTGCGCAAGGGACAAAGCTAACCGAAGCTGAACTCAAAGGAAAAATCATTGAATTCATTTGGTGGCTCAAGAAACAAAAAGAAAACTACACTGAAAAAACAATCAAGAACAAAGCTGGAATGATAAGAACCCTGTATAATCGTGGCTCAAACCTCTACAACCCTGATTCAGTCATTTTGACTATTCGCATGCAAAAATGGTGTGACGGAACAAAAGCAAACTCCATACAAGCCTATAGAAGTTTCACTAAATGCTTTAACATTCCAGCAGAAGATTTACCTCAATACAAACATGAAACAAAACTACCATTCATTCCGTTAGAAACTGAAATAGACCAGCTTATCGCTGGTTCTTCAAAGAAAGTTGCTACTTTCCTTCAAACACTTAAAGAAACATGTTGTAGAGCTGGAGAAGCATGGCGACTTGAATGGACACACATAGACTGTGAACATAACATTATAACGATAAACAACCCTGAAAAACATGGCTTACCCAGACAAATCAAAGTTTCAAGCAAACTAATTTCAATGATTCAAGCACTTCCAAAAACATCTAAACATGTCTTCGGAGGACACATGCTTGCTCATTTCCGTAAGAATTTCACCATTCAAAGACGTAGAGTAGCTAACACATTGAAGAATCCGAGAATTGAGCAAATACATTTCCATACGCTAAGACATTGGGGGGCAAGCATGCTCTACCATAAGACGAAAAGCATCTTACATGTTAAAGAAAGACTTGGACATAGAAGCATAGTTTCAACCATGATATACACACATCTCGTGAGCTTTGAATCAGACGATTTCATTACAAGACGGACAAAAGACATTAATGAAGCAGAAGAACTGTTGAAAGCAGGGTTTGACTACGTAACCGACATGGAAGGATACAAACTATTCAGAAAACGCAAGTGAATCAAATGTCACGAGCTATAGAAACTTTCTATAAAATTCTTCTATAATAAAATATGCATCAGAAACCTGTCTAGCCAGTCCACTTGAAAACAAGGCGTTTGACCCAAGATTTTCAAGCATAAAAAAAGCGGGTTTTGCAGAGATACCTCCACTACAGGGATTATAGAACCTTGCTTTCAAGAAATAGATTCTGAAGGTCAAGTCTATGCCCCCTCCCTCCTAGGTAGGGGAACCTGCGGTTAAGGAGTACGTGCGTGTTGGCAACACAGGAAAAACCGTATTCTTCAATGTAGCCGCCATCGATTCCCGTCTTTTCCCATCTTTTCGTATCTTTCTGTATCTTTTCCCATCTATTCCTATCGTGGGATAAACCGTTTTCAAGCTTAGTTCCAAAAAACCAACGAAAAACAAGCTCCGTGAAAAACTAAAAAAATTATAGGGGGGTCTATAAGAGAGAGACATATGCAAATAACATGACAAAACAGATAACCTCAAAACTCAACACAAACTAAGCAGATACACTTTTCTTCGCCTTACGTTTCAAAAAATCCTGTTGTAACCTCAACCTCTCAATAAACGATCTCATACTCTCATCATCCCCATAAACAAGCACAAACCCATTCTCCTGCATTTTGTGCAAAAGCCCATTTTCCTCAGCCAATTTTTCGATATCCTCCTGAGGAGTATCTTCCGAAACTTGAACCCGCACCCAACATTTACCTCGTGGAAGCCCTGAAACAAACCTTGAAACAACTTTTACCTCTTCCTCCCCAGAAATCCTTTTTCTAGCCACCCCAAGCTTTCCCATCCAATGCTCCACAAACTCAGACCCAAACTTCTCCTGTGCCATGGAAATAAGATAGAATTCAACGTTTTCTAGGTAAGTCTCAATTCTCGGAATATTCTCGATGTGTGATGGATCGGCTTTAAAAATCTGTATCATCGTCTTAGCAGAGCGCAGATCATTCATGACACTAGCCGGAATCACTTCACCCTTTTTCCGAAGCTCGGTGATCAGATCTGCCAACACTTTCCATGTTTCCTCGTAACGCATACCCTTTAAGCCTCAAACACTTCTCAATATTATCTTCGAATCCTTCGGGTCATTTAAGTTCTTTGTAGAATAACGGTAAACTGAATTCAGAAAAGCCTATTTGAATCACATCTTAGACCAGCTAGAACGATGTATATATGTGACTTTTTGAATGATCTTCCACCTCCTCATTAACAAAAGAGTCAACAATATCCTTTTTAACAAAAGCCTTTTTAGTTTCATCTCTACAACAGAACAAGCAAAACGAGTTTACAAACATGAGGTGATAAAGTTTGTCTATGTTTGCAGCACCAGGAGCTTATGATCGCGCCATCACCGTGTTTTCCCCAGATGGACGTCTCTTTCAAGTTGAATATGCCGTTGAAACAGTGAATCGTGGGGCAACCATATTGGGGATTACCTGCTCCGAAGGAGTAGTGTTAGGAGCAGAAGAGACCATCGAAACAAAATTAGAGGATCCTAATTTTTCATGGAAGCTCTATAAAGTAGACGACCATGTTGGAGCAGCAATTGTTGGTTTAAGTTCCGACGCTCGCATTCTCATTGACCAATCAAGGGTCTACGCTCAAAGCAATCGATTAATGTACGATGACCCCATCGACATTGAAGTTATCACGAAACGAATAGGAGACCTAAAGCAACTGTATACTCAGCATGCAGGAGTAAGACCCTTCGGAGTGTCAATTCTTTTTGGTGGCGTGGATAGGCTAGGAAATAGGTTATTCGCGACCCATCCAAGCGGTTCCTACAGGGGTTATAAGGCCGTTGCAGTAGGTGTTGGTCGCGAAACGGTGATAAACATCTTAAAGACGGAGTATCATGAAAATATGAAACTTGATGAAGCGATCAAACTCGCCATAAAATGCCTTGTTAAAGCCCTTGAGGCGAGGGAACAGCCAACAAGAGTTAAAATATCTGTGATCCCATCCGCAACGAAAAAGCTCAAAGAGCTTACCGATAAAGAAATTGAGGCTTATCGGAGGGGTATCGAGGGCAGTGGAACTCCATGAGCGAACGCCACACAATTGCACGCATAACCCGCGAGGGAGAACACTTCGAGATTCTTGTCAAACCTCAACATGCTCTCTCCTACAGACTTGGAAAAATCACTTCGATCTCTGAAGCGTTGATTGCTGACACCATTTTCATTGATGCTAACAAAGGATTACGAGCCTCAGAAGATAAACTACAGAAAACGTTCGGAACCTTAGATCCAATCAAGATTGCCAGCGTGATTTTGAAGAAGGGTACATTGCAGCTAACTACAGAGCAACGAAGACAGATGATCGAGGACAAACGAAAACAAATCATTTCTTTCATATCCCGTCAATGCGTTGACCCGAGAACTAATCTTCCACATCCTCCTCTCCGCATAGAACAAGCATGGAAGCAAATTCATCATCCGATAGACCCTTTCAAAGAAGCTGAGGAACAGGCAAAAGAGATCATAAAGCTCTTGCGCCCAATTCTCCCCCTTAAAATGGAAAAAGTTTCTGTGGCCGTTCACATTCCACCTGAATACGCGAGTAAAGCTTACGGAGCAGTTAAGGGATTCGGCGTAATAAGACGTGAGGAGTGGCGGGCCGACGGGTCTTGGTCCACAGTTGTAGAATTGCCTGCAGGGCTATACGGCCCATTTCTGGAAAAGCTAGGAGAAATAACTCGAGGTAATCTCCAAGCAAAATTGATTGAATAGGTTATTTACATTGAGGTAACAAAATTGCCCACCTTTTATGAGAATAAACAACTTGTAACGCCAGGAGATTTGCTTGCCGAAGGTAATTACGTGGCTGGCGAAAATGCGTACGCGGAAGATGGCAAAATTTATTCTACTCAACTTGGGCTTGTGGACTATGAAGAGCAAAGAGTTCACGTCGTTGCCCTAAGGGCGTTTTACATCCCTTACATTGGAGATACAGTTATTGGAAAAGTAGTTGACGTAGGCTTCAGTGGCTGGATGTTGGATATCAACGCCCCCTACTTTGCAATGCTCCGAGCGTCAGACGTACTTGACCGCCCGTTTAAACCACAGAAAAACGATTTGTTCTCCATCTTCAACATAGGTGATCTTATCATTGCCAAAGTAGTTGCATACAACCGAACACGCGACCCCCTACTTACTGTCGGTGACCCCGGTCTCGGGAAGATCACGCGCGGACAAATCGTGGAAGTTACCCCTACGAAAATTCCGCGACTTATTGGAAGGCAAGGTTCAATGATAAGTATGCTGAAAAGAGAAACAGGGTGTCATATCACTCTTGGTCAAAACGGATTGGTTCTCGTTAGCGGCAAAACTCTTGAAGATGAACGACTCGCGATTATGGCCATTCGCAAGATCGATCAAGAAGCCCACACAAGCGGGTTAACGGATCGCGTAACGAAAATGATTCAGAAGGAAAAGGGAGGTGTTAAACATGCCCAGAAAGACAACTAAAAAATTAATCGACAAAAATGGCATTCGAGCAGATGGAAGAAAACTCGATGAGTTAAGACCAATAAAAATCGAGGCTGGTGTAATTAGAAACGCCGACGGTTCCGCCTACATCGAGCAGGGTAAGAACAAGATTCTCGTCGGAGTGTACGGCCCCAAGGAGGTTCATCCCAAACATTTAACCCTGCTGGACCGCGCCTTGCTCCGTTGCCGCTATCATATGGCACCGTTTTCAGTTGATGAGAGGAAAAGACCAGCTCCCTCGAGAAGGGAACAGGAACTCTCCAAGGTGATTACATGGGCCATTGAGCCATCCATTTTTCTTGAACATTTTCCACGAACATCCATAGACGTTTTCATTGAAGTTTTGCAAGCAAACGGCGGAACTAGATGCGCGGGCATTACTGCTGCCTCTGTAGCGTTAGCGGACGCTGGAATTCCTATGAGAGATTTGGTTGCGGCTTGTGCGGCCGGAAAAGTAGAAGGACATCTAGTGCTTGATTTGATGGATGTTGAGGACAAAATGGGTGAAGCGGATTTACCTTTGGCGCTGATGCCAAATTTGAACGCCATAACATTACTTCAGATGGATGGGGGACTAACGACGGACGAATTTGAGCAAGTGGTGAACCTTGCTCTCACCGGATGCAAGCAAATACACACGCTTCAAAAGGAAGCTTTAAAGGCAAGGTACATCGCTGTTAAGAAGGCGGTAGAAAAACAATGACCCAGATCATAATTCCCCATATAACGCAGAAGCAAATTGTTCAATCCATCTCTAACGGGAAGCGACTGGATGGACGGGGATTAACTGATTATCGTGAAGTCCAGCTGGAGGCAGGTATCATTGGGAGCGCTGAAGGTTCAGCTCGCGTGCGCCTAGGCAAAACCGAAGTACTTGTTGGAATAAAAATCGAAGTTGGTGCACCGTTTTCCGACATACCCAACGAGGGAGTACTAACGGTTAACGCTGAGCTTGTGCCACTGGCGTCACCCACATTTGAAACAGGACCACCCGGTCAAAAAGCGATAGAGCTTGCAAGAGTCGTTGACCGCGGCATACGAGAGTCTAAGGCAATTGCACTGGAGAAGTTGTGTGCGATCCCTGGAAAGAAGGTTTTCATCATCTTCATCGACATTTACGTTCTGAACCACGACGGAAATCTTATAGACGCCTCAGCCCTAGCAGCACTTGCCGCGTTGCTTAACACAAAGATGTTTAAATACCAAGTGAAAGACGGCGAAATCGAGATAAAGCCTGGATACACTCAACTTCCAATAAGAAACCATCCAATAGCTGTTACGCTTGCTAAAATCAACGAGAAGCTTATAGTGGACCCTGAACTCGGCGAGGAACAAGTTATGGATACCCGCCTCACAATGACCATAGAAAAAGACGGAAAAATTTGTGCAATGCAGAAAGGTGGCAGCGGCTATTTCACGACGCAACAAATCATGGAAGCCGCAAAGATAGTTCAAGAAAAAAGTATAGAATTACGAAAGCTTATGGTGAAAGGCTGATG
>Ga0209978_10001297_pt1 | contig 10421 bp, 10 predicted proteins | sample BentaG_FD_182805 | JGI IMG/M metagenome (GOLD analysis project Ga0209978, IMG submission 182805) | Deep subsurface microbial communities from South Atlantic Ocean to uncover new lineages of life (NeLLi) - Benguela_00093 metaG (SPAdes)... | ecosystem: Environmental > Aquatic > Marine > Oceanic >...
ATAGACTCGGCGGCAGCAAAGACAGCCTGGGCAACCCGGGTGCGATTGAGCTCGATTAATTGTTTGTTTCCTGATTGATTAGCTTTAGTCATCTCCGACTCCTCTGACGCCTCTTAGCCACCGTCTCCAATTCCTCAGCCGGAAGTAATGGTAGCTGACTGGTAGGGCGAGACACCTCAGTCTCATCGCTTACCAGGGTATCTATTTCTCGTTTTAGGACAGTGATATCAGTAAAGTCCCGATAGACGCTGGCAAAACGGATATAGGCAATATAATCCAGGCTCTTTAACCCCTCCATTACCATATCACCAATGGCGGCACTGGGTATCTCTGCCCTGCCCTGGCGGTAAAGCTCAGCTTCTATATCATCGGCCAGCTTATCAACGGTGCCGGTAGGCAGTGGCCGTTTTTCACAAGCCTTACGAATACCGGTTAGCACTTTATCCTTACTGAACTCTTCGCGCCTCTGGTCTTTCTTAATAACAAAAAGGCCGATTGGCTGCAATCGCTCATAGGTAGTAAAGCGAGAGCTACAGCTCAGGCATTGACGCCGACGGCGCACACCATCGTTTACATCACGGGAATCTATGACCTTGGAATCCTGATAGCCACAAAAGGGACAGTTCATCACCAACCTCTACACTATATAGGGAAACAGACCTAACGATACCACAATATATTGTGTTTGTCAAGGGTTTTGGGGGTAATTTTTCAGGTGGTCTTTTCACTTGTGAGGATATCGTAGAAAGAAGAAGGCTGTAGGTTTTTCTTACCCTACAGCCTTCTCTCTAGACTGGAAGTTCGGTGGATTTCCCGCGAACTTTAAATCAAAGTGGTCTGCTGTGGCGTTTTCTCAACTCTAGTGGCTGAAGTTACTACCTGGCGCCGATGGCTGAATAGCGGGCGACGCAAGAAGGAGGGAACATCTAATTCATCTTCGCTCTTCTTTAAGCTGGAAAGGAACTCTGTAAGTTCCTCATCTCGGCTAATGCCGGCCATCCCCTTCTTGGAAACAAACCCGGTAGCGATTAAGGTAATCTTTAGCTCTTTGTCCATACTAGAGTCGTGAGCCACCCCAAAGATGATGTTAGCCTCGGGGTCCACTGCTTGCTTGATTACCTCAGCTGCCTCATTAACCTCAAACAGGGTGAGACTACTGCCACCAACAACGTTGAATAGCACTCCCTTTGACCCTCCAGCAGAAACATCCAACAAGGGGCTAGCCAGGGCTTCCTTAGCCGCATCTACGGCTCGATTTTGACCTGACCCCCTTCCTATGGACATCCAAGCTGGGCCGGCATCCTGCATCACTGCTTTGACATCAGCAAAATCAAGGTTAATCATTCCAGGGACGGTGATAACTTCAGAGATAGCCTGAACACCATGTCTCAGTACATCATCGGCTAGCTTAAAGGCACTGTCCACGCCTGTTTTCTGGTCACACAGGTCGAGCAAGCGGTCATTAGGGATGATAATAAGCGTGTCAACCTTATCTAGCAACCGGGTAATGCCTTCCTCTGCCACCTGGCAGCGGTTCGTTCCCTCAAAGCTGAATGGTTTAGTGACCACAGCAATAGTGAGGGCTCCGCCTTGTTTGGCTATTTCAGCGACAACAGGAGCAGCCCCGGTACCAGTGCCACCACCCATACCACAGGTGATAAACACCATATCAGCCCCTGAAACAACCTCTTTAAGCTCGTCACGGCTTTCCTCAGCCGCTCTTTGACCAAGGGAATGGTCGCCACCGACGCCTAATCCCCTGGTAAGCTTCTCTCCAAGCTGGATGCGGGTTGGGGCTTCAGTAATAGCCATGGCTTGGGAATCAGTGTTCACAGCAACAAACTCTACACCTTGAATTTCCTCTTGAACCATACGGGTTATAGCATTACAACCACCGCCACCCAGACCGATAACCTTAATCTTGGCCGGGTTAATAGTGAAGCTTGCCTTTGCCATTTTTTCCTCCTTTCTTCACATATTAGTTATTCTTGGCTGGCAACCGCCTAACGAAATAGGTTCCTGAATTGGAAAATTAAACGCCGCCAGCTGGCACCTAATCCACGGAATTTCCAACTTCTCTGCGTGCCTTGGTGTTTTGCTCCCCAGAGCAAGAGACCAACGCTTGTGGCATATGCCGGGTCGCGAAGAGCATCACTGATACCATTTATATTGGTTGGAGTGCCCACCCTTACCGGGAGTCGTAGTATATCGCGCCCCAAGGCGTCTATGCCAGACAGGTTAGCGCTGCCGCCAGTGAGTATCAATCCTGCAGGAACCAGTGTTTCATATTCAGAGCGCGGCAGCTCAAGTAGAATAAGCCTTATGATTTCCTCAACTCGAGCCCTGATAATGTCACATAAATCCTGATAGGAGGCTCCATGTCCATCTCCGGTTGTTACGCTGTTGGACTCCATCTTACCTTCATAAACAGGTATAACACTACCATACCTTTTCTTCATTTCCTCAGCTACATCAAATGGTAGCCCTAAACCAATAGCAACATCTCTGGTGAGTTGATAACCGGCTACAGGTAGAATGGCGGTATGCCAGATGCTTCCATCTTTAAAGACAGCAATGTCTGTAGTACCACCACCTATATCGGCCAGTATAACACCCACTTGCTTCTCATCATCGGTCAATATTGCCTCACTGCTGGCTAAAGGCTCAAGGACGAGGTCCTCAATATCTACGCCAATACCTCGAATACACTTGACTAGATTCTGGACGGAAGTTACAGCGGCAGTAATGACGTGTGTTTCCACATCCAGCCTGAAGCCATGCATCCCTACCGGATTCTGGACTCCAGCTTGACCATCAACAGCATAATGCCGGGGAATAACATGGAGCAGCTTTCGGTCGCTGGGAATCTTAACACTCTGGGCGCATTGTAGTACTCGCTTCAAGTCATCTGGGCGCACCAGTCGGTCATTGCGAGTAATAGCTACTACTCCCTGGTTATTCAGCGAGCTGACATGCCGTCCAGTGACACCAACATAAGCCGATTCTACCTTGTAGCCGCTGACTTGCTCCGCTTTTTTCACTGACTCGCGGATCGACTCTCTGGCCTCATTGATGTTGACCACCAAGCCCTTATGCAAACCCTTTGATGGGGTGACGCCAACACCGGCAACTCGAAGAACATCCCCACCGTTTGCTTCAGCTATAGTAGTACATACCTTAGTAGTACCAACATCAATAGAAGCTATAGTAGTCCACTTTCTCATTTAGCCCCTCCTTTTTAGCTAGATTCTGACCCCTTTTTGAATTTAAACTAATTTTCACATTTTGAACCCTCCTTTTCGCAGTCCCCCAAATAGAGTCAGGCTGCTAAAAAAACCTCCCGGAGCTTTTCCAGCAAAATTGGCCTCCTCCAGCCATTGGCTTTAACTTCTGCCGTAGAACACAGCCTTTCCACAATCTTATAGTGCTCATCCTGAGCAATAATACGCTCAGCCACTCTCAATCTGGCACTATGACTACGCGGATTAATTTGAACCTCCGCCAGAGAAGGAGTAATGACCCTCCTTTTGACCAATCTCAGGCTGGCAGTATGTTCGCAAACACAGGTTGGCGTGCCCGGGGGACAAATACAGTCCTTTGCTTCTCGCTGCATAAACTGTTTTACTATGCGGTCTTCGAGAGAGTGATAGCTGATAACAACCAGTCTACCTTCAAAGCCAAGGAGGCTAACTGCCTGTTTTAGAGCTGATTCCAGGTGTTCAAGCTCTTGGTTAACCACTATTCGTAGTGCCTGAAAGGTTTTGGTAGCCGGGTGAATTCTACGCCTTCTGCTTCCAATAACCTGTTTTATCATCCTAGCTAGCTGAAGAGTAGTTTTTACAGGGCGTTCCTGCACGATGCGGCGGGCTATTCGACGGTTGTAGCCTTCCTCACCATACGTTTTTATCAGGCGAGCCAGGTCAACCTCAGAGTAGGTATTAACGATATCGGCAGCGGTAAGCTCTTGGTTGGGATTCAAGCGCATATCTAACGGTGCGTCATGCTGAAAACTGAAACCACGACCATTGCCGTTGAGCTGAAGGGAGGAAAGTCCCAAATCAAACAAAATACCATGCACCGGGAGAAAGTCATACTTGTAACAAATAGCCTGTAAATTAACGAAGTTTTCGTTAATGAGAAGGGTCGAACCACCATAGGCTTCAAGCCTTGACCTGGCTATTTTTATAGCCTCAGGGTCGGCATCAATGCCCAAAAGCTGTCCACCGGGTGAACTACGCTCCAGAATGGCAGCAGCATGTCCGCCACCACCGAGGGTGCAATCAATATAGCGGCCCCCAGGCTGAACAGCGAGCGCCCCAATGGTCTCTTCAACTAGAACCGGGATATGAACAGGTGCTAACATTATTGGACTCATCAATGCTGTTCTAGGCTTTCTATAATTTGCCAGGCTTGTTCCTGGCTAGTAGCCTTCTCCGATTCCCACTGCTCCTTGTTCCACAGTTCAAGATAAGTATTGGCTCCAGCTATAATTACTTCCTCTTCAATCCCAGCATACTCTCGTAATGGAACAGGCAGAGCTATTCTCCCCTGCCCATCAATATTAAGACTGAAGGCGGTAGCAAAAACAGCTCGATTTAGCCTTCTCAACTTGCTACGTGCGAGTGGACCGGTAGTCAGGGTAGCCGCCTGTTTTTTCCACTCAGCCAGAGTATAGACATCAATGCACCTCTCTACCCCCGGCGCTAGTATCACTCCTTCTCTTAGTTCTCTCCTGTATTTAGGTGGGACAGGCACCCTACCCTTTTCATCAATCTTATATTCAAATTCACCCAGGAACATTTTTAACTCTCCAAGTATGGTCTAGCTTACCACTACTTACCATTATTTACCATATCCTACCATTTTGCAACACATTTTTTTATTTGTCAAGTCCTTTTTCATAAATTTTTTCAAAATTTCTAATTTTTTATGTAATTTAGTGGTGATTTCACCGAAATACAGTGTTTTTCAGCGGGGGCTGAAAGCGGGCAGGTGGTAGATTAGATGGGCTAAAGAAAAATCACAAAGACTTTTTCAGCAGCCCTTATATGTGTTAGAATAGAATTTGTATTATTACCTACCGAGTAAACCTCCAAGGCAATTCGGAAATGCCTGGTGGTAGTTCTGTTTACTAAAGGATTTAGAATAGTGCAAATTGATATTTTGACCCTGTTTCCCCAGATGTTCCAGAGCCCACTTAGCGCTGGCATCTTCAAACGAGCTATCGACCGTAAGCTGGTTGAGATTAATATTTGTAATATTCGAGACTATACCCATGATAAACATCACACTGTTGATGACTATCCTTACGGGGGTGGAGCCGGCATGGTGCTCAAGCCAGAACCTATTTTTGAGGCTGTAGAGGCAATAAAATCAGAGATATCCCTTAAAGAAGGGATTGATGGGATGCCAATTGTTCTACTTACCCCACAGGGTCGTCTTTTTTCTCAACAAATTGCCCTAGAGCTATCAAAACATAGTCATCTCATTCTTATTTGTGGTCACTATGAAGGGGTTGATGAGCGGGTACGTGAGCATCTAGTAACTGATGAAATTAGTATCGGCGATTATGTTCTTAGTGGTGGTGAGTTAGCGGCTATGGTGGTAGCCGATGCTATAGTCAGGTTGGTGCCCGGGGTTCTCGGTTCAGCAGCTTCGGCAATAGATGATTCCCATACTACTGGGCTGCTGGAACACCCTCAATACACGCGTCCCCCAGTGTATCGAGAGTGGGCAGTACCTGAAATTTTACTTTCAGGAAATCATGCCCACGTGGCTAAGTGGCACCGCCAGCAGGCAATCATCCGCACTCTGGAGCGCCGCCCAGAGCTATTAGACAAAGCCAGTCTAAGTTCGGAGGAAAGGCAGTTATTAGATAAAGCCAAGCCAAGTCTGGAGGAAATGTAGTTTAAAAAGACAGATTGAAACAATCCCACTAAATATATATGGAGTATTTTTGAATGAATATCGCATCACTTGTTGAAGTCAAAACAAATCCCAACATCCCGGCTCTTTCTCCTGGTGACACGGTAAAAGTCAGTTTCAAGGTGGTGGAGGGAGATAAAGAGCGCACCCAGGTATTTCAAGGGGTAATAATTAAGGTGAGACACGGCGGAGCTGGCTCTAGTTTTACAGTGAGACGTGTTACCTATGGTGTAGGTGTTGAGCGCACCTTTCCACTGTATTCACCGCGTGTGGAAAAGGTGGAAGTAGTACGGCGCGGGAAAACACGCCGGGCCAAGCTTTACTACCTGCGCGGGCTCAGTGCTAAGGCGTCCCGTATTAAGGAAAGACGGTTAAGTCCGCAAGAGCTGGAACGGGAACAAGAAGAAGCACGAAAGCTAAAACAAGAACAAGAGTCGGAACGGGAACGAGAAAAAGCACGAAAGCTGGAACAGGAACAAGCGCCAGAGCCAGAAGCGGAACCAGAGGAAGCACCAAAGCTGGAACAAGAGCCAGCGCCAGAACAGGAACCAGAGGAAGCACCAAAGCTAGAACAAGAGCCAGCGCCAGAACAGGAACCAGAGGAAGCACCAAAGCTGGAACAAGAGCCAGAACCAGAACAGGAACCAGAGGAAGCACCAAAGCTGGAACAAGAGCCAGCGCCAGAACCGGAACCAGAGGAAGCACCAAAGCTAGAACAAGAGCCAGAACCAGAACCGGAACCAGAGGAAGCACCAAAGCTGGAAAAAGAGCCAGATTAGACTAAAAGTTGCCTCGCTGGAGCATAGCATGGGGTATGCCGAGGTTTGTGTAAATTCGCCAGTAGCACAGCGCCAGACATTCAGCTATGCTATACCCCCTGGTCTAAACATTAACGTAGGGCAAGCGGTATGGGTTCCCTTTGGTGAGAAGCTCCTTCAGGGTATCGTTTTAGAGCTAAGCGATTACCCCGCGGTGGAAGAAACCAAGGAAATAGCCGGTATTATTGAGCCCCACCCGGTATTATCCCCAGCCTATGTATCGCTGGCCTACTGGATAAGCCAGCACTATCTATCGCCCCTCTTTGATGCCGTGGCTCTAATGCTGACGCCAGGATTTGAGCGGAAGGCTCTCACTTTTATCTCCATCCCCTCAATCCCCGATGACTTTGACTTATCTTCTCTTACCCAAGAGCAAAGGCATGCTCTGGAACTAGTCCAGAGACAGGGCAGGGTAAGCCTAAAGCAGCTGGAGAGGACGTTAGGCAAGAAAAAAGCTCAGACCATCGTTTCACAACTGGTAAGACGAGGGTTAGCTGTAAGAAGCTATGAGCTGGAGCCGATTAGGGTAAGCCCAAAGGAAGAACCCTATCTCAGCCTGGCAATCGATGCTGGTGAAGCTCAGCAGGAGGCGGCCAGACTGCAAAAAAAGGGAGCCAACAAACAGGCGGCTCTTCTCAATTTCCTGGCTCAGCAGTCCAAACCGGTTCCCCTGGCAGAAGCCAGGCAAAAGGCTAAATGCGACAAAGCAACAGCTAATGCCTTAGTTCAAAAAAGTTTAGCCACCATTCAGCCAGTTGAAGTAAGACGCGACCCCCTTTCCTCCCAAGATATAACCCCATCTTACCCGCTGACTCTTACCGCTGCCCAGGAATCAGCCTTACGGTCTATTAGCCAAAGCTTGAAACAAAAGGTAAACGAGCATCCAAATGTTTTCCTGCTTCACGGGGTTACCGGAAGCGGCAAGACAGAGATTTACCTGCAGGCTTTAGCTGAAGCAGTGAGGCTGGGTAAGCGAGGCATCGTTCTGGTTCCAGAAATTGCTCTTACTCCCCAGACTATAGAGCGATTCGCCTCACGCTTTCCCGGTAAGGTGGCTGTCCTCCACAGCCAGCTCTCCCTGGGTGAGCAATTTGATGAGTGGCAGCGAATAAGAAACGGAGAATTTGATGTAGTCATTGGTCCCAGAAGTGCTACTTTTGCTCCTCAACCTGACCTGGGCCTTATAGTTATTGACGAGGAGCATGAATGGACCTACAAGCAGCACGATAAATCGCCACGCTACCACACTCGTGATGTAGCTATTAAATTGGCTGAGCTAACCGGGGCAGTAGTTGTTCTAGGCAGTGCTACCCCTGATGTAGCAACCTTCTATCATGCTCAAAGGGGAGACTATCACCTGCTTCGGCTCCCTGAACGGGTTACCCCCCGCCAGAGTTCACCCCTACCCCGGGTTGAGGTAGTAGATTTAAGGGAGGAGCTTAAGGCAGGGAACAGGAGCCTTTTCAGTCGCTCTCTGTCTCAAGCTATAGCTAGAGCTGTGGCCGGTGGGGAGCAGGTGATTCTATTTCTTAACCGAAGAGGAGCCGCCACCTTTATTCAGTGCCGTAATTGTGGCCTTGCCCTCCGCTGCAGGCGCTGTGAGGTTGCTCTTACCTACCATCTGGCTGAGGATAGTTTGGTCTGCCACCAGTGCAACTACAGAATACCAGTCCCTCAGCTTTGTCCCCGGTGCCAGAGTCGGCGGATAAAGTTTCTGGGCGTTGGCACCCAGAAATTAGAGCAGGAAGCAAGTCATACCTTCTCCCAAGCCAGGCTGCTGCGTTGGGACAGTGATGCCACCAGGCGGAAGTATTCCCACCAGGAGATACTAAATAAGTTCCGTGACCACCAGGCTGATATTCTTATTGGCACACAGATGATTACCAAGGGATTGGATTTACCCCAGGTTACCCTGGTGGGAGTAGTTAGTGCTGATACCGGTTTAAACCTGCCTGACTTCCGGGCTGGAGAGAGAACTTTTCAACTGCTGAGTCAGGTGGCGGGGAGAGCCGGGCGTGGCCCTTCAGGGGGACAGGCTATCTTTCAGACTTATTCTCCTGAGCACTATGCCATTCAGGCAGCAGCCAAACATGACTATACCCTCTTTTACGACAAGGAAATTGACTACCGACGCCAGCTTCATAATCCCCCTTTCAGCCAACTGGCTAGCCTTATCTATACCCATCCCAACGATGCTCTTTGCCAGAGGGAGGCGGAAAGGATGAAGCACCTCATTATTGAGGAGAGAGATTCAAAGGGAATAGCCGACATCAGTGTAATTGGACCGGCGCCGGCATTTATTCATCGACTACGGGGCAGGTTTCGGTGGCAACTCATACTTCGCGGCTCTGAGCCATCCGCTTTCCTATCGCCAGTACCTATTCCTCAGGGCTGGACTGTAGACATTGACCCGGTAGGGCTGTAGAAGATACAATACTGAACTGACCCTTAGACAATGGCATAATACTGGTGGAGGTCAGATGGCAATTATTCCTATTCGCGTAGTCCCCGACCCGATATTGCGACAGAAATCAAAGCGGGTCAGGTCTATTGATGGCTCAATCCAGAAGCTGATAAGCGATATGATTGAGACAATGCACTCGGCTCCGGGGGTAGGGTTGGCTGCCCCGCAGGTGGGCGTTCCCTTGCGAGTGGCTGTCATCGGCCTACCCGAACAGGAAGATATAGTCTTAATCAATCCTAAGATAGTGCGAAAGAGCGGGGAACGCCTGGTAAACGAGGGCTGCCTTAGTCTGCCGGGCTATGTGGGGGAGGTTAAACGTGCCGTCTCAGTTACGGTTAAAGGGCGCGACCAAAACGGGAAGGAGATACGAATTAAGGCAGACGAACTTTTAGCTCAAGCTCTGGAGCACGAAATAGACCACCTGAATGGAGTCCTCTATATAGACCAACTGGAAAGCATGGATAAGCTACGCAAGATTGAGCCTGAGGAAATTCAGCTTTAGCTAAAGCCTCAACAACACTTAGACTAGCCACTCAAATCTTTCCCTATCCACAGCCTGCCTTTGTTAACGGATTTGCTGAGGTATGGAAGCCAGCAGCCTTCGAGCATTGCCGCCAAGGAGGGCCGACACTTCTTCCTCGGTGAAAGGATAGTGCGGTGGTGACTGATGGGGAAGGTTCCTTACCATCTCAACCCATTCCTTGCTTGACATAGTGTCTTCCAGCAGAGGAGCATCTGTGCCGAACATGACTCTTTCCCTGCCAAATTCGTCCAGGAACTTTCTAAGGATATGGCAGAATTGACCGTAGCGTTCCTTGGCAATACCCTGCCAGGCACAGAAATCACACATCACATTCTCCCTGACTTTGCCTAAAGCTATCAAGTCCCGCCAGAACTCATAACCCAGGTGGGCCACCAGCACAGTAAGCTTGGGGAAATCAACGAGAACTCGTAGCAAGACGGCAGCATGAGCGTTTCCTTCATTTTTATAAGGGGGGTTCTCAGGTCCCATGTGAAAGTATACCGGAATCTTCCAGGCAGAAGCCCTTTCGTAAAAGGGGTAGACCTCTCTGTCAGCAGGAAGGAATCCCGTAGTTGGGTACAACTTTATTCCTCGGGCGCCCCACTCGGTTACACACTTCTCAAGCAACTCCACGGCTCCCTCTCTCCTGGGGTCTATACCACAAAACCACATGAGGCGGTCTGGATATCTC
>Ga0209978_10001298_pt1 | contig 10417 bp, 6 predicted proteins | sample BentaG_FD_182805 | JGI IMG/M metagenome (GOLD analysis project Ga0209978, IMG submission 182805) | Deep subsurface microbial communities from South Atlantic Ocean to uncover new lineages of life (NeLLi) - Benguela_00093 metaG (SPAdes)... | ecosystem: Environmental > Aquatic > Marine > Oceanic >...
ACCAATACTATTTCAATAGGAGGCATGTCTTTGACTGTCGGCATCTTATAATCGAGAAATGAGGGGTTCTTGACCTCGCCGTTCTCCACAACCAGCTTCTCCAGTAAGGCATATCCGATGCCCATGGACAATCCCCCTTCAAACTGCCCCTCCAGCAGCATCGGGTTAATGGCCCGGCCAACATCATTGGCGATCACCATCTTAAGTATTCGTACCTGCCCGGTCTCAGTATCCACCTCCACCTCTGCACCTTGAGTGCCAAAGCCATAGGTCACCGAGATGTTCCCCCGATGTTCTTTATCCTGCATCTCTGTGGGGGGATCGTAGAAGGCTTCTGCTACGAACGCCTCCCCATGCTCGCGGAAGTGCGCCCTTCTTATAACCTTGCCGATATCTATGACCTGCTCCGGGTTAGTCTTTGAGTATACTTTTCGGTTGTTGATTTCAAGCTTATTTTCAGGCTCGTCCAACATCTCAGAAGCCTTTTTCAAAATTCTGGCCTTAATCTTTGCCGCCGCCTCACGGGCAGCATTGCCCGCAATGAATGTTGTGCGTGAGGCATGCACACCCACATCCCAGGGCTTGATCGCGGAATCATTATTAACCACCGTAACATCTTCAGTCCGTACACCGAGTTCCTCTGCCGTTATCTGGGCCAGCACTGTCTCGGAGCCTGTACCGATATCTGTGGAGCCGGTGATAAGGGTGACATGTCCGAAATCATCCATTTTAACGATTGCCCCGCAGCCATCCGAACGGTAGACACGTGCACCCCCACCTACATGGAAATACGAGGCCAGTCCAACACCGCGGCGTAACGTGCCGGTCTGATTATCACGACGATTACGTTTATGGGCCCAATCCAGACGTTTGGCCACGGTTTCAATACATTCGCGCAAACCGCAGGTGGTTACCCGCATACCCTGCGGCGTGACCTCACCAGGTTCGTTGCAGTTCTTGAGACGCAACTCGAGCGCATCCATACCCAGTTTCTCCGCCAAAATATCCATCATACTCTCCACTGCAAAAGTTCCCTGCGGATTACCATAGCCGCGCATCGCGCCTGAGTACATATTGTTTGTATAGATGATCGCCGTATCGAACCTGATGTTCTTACATTTATAAAGGGAAGTTACAGGGTTCATAATGACGTAGGGTGTTGTCGCACCCCAGGATGTATAGGCGCCGTTATCAAGAATAAGAAAGACATCCCTGAAAGTAAGAGTCCCGTCTTTCTTGGCCCCCACCTCAATATCGATGATCGCTGGTTGCCGCGATGGTGTGCACTTAAATTCTTCCTCACGGGTGTAAGTGAGCTTGACCGGGCGGCCAGTCTTCTTGGCTAAAACGGCACAGATCACCTCATTAGGATACAGGTCTAATTTACTGCCAAAGGCGCCGCCTATCTTAGGTTGAATCACACGGATCATCGAAGGGAGTATCTGCAGCACCTTCGCCAGGTCACGCTGATAGAGAAATGGCACTTGCGTGGGCGAATACATGGTGAGCTTTCCTGCCCCATCCCAGCTGGCCACACAACTATGGAGACCCAAACAACAATGCTTGACAAAAGGCAATTTGAACCGATGCTTTACCACAACATCAGATTCAGCCTTAGCAGCATCCACATCACCGTACTCCAGGGAATAATGGAGCTTATTGCGGTTCCCTTTTGCTTCGGCATGCACTTGAGGCGCGCCATCCTTCATGGCTTCTTCAGGATCGAACACTGCAGATAAAGGTTTATACTTTACCTTGATCAGCTCCAGCGCGCGTTCTGCAGTATCTTCATCCACCGCGGCAACAGCAGCAATTTCATCCCTGAGGCTCCTGACCTTATCATCTTTTAAAGGCGAGTTATCCTGAATTATTCCCATCTTTGTTGGCGGCATATCCTTGGCCGTGATAACAGCCTTCACACCGGATAATTTCTCTGCCTCGCTTGTGTCTATCTCCAGTATCTCTGCATGCGCCTGTTCGCTCCACAGAATCTTACCATAAAGCATTCCAGGTAACTTGATATCCTGAGGATACACGGCTTTACCCGTCACCTTATCTACAGCGTCCAGTTTTGGAACACGTTTACCTATGTTGGTGTATTCTTTTTTATCGCTCACTTCCTGTCACCTTCTTAAGCGCTTTTATAATCTTTATGTACCCTGTACACCTGCAGAGGTTACCCGAGATCGCGGTCTGGTAATCCTCTTCCGTGGGATTGAGATTTTTATCCAGGAAATCCTTGGCCACCATGATCATGCCAGGAGTACAGAACCCGCACTGAACCGCGCCTTCATCGATGAACGCCTGCTGGAGCGGGTCGAGATGACCATCATGAGCCAGGCCTTCGATAGTGGTAATTTCTGCCCCATCTGCATCCACTGCCAGAACAAGGCAAGAGTTAACAGCGCTCTTATTCATTATCACCGTACATGCTCCGCATTCACCCGTGCCGCAGCCCTTATTTGTCCCTGTTAATCCTAGCTCATCTCTCAATAAATCAACAAGCGTGGTCTTATCATCGACAAGCACTTCATAATCCTGACCATTAACGCCCAGCTTTATTTTATGTTTCATTACTAAACCCCAACCGCCAGACTGGAATACGCCCGCGATAAAGCCTCCTCTAACACCCGCCGGCACTGAACCTCCACCATCTCCCGGCGGTATTGGTCACTGGCACGGACATCAGTGATTGGTTCTACTACCAGACCGACCGCCTGTGCCGAGACCCCGAGATCCTGGTTGCTTATCTTTTTTCCCACCAGTATCTCTTCTGCTTTGGGAACCCGTAAAGGGGTAGGCGCACAAGCTGCAATTACTAGGCGGGCAGAGGCACATTTATCTGTATCCTTTTCCAGCTGCACAAGGCCTGCCACACCCACAACCGCAATCTCCAGGGCTTTCCGGGTAGTATATTTGACGTAGGAGATGCCAGTGCGCGGTTTGAGAGGCGGGATGTGAATCTGAGTCAAGACCTCACCAGGTGCGAGCACTGTTGTCCCCGGATCGGTGAAGAACTGCTCAAGCGGCATTGAACGCTCCCTTCCTCCTGGACTGGCGAGGGTCACAGTAGAATCAAGGGCTATTAGAACCGGAGCTGAATCTGCCGATGGCGCAGCATTACAAAGATTGCCGCCAACCGTAGCCAGGTTCCGGATCTGGTGGGAAGCGATCTCTTTGGAGACCTCCACTAAAACAGGGTAATTATTATTCACTGTTTTAGAGAAAATTATTTCATTGAATTTCACCAGCGTACCAAGAGTCAAACCCTTTGATCTATCATAGGTTATATTGCTCAAACCTGGGATTCTTTTGATATTGATCACATGCTCAGGCGTAAGCTCCAGACGATACATCTTAGGCACAAGATCTGTGCCGCCGGCCAGCACATGCGCTTTGCCATTATATTTTTTCAGGAGCTCACAAGCCCCCTCTAGTGTGCCCGGCGAATGATACTCAAAACCTTTCATGAATCAGAATTCCTTATCTATCCATGAATGGAGTAGTGTAATTGAAATCACCTTTTTCATTTTTTTCACCTCAATTTTATAATACAACATAAATAATACAATAAAATATTGACTATTTAAAAAAGAAATTCCTCAAAATTGTAATTTATCATACATGCAGTATTTTTTAAAACGCCTACTGGGCTTCTGCTTTTAAACTCCTGACAAATCCTTTAATTGGTAAATTTTCTTGTATCCTGACTGTTCTTAAAATCATAGACAGTCATTATTCAAGTAGTGCGCTGGATAGCTCGGACAAGTGCTCTCTGAAAAACGAGGTGACTTCGTTAAAGAACAAGGCCCAAAGGAGGCCAAGGAAATTGATAAATGCATCGAGGATATCGAAAAATTTCGCGATGACTATAAAAATTGATCCCAATAGATGAATACAATTGCCAATGGATTGAATCTTAGAGCTTGTCCCAAAGTGACGGGATTAAAATGCAAGGAGTAAAAAAGATTCTTCAATCGTCATTGCGAGCGAAGCGAAAGAATCTTCTTCACTCCTCGCGATGACATGGGATCCCGTCACTGGGGGACAATGCCAAATATTAGTTGAATATTCCGTGATAACGAGACAATATATGTCCAATCATTTTCTTCAGGCTAATCGGTTTTGGTATCTCGCCAGAGTGCCCGCTCCTCTTTATTGAGTTTGCGCAGGTTTTTAATGGCACTTCTGAGGACAGCAATCAGCAAGAATATAGATATCAACGCTGCGATGAAATCTAATAGATACCCCGTGAAACTTAAAATTGTTATCTTTTTCACAAAGATCAAAATAATGTTTATAATGATGATCAGGACTCTAGCCTCAGTAGTGGATACTCGCAGATATGAGATTTTGAATATCATCACAGAGTTGGTGGCTAAGTAGGTATTAATCGAGGCGATTAAAAACAGAGTAAAAACCAGCCAAATAAAAGGCTGACTGACAAGTCCCGAATAGGCCAGACCGAAAATCATGAACGACACCCCGATGGCATCAACTAAATGATCGAGATAATAGCCGTATCTAGGACGTTGCTGACCACGCACCCGCGCCAGGGTGCCATCGAGGCTATCGCCAAACCAGTTGATTACAAGGCCAAGGCTGGCAATCACCAAAAAGATGTTGCTGTACTGAGACAGATAATAGGCCAGCCCGATAAGAGCCATAGCAAATAAACCCAGAAATGTAAGCTGATCTGGAGTGACCCATCCAGGAAGCCTGGGCGCAATCCATAACAGCGCCTTTTTCTCGACCGTGGCCAAAAGGCTTGTCTGCACGCGCTTTTCGCTGTATTTTTCGTCTTGAGAATCTACCATAGAAGACCTCCTGCTATTAAGGATTATGGGCAGAAATTTCCTTTTTGAGCCAACACGCTTTTTCTCCATTTTTTTGTTTGATTTTCACCCGCTGACACCCTTTATTTCTTATATCACAGTAAAAATTAATATTCAAATATGCAGAAAAGCTCACCCCTAAATTCATCCTAAAAGGGGATTGACCGATTTTGATAAATCAATCAAAATTTTTCTGCAGGTGTAGATTTTAAGGTCAAGAGTTGCTTTCTTCATAAAAGCAAATAGGGAGAGGATGAATGAGGGAATCCTAAAAAAATTACAGGAAGGAAACAGCCATGAGCAAATTTCTTGGGGAAAATAAAAAAAACAACAGGTTATCAAGGATTCCTATAAGACTTATTGCCCTTCTTGGCTTACCATGCCTTTTTTTCCTGGTTATGAATGCTTTTCCTCCTCAGCCCCGAGCTCCTCTTAAATCTCTCTCTAACCAGATCTGGATTCGCACAGGCGGTCCCAGTGGTGGCCTTGGCTATGATGTGCGTATCCACCCCCTAAATAAAGACATCATGTTCGTCACTGATAATCCTAGCGGAGTCAATAAAAGCTATGATGCTGGGAAGACATGGATTCAGAAAAATGAAGGGATAATCGCCAGGACAGGACCTTCTGGGGATGGTGTTCCCATCTTCTCCTTAACTATTGATCCCAACAACACAGATATTGTCTGGGCGGGAACTCAGGAAGCAAAGGGAATTTACAAATCTATGGATGGCGGAGAAACCTGGGTTAGAAAAGATAATGGTGTCATTGAAGACAACGAAATTTCCTTCCGGGGCTTCGCTGTTCATCCTGTAGACTCAAATACTGTCTTTGCCGGTGCAGAGATTTCTACCGGAATCTTGGGAATCGAATTTGATAAGACTAAAGGTAAAATCTACAAAACCGAGAATGGGGGCGAAGATTGGCACTGTGTTTGGGAGGGAGACAGTCTAGTCAGGATAATACTCATCGACCCCCAAGTCCCTGACATCATGTATGCCTCAACCGGTATCTTCGATAGAGAGGCCTTTAACGATGAAGGGGTTGGTGTTTTAAAATCTACTGATGGCGGGAATACTTGGTTTCAGATCAACAATGAAATCCCTAATAACGAAGGTAACCGTTTTGTGGGATTTTTAGAAATGCATCCTACAGAACCCCATATACTCTTTGCTGCTTCGGGCAATAATGCAAAAGGAATGGGAGGGATTTTCCGGACCTTAGACGGAGGAGCAACCTGGACGAAAATGCTCTCTGAAGACAATTTCACTGTTGTGACTCTAAGTCCTTCCAACCCCAATGTGATCTATGCCGGAAGTGAAGGTTCTTTTTACCGGAGCGTTGACTTTGGCCAGAGCTGGCAAAAATTAAGTAATGAGGAAGGAGGCTCCTGGGGCCCCCCTGGAGTAAGAGCCGGTTTTCCTATAAGTGCGGTCGTTGACCCTGATGACCCGAATACTGTCTTTGTTAACAATTACGGGGGAGGAAACTTTATTTCAACCGATGGCGGAGAGTCTTGGGAAAATTGCAGTCAGGGGTACACCGGAGCTCATTTACATGATATCGCCGTAGATAGAAATAATCCTGCTCTCGTTTACACTATCGGAAGGAGCGGACCTTTTGTGAGCCAGAATAGCGGTGCCAAATGGAAAGGGCTTGCCTTTAACCCGGCCTCTTTTCCTGAGTGGTATGCCGTAGCTCTGAATCCCCAAAATTCGCAAGAAGTAATCATATCGACTGAACATGAAGGCGTTCTGCTCAGGAGCACAGATGGCGGCAAAACCTGGGCCAAGGTTTTTGAGCATCCGGATGCAAGTGGAGATCCTGCTAAGAGGCATGGTTTTAAGGCTATTGCTTATACTCCTTCCAACTCGAATATTGTTTATGCAGGTATGAGAAAAGGAAGACGCACTATCATTGGCGATTTCCCTGCGGCTCCCAGTTATGGAATGTATAAATCTACAAACAGTGGCCTGTCCTGGCAGGAGATCAATGTCGGCCTTAATACTTCTTTAATAAATATCCACTGTATCGCAATGGACCCCATGAATCCAGCTATTGTCTACATCGGCACCTGGAGAGATGGAGTGTTTAAGACAGCAGATGGCGGACAGAGTTGGATACCAAAAAACAATGGCCTCGTCGTCAGTGATGTCCGTTCTTTGGCCATTGACCCTAAAAATCCACAGGTGATTTATGCTGGATTGGGAGAAGGAGCCGGAATCTTCAAGAGCACAGACGGCGGAAATCTTTGGCAGGAAGTTAACAGTGGCCTCAATATCCAATGCCCTTCCTATTTGCTGCCTTTTGGTCGAGTTGCCCAGGGAATTTCTTTTGAAACTCCTCCTCACCGGTTTATAGGGTCGGATTATTATTCAATTCCCTGGACCTCTATATGGGACATAGTGGTTGATCCCACTCATTCGCAGATTATTTATGCGGCTGACCATCAATCGGGTATTTATGTGTCTGTAAACGGAGGAGCCAGCTGGAAATCTTTAAACGATGGACTATCAACCAGGGCAGTTACAGCCCTGGCCATCTCTGCTGATGGTGAAGTGCTCTATGCAGCAACCGAAGGAGGCGGGGTCTTCCGTTTGACTAAAATAGAAGACGATATATAAAATTCCTCACCTATTTTATATCCTTTCTTTTTACCCAACTTTTCATTAAAGAGAGAGCCATTTTTCGTTGTAGGCTCTATGATGAAAAGTGGGATAATAATTGAGTGCAGCGGGGTCAGGCTTTCAAAAATTTCAGTTATTTTATGAATATTTAGGGCTTTACTCTATCTAGGCTAAAGTTAAAATAGTTAAAATTTTTGAAAGCCTGACCCCATTGATATCTCCATCCCACTTTTCGTTATAGAGCCTTCGTTGTATTGACTTTAGAGCTAATTTTATATATCAATAAAATTCACATAATTTTGTCTGCGCTGGCTTGAAGTGGCACAATAAAGTACACTCACTCTTGCATCTTTAAAGAAAAAGGTCTATGAATATCTCAGGCATCAGAAGAAAAAAGGAGATATTCAACCTGGCTAGGCCATTAATATGGATTCTACCAATGGATAAATTTGATGTTGTAAACACGGGAAAAAGATGATTTAAATAGCGGAAAAGTCACCAAGGACGAAAAAAGGGAAATTTTTTGATTTCATACATTAAGAAAAAGGAGAATGGATGAAGATTGCCCAGGTTGATGTATACCAGGTTAATTACAAATTGCTGGATCATGAATATACCTGGTCTGGAGGCCATTCAGTTACTTCCTTCCTAAGTACAATAGTGAAGCTTACTACAGACGAGGGGCTTAAAGGCTTTTCTGAAGTTTGTCCTCTTGGCTCAGCTTACATGGATGCTTATTCCAGTGGGGTACCTAGTGGTATTAAAGAGATAGGCCCTCTCTTAATCGGTCAAGACCCTTTCAGGATTAAATACATCGATAACCTCATGGATTCTGCTATGGGCGGCCATAACTACATTAAGGCGTCCTTAGACATCGCCTGCTGGGATATACTGGGTCAGGCAACAAGGGTTCCAATTTGTACGTTGCTGGGTGGGCGGCAGGTGGAAGATTATCCCCTTTATCGGGCTATATCCCAGCGCTCTCCTGAGGAAATGGCAAATGATGTAGCCCGGTTCAGGTCAGAGGGGTACCGCCGCTTTCAGCTTAAAGTGGGTGGTGATCCTGAAGATGATATCGAGCGCATTAGAGCCGTTCTTAAGATTATCCAGCCCGGTGATATTCTCGTTGCCGATGCCAACACTGGCTGGAAGATACACCAAGCGATTCGGGTGGTCAACGCTATAGCAGGAGAGGATCTCTACGTTGAACAGCCATGTCTCACTCTAGATGAATGCCTTGTAGTTCGCAATCATACAAACTTACCTATGGTGATGGATGAAGTGATCACAGGAATCGCTCCCCTAATGAGAGCTTATCAGGAGAGAGCCATGGATGTCATTAACCTTAAGATTTCTCGTGTCGGAGGACTGACCAAGGCCAGCCAGATCCGTGATTTCTGTGAGAATCTTGGCATTGTGATGACTATCGAAGACAGCTGGGGAGGCGACATTACAACAGCTACAATTGCTCATCTTGTCGGGAGTACTCGACCTGAATTTCTATTCACCTCCACAGACTTTAACAGCTACAATGATATTCACCTTGCCAAAGATGCCCCCACCAGAAAGAATGGACGTCTTGCAGTTCCTTCTGGACCAGGGCTAGGTATCCATGTTGATGAAAGAATGCTTGGTAGGCCATTATTAACTCTAAAATAATCAGTGAGCCATCATTATCTAAAGAAGAGCTAACAATAGATGAGCGGGTCGTCTTTTCTAAAACTGTACTCATCTCTTCAGTTATTGACTTAAACCTCCTCTAAAATACAGAAACCAGTATTTTATCTATCTTCATTTTACCCACTTGTACCCACCTTCTCTATAATTTCTTCAAAGAAGTTATATTAGATTTAAAATATTGCGCGGGCAGGAGAAACTAGTTATACCTTTTGAGAAATATTTAAGAACTCGTCGTGTAAAAAATATTTCTCCTTCCTCAAGCACAAAAAGACCTTAATAGTTTACATGCATCTAATTAAACATAGAAAGAAAGCTTATAAATAATTTTTATACTAATAAACTAAACAATTAGAGGAAGAAGATTATATCTTTATGATAGGAATAAAAAATTGACATCACCATTAATATATGGTAACTTTTATTTCCACATGGTAAATTTAATTTCCATGAAAAAGGAGTTTAACTATTAAATTAATTGAACCCTTAAACAGTATTTTTGACCAATTTTCAAAGTTGAAAGTACTCCGCTTCCTTACCAGAACAGATGCCGAGTTAAGTGGTCGAGAAATAGCCAAAGCAGTGGGAATTTCTCATGTAATTTGTAGTCGTTCGCTGCAGGAACTCTCTCAGCATGGTCTGATTCGAATGAGAAAAGCAGGTCGTTCAATTCTTTACTCACTCAATAAACAGCATATTTTGACCAAAGATTTTTTAACTCCTTTATTCTCGAAAGAGAATAAATTATTTTCTTTGCTTAAAAAATTACTTCTTGAAAATCTCTCCGAACTAAAACCCCTCAGTATCGCTTTGTTCGGCAGCCAGATAGAAAAAGAAAAGGTTCGTCCAGACAGCGATTTTGACCTGTTGTTTATACTCCCTGATGATAAAGATTTAAAGAAATTTAAACAAGAAATTGCACAATCCGAGGCTAACATAGAAAGAATTTTTGGGAATAGGGCTTCTTTTTTGATAATAAAGAAAAGTGAATTTCTCAAAAGAAAAAACAAAGATGATTCATTATTATTAAGCATTGAGAAAAAAAATAAATTGTTATTTGGCAAACACCTTAGAGAAATAAAATGACTAGTAAGTTTAAAGTAGGAAAAACATCCAAAGAAGATTATATGAATTTCCTTAAGAAATCTTATTAATTTTTTGAAATAATGCAGGAAAGTTTAAAAAAAGAAAAATGGAATGCGGCTGGACTTAATGCCATTCATGCTGGTATCTCTGCTAATGATGCTTTATTAACTTTCCATTTCGGCCTGAGAAGTA
>Ga0209978_10001299_pt1 | contig 10417 bp, 8 predicted proteins | sample BentaG_FD_182805 | JGI IMG/M metagenome (GOLD analysis project Ga0209978, IMG submission 182805) | Deep subsurface microbial communities from South Atlantic Ocean to uncover new lineages of life (NeLLi) - Benguela_00093 metaG (SPAdes)... | ecosystem: Environmental > Aquatic > Marine > Oceanic >...
ACCTGCTAATTATGAGAAAACTCTTTCAAAAATTATTGAACTTTTAATATTAAAGAAAAAGATTGGAGCAAGTCTTCCATACACAAAAATTCAGGTAATGGAATATACAAACGGATATGATAAAGAGAAACTAAAGAAACAGAAAGAATTATTTCTAAAAAATTTCGAAGGTCTTCCAGTCAATGAATGGGTTGTACGAGTGCCTCATAACTGGGGAGGAAGTATTCCAATATTAGAAAATGCTGAAGAATTAAAGAAAATGGGTTTTAAATATGTTCCTTGTCCCTTTTTGTGGTATTCATTAACTATATTTTATGATGGAAAAGTTGTTCCCTGTCCCCAGGATTGGTTTGGAAAGATTTCAATTGGAGATGTTAGAGAGAATTCTTTAGTAGATATTTTTAATAGTGAAAAATTAATAAATCTTAGAGAAACAATCTCAAATGGTGATATAGAAAATATGAGCCCCTGTAATAGTTGCGATAGAGTCTGGAGAAAAACCTTTTTAGGAGTCCCAACAGATTATCTATTACCATTTCTTAAATTGAGTTTAGAATAGAAAGATAACTTAAGTAAAAAACCATCTCACCTAAAGGAAAAATGAATAAGTAAAAGATAATGTTTAAAAAGTTAAAGATATCTAGTAATATATCAATCAAATAATTTATAAATTGTTAAGGAAAAAAATGTGAAAAAGTCAATTCTGGTTATTTATTTAATTTTAGTATTAATTTCCATCTCCATTTATGCTTTATTTGACTATATAATTGGATTTATAGGTTTGTCCTTATCAACATTTACTTATATTTTAATAAAGAGTTTGCTTCCTGTCGTAATCGGTTTTTTTATTAGTTACTTTATATTAATATTAAGCAATCCTGAAATAAAAAAAATGAGTTTTGATTATAGAAAATTTACATTTTTTGGGATAATTCCTTTACTTTTTTTATTTATCAATTTAACTCCAATACCTCAAGTAATTTGTGGAAAAATTTTTAAAAATTTTGAAGTTTTATCAATTTCAATTAAATATATCTTCGATAAGTTTGATATATGGAGTTTGTGGTTAGGATTTGCTTTAGGTGCTTCCTTTAAAATTTCCAAGGATGAAATGAGATAAGATAAAATTTTAATCTTCAATTATTTCATAAAGAAATGCTGGGTCCCAATTCATATCACTTGAGGTATAAATAACTTTTTTATCAGTTCCATCTGGATTCATAATCATAATTGAGTCGTTTCCTCTTCCATCCTCTGTATGATAAGCAATTAATTTTCCATCAGGTGAAAACGACGGATGTGAATCCTCTCTATTTGGATTTTGAGTGATATCTTTCATTTCTTCTCCATAGTAAGTCATAGTGAGTATTTCTCTATACTTATCATCATATCCCCCTTCATAAGAAACAAATGCTATTATATCTGCATTCGGGGAGATAACTGGCATCCTTTTTATTCTATTATCTTGTGAAATTTTCCTACTATTTTGACCTTCATAGTCCATAACATAAATATCCTCTCTTCCAGGAGGACCTGATTCATATATAATGTCATCAAAATCTGGATGAGAAGTTACATGCCAATCATTAACTGCTGCGTTAAAAGTTAGTCTTTTTTGGTTACTTCCATCTGAATTCATTCTATAAATTTCCCAGTTTCCATCTCTATTTGATTGAAAAAATATGTAATTTCCATCAGGTGACCAGGCAGGATAAGCATCATCTGCGGGATGAGTGGTTAGCTGCTTTTTACCTGTTCCATCAGGATTCATAATAAATATATCCCAGCGTCCATTCACCTCTGAAGAATAAGCTATTAATTTTCCATCTGGTAATAGTGCTGGATATCTATCATCCCGTTCATCATTCCTTGACATAAGTAAATCTAAACCAGTACCATCAAGTTTGATTCTATATAAATCCTCATCCCCATCCATATTTGAGGTAAAAACTATCCACTTTTCTCCATATTTAACAGGTTTAACTGGAGGTTCTGTAGGTTCAATTGTTGTTGGTTCTTCCTCTGTTTGCTTTTCTGTTTCTTCTGAAACTGTTGGAGATGTTTCTTCTTCAGTATCAATATGTATCCCAATGCATCCACAACAAGAAACATTTGTTATAGTAAATATTAAAATTACTAAACCTATAATAATGGTCAAAAATATTTTCTTAAGAATTCTAATAAAATTTATAATTTTTTCCATTATATTTTCGCATCATCCTTATTCTTAGTTCCAAAATAGATTGGTGCCATCATTATGATCATACATACAAAACCTAAGACTATTGTGTAAACCAGAGAAATGATATGAAAATTAAAAGCTGCTAATATTGCTAATTTTTTACTAAATACTTTTAGCAAAATTAATGCACCAGCAAAAAAAGATTCATAAGTACCAAAACCCATAAATGTATGAGTAGGAAGTAGTGCAGAAAATTCAGCAGCTGAAGTACTTAAAAAAACTTTTAAAAAATTAAGGTCTTTATATGCATAACCATGAAATGCAACAACACTATGTAATAAAAAATAGTATGCTGTAAATTTTAATACCCTTATTACCAATGTTATCAAAAAAACAGGTACATATACTCTACTATTTCTTATTTTCACAATACTATCATTTGTTAATTTTAATTTCTCCCCTGCTTTTATTACGAACTTTTTTTCATTAATGCTAATTTTTTTAACAAACCAATTATATAAAATAAGTCCTAAATTTATTATTCTTGTTAAATTTAAAAGAATGATTATTAAAATAATAGTAATAACTACTACAATAAGCACTATATTTACTGGTAGAAATGGAATATTAGTTCCAACTAACAGTAGCGACAAAATAATAAGAGGTGTAATCGTTATAAAATCAAAAAACATCGCAACAATCATTGTTGATAATCCAATCTCTATTGGAAATTTAAATCTCCTGTTTAAGAAATAAATGTGAGATAGTGCTCCCAACCTTGCTGGAACAGTCTCCTCAAGAACAGCTCGAGCCCAAGTAAAAAGAAATAAATTAAAAATAATGGGACTTTGAGGTCCAATTAACAATTTCCAACGAATAGCTCTTACAAAGACACTTACAGCAGATATTGAAAAAGAAATTAAAAGACTCTTGAGATAAATATTTGAAAAAGATTTAGTTATGTCCTGGAATGTAACACCAGAAAATTTAAAAAGAATTATTAGTATCAGAAATCCTAAAACGAACTGAATAATTCTAAATAATATTTTTTTAAAATTTATTTTATTTTTAATTTCTTTTTTTATATCTTCCATGTTTTAAATAAAAATATCAACCGCTTTTATTTATATACTAATTGCTTCTTTATATATATAAACCACCCTTATAAAGATACTTACTAATTTTTTGAAAAATTTTTTAAAAGATTTTTTTATATCTTATTACTATATTAGACTTTCAATATAGATTATCAGTTCCCTCCTTAAATTACAATTTTACTGTTATTTCTTCTCTACAATATAATATATAGAATTTAATATATTAACTTAAAAAAATATAAAATTTTAGATTATAATATTAATTTAAATATAGATTTATCTTTTTACCAAATCAAAGTTTTAGAAAAAAGTAGGACTATACTAAAACCCAAAAAAATTATTTCTTAAAAATAAAATGTATACCTGTATATTTATATAATTAAAGATTTATTAAAAAGGATACTTATTATACAATCTGAAATTTAAATTTTAGCTTAAAAAACAATGAAAATTGAAAAAAACAAAACAAGAAGAAAAATAATATTCAACTTACTTAAATTAATAGTTAGCTTAATCCTCCTTGCATATTTTATAGCATTTATCATCATCCCAGAATGGCCAACAATAATAGATTCTTTTAAAAATATTAACTATTTTTATCTTCTAATAGTAATTTTCATAGCTTTTCCACTAATTTTGGTTAGTTGTCTTAAATGGCAGTTGTTACTAAAAAGTAAAAATCTAAATATCTCACTTTCTAAATTGATAGGACTCTATTTAGCTGGGTACTTCTTCAATAACACGATTCCCATAGGTTTTTTAGGAGGAGATTTTGTTAGAATCTATGAAACTGCAAAACAAACAAAAAATACACCGGATTCTTTAGCAGCGGTGTTCATGGAAAGAATCATGGGAATAATTGCTTTAATAATGTTTGCAATCTTCTCAATATTTCTAAAATTTCAGCTTTTTTTAAAAAATCCAACAGTCCTTTTAATTATTATTTGTATAATTACAGCTTTAATTATTTTTATATGGATGATTTTTAATCCAAAAATATTAAATTTGATAAAAAATATTATTAAAATAGATCTACTTAAAAAATTATTTATAAAAGTTGATGAATGGGTAGTTGCTATAAATCGGTATAAAAATGAGAGAAGAGTTATTTTTTATTCCCTTGTTTATTCAATTATATATAACCTTTTAGCTATACTTAATGTTTATTTCTCATTTTTAACCTTCAACTATAAACCAAATTTTTTAGATGTTTTTATAATAGTTCCATTGACTCTTTTAATAGTGCTATCTGCCCCCATTACATCTGCGGGATTGGGTTTATTTGAAAATGCAATTGTATATTTGTTCTCTTTAGTGGGGGTTTTGAGTTCTATTTCAGCATTAGTAGCATTATTGTTAAGAGCAAAAGTAATATTGTTAGGATTAATTGGTGGTATAATCTATTTTTTTATAAGAAGTGATAAACCAAAAAATGTTAAACATAAAAACAAAAAAGAATCATGTCACTGACCACAAGCCTGAAGGTGGAGGTATCTGAAACGTAAAAATTATGATGAATAGTCTATTTTTTTATGAGACATGTTAGAATTTGAATAATTAAATAATTACTATTGATTATATTAGATAATTGGTTTTTCTTATTAAAAGGATTCTTAGAAAAAATCATTTATTAATAGGTTATAAAATTAGAGGTAATATATGAATAATATTAAAAAATATAAAGATATATTTATTGGTAGCAGGAGTTTTTTTTATTTTATTAAATATGAGCTCTTTACTACCTTGTTTGATCAGATTCCGGGAGCATTAGGACTTTTTCTAAGAAAAACCTTTTATCCGACACTTTTCGAAAGAGTTGGAAAAGGTACAATTTTTGGTAAGAATCTAATTTTAAGACATCCCCATAAAATTGAAATAGGAAAAAATGTGATTGTAAGTGATCATATTATTTTAGATGCTCAAGGTAAAGAAGACTCAAAAATAAGAATTGATGATAATTGTTTTATCTCTAATTTCTCTATAATTTCCGCAAGAAATGGCCAAATTGGGATTGGAAAAAATACAAAAATTGGAAGTCATTGCAGAATTGCCACTTTCCAAAGGATAGAAATAGGACAAAATGTCTTAATTGCAGCTAAGAATTATATTGGGGGTGGAAACTATAAATTTGAAAGAACTGATATTCCAATTGCTCAACAAGGATTTGATTTAAGAGGTGGAGTTAAAATTGGAGATAATTCATGGATAGGAGCTGGATCAACTGTTTTAGATGGAACAAAAATTGGAAGAGATTCGATTATAGCTGCTGGTTCGGTAGTAACAGAAGATGTACCAGAATACACTATTTATGGAGGAACACCAGCCAAATTAATAAGAAACAGAAAATAGAAGATTACAAAATTTATAGTTTTAAGAATGATTAGAATTTATGAAAGAAAATTCAAATTTAGATAAAAAGATAAAAAGCATAACACTTCTAGGTTCTTCTTCTGGAAGAAATGCTGGAGACGCTGCACTTCTAAATTCGATAATGGCAGATTTAAAGAAATTAGACCCAAATTTGAGATTTGAAATACCTACTATTAATCCATCATTTATTATGAAAAGCTTTAGTAAATATAATGCTAAACCGATTTCCATGCTCCCCTGGCATTTTAGTATAAAAATGCTCGGGTTTCCCACTTTTCTTTCTGTTGCAAGAACTGATATGACAATTATTTTTGATGCAATTTTATTTGATAGAGCTTTATACAATCCGTTATTTAATTTTCTTTCAACTTTATATTTTCTTATTCCATTTGCTAAAAGAAAGGGCAAGAAAATTGCTTATTACAATGTAGGAGTGGGACCAATTACTACTACTATAGGTAAGAAAATGTTAAAAAAGATATCTGAAATGACAGATTTAATAACTGTCAGAGATAGCCAATCTATTCAGATTCTAAAGAGTTTAAAAATACCAGAATCCAAGATAATTCTTACTGCAGATGCTGCATTAAATAACCCCCCCTCTATAGAAGAGCATGTTGAAAAAATATTATCATTGGAAGAAATTGAAAAAGAAAAGCCACTTCTTGGATTCAATATAAATGTTTATATTGATACATGGGTTGAAACAGGAAAAGAACCTATTAATAAAAGTAGTTTTTTAAAAGATATTGCATCAGTTCTGGACACAGTCATAGAGGATTTAGATGTTAATGTAATATTTTTTGCAACTCAACATATGGATATACCAATCATTTCAAAGGTTATAGATTATATAAAAAATAAAGATAAAGTTAATTTAATAACCAATAAAAAATATTCTAACCAGGAAATAATGGGACTTCTTGGAAAAATGGAGCTCTTTGTAGGTATGAGACTTCATTCACTTATTTTAGCAAGTGCAATGCATACTCCTATTTTGGGTTTAATTTATCAAGATAAAGTAAGAAATTATCTAAAAGAACTAAACTTAGAAGAGCAAAGACTTGAATTCTCAGATTTTAATGCTGAAAATCTCTTGAATGTTATTAAAAGATCGTGGTATGAAAGAGAAAAAATAAAAAAGCATCTTTCAATAAGAATAGAAGAACTAAAGAAGAAGGCAAAAGAGACACCAAGAATGGTCATTGATTTACTTTATAAAAAATAAATAATAGTATTTATTGAAAATATGATGAATAAAAGTCATACAAATAAGAAATATATTAGAGAAATAGAAACTATTGTAAAAGAGGGGCTTTGCTTAAGATGTGGAACCTGTGTTGGTATTTGTCCAAATGATGCAATTATTTTGAATGAAGATTATTATCCGTATTGTCCTGATTATGAAATCTGTAATGATTGTGGTTTATGTTTAAAGGTATGTCCTGGAATAGAAGTAAATCTTCCAGAAATTGTGAAACAAACATTTGGTGAAATAGATTATGACTATTACTCCAATGGTTTCTTTACAAAACCATACATAGGTAAAACAATTGATGAAAATATATTAGAAAAAGCAAGCTCCGGTGGGGTTGTAACCCAACTATTAGATTCCCTTCTAAATGAAAATATAATCCAGGGTGCTATTGTCACTACCTCTTGCTATGATAAACCCTGGAAAGCAGAACCAATCCTTGCCAGGAAAAGTGATGAAATATTAAAAAGTGCTCAATCAAAATATTCTGTTTCCCCTGTTAACTCTCTTTTAAAAGAATTAGAAAATTTAGATGGAAAAATTGCATATGTTGGTCTCCCCTGTCACATTCATGGATTAAAAAAGGCTATTTCATTAAAAAGTAAGTTAAAAGATAAAATTTATATAATAATAGGTCTCCTGTGCTCTACCAATATTGAAGAAATATCTACAAAAGATATGTTGTGGGCATCAAAAATAAAAGAACAAGATGTAAAGAAGATAGAATTTAGAAAAGGAGATTGGCCTGGTAAAACAGGAGTTAAAGTAAAAAATGGAACACAAAAAGAATTACATCATCTTTCACATAAAGAAGGAGCATTTGTATTCCTAATGCGTTTATATCCTTGCAATAGATGTTTATATTGCATAGATGCATCAAGTGAATTTGCAGATATTTCAGTTGGTGATCCATGGATAAAAGATGAAAGGGGAAGCTATAAATATAGTGGTGGATGGTCTTTAGTTATAGAAAGGACAAATAAAGGTAAAGAAGTTCTTTCACATATAAAGAGTAAAAATAAATTAATATTAAAACAGATTCCAGAAAATGAATTATTCGAATCTAATAAGACAGTACTTTATAACAAAAAGAAAATTAATTCAATACGACTTGATAGAGCAAAAAAAAGAGGTAAAATAGTTCCAAATTATCATATAAAGTTACCAAATTTTACAACTAAAGATTTTATAAATGAAAGATTTTATGCACTTACTTTAATTTTTAGAAAAAGTAGGTTTTTTCAAAGATTAATAGTTAAAACATTGGTTTCAAGACTTGGATTAATCTTAATTTACTTAAAGAGAATCATCCGCAAAATATTAAATCCTAATAAAAAAAGGAAGTATTGAAAGATTTGGGCATAGTTTCTTGACTGAAATGTCTTCGAAACCATGCCGCAAATCTATAAAAAATAGTTATTAAATATATTTTTGTTTTTATAAATAACCGTTATCTTTATACCATTTAACAGTATTTTTAATTCCTGTTTCTAAATTCACTTTTGGCTTGTATCCTAAAATATTTTTTGCCTTTGATATATCAAATGCTCTATCTTTTGTAAAAAATAGAACTCTTCTTCTATATATAGGGGGTTCTATCTTTAAAGGAATACATACCTTTTCTACAATTGTTCCAAGTAACTCAACTGGCCAAACAGGAAAATGAATTTTTGGTGGACTAACTCCTATTTCTTTGGCAATCATTTCTGCAAGCTTATTTAAACTCACATATTCTTCCCCACCAATTAAAAATGGTTCACCTATAGCTTCCTTTTTATCTGCAGCAAGTCTGAAACCCTCAGCTAAATCTGTAACATAAATCATATGATATAAGGTTTCACCAGAACCCAACATTATAAATCTTTTTTTAGCTATAGCTCTAAACATTTTAAGTAACCTCATGTCTCCTGGTCCATAAATTGCACATGGTCTTATAACTGATACTGGAAGACCTTTTTCTTTATAGAAATTAAGAGCTAATTTTTCCGCTTCTAATTTAGTTACTTGATAAATATCTCCTGGATTATATCTTGTATTCTCATTGGAAGGGATTTCATCAACATGACCATGAACACCCATAGTGCTACAATGAACAAATCTTTCTATATTCTCTTTTAAACTTGCTTCTAAAAGATTTTTTGTTCCTCCAACATTTACATCCCAATATACCTTATCAGGGACACCAGCAGTTCTCCAATTTGCTGCCAGATGATATACTTTTTTCACTTCATTTACTGCTCCCTTTACCACATCCTTATCAGTAATATCACCTAAAATTATTCCAACACCTTTCTCTTTTAATTTCTCAGCTTTTTTAGAATTTCTTGCAATTACTCTTACTTCAAATCCATCTGAGATTAATCTGTTTACTAAATGACTTCCAGCAAATCCTGTTCCTCCAGTAACTAAAACTTTCATAAAATTAACTCCTTAAATATAATTTTTTAATATTTCAGTATTATTTCTCCCTTCCCTTCCTTTACACCTAAAGGAGATTACCACGCCACCGGAGTTTATCCCGAGAGAGATTGCCACGCCACCTTCGGTGGCTCGCAATGACAATTAGTAAAAAAGTATCATTGATTGCTGGGAATGGCGCCAGCTTTTTTATAAATTTCAATAAATTTCGTGGCCACGGATTTCCATGAGTAGGTTTTTATCGCAACTTCCCTGGATTTTTTACCTAACTCTTTGACCTTTTCTGGATTACTAACTAAATCTAATATTACCTCCACTAAAGAATCTTTATCACCTAACTTGGCATATACACCTAAGTCCCCAAGTATTTCCCTATTTACTGGATTATTAAAACAGATGGTAGGAATTCCTGCTGCCATATGACCAAAAACCTTCATATTTGCTTCTGTTTGAGAGATTTTTGGAGTAATTGCTATATCAGCAGCTCTCAAATAATCTGGCAATTCATTATAAGCAACTCTACCAGTAAATGTGACCATGTCAGAAATTTGTAATCTCTTTGACATCTCAATATAGCTTTTTTCTGGAAAACCACCAATTATAAAATGAATTTTTTCCTTTTCTTCCTTCTTATTTAAAATAGAAATTGCTTCTAAAAGTAAATCTATGCCCTGATATTTACTTAAGACTCCAACATATATGATGATTTTTTTTAATTCAGAAATTCCGAATTTTTCTCTTATATTTAAACTATCTTCTCCAGGACTTATCTCGTCAGAATTAACACCATCTGTAATTGTAAAAACTTTTTTATTATCAATTTTGAAATTACTAATTAACTGTCTGGTTGAATTGTTAGAAGTTGTAACAATTACATCTGGCATTCTGTTTATTCTATTTTCAATAAAATATATAAATTTATTTAAAATACCATTTCTTTTAATAAATTTATGGTCTATTAACTCCTGCGTAAGACTACCTTGATAGTCAAAAATAATTGGGGTTTTAGGTCTAAAAATCTTAGCAAAATAAGCAATAATTGCGCCTTCATGAAGATGAGCATGTATAATATCAGGTTTCTCCTTCAAAATAGCC
>Ga0209978_10001300_pt1 | contig 10415 bp, 7 predicted proteins | sample BentaG_FD_182805 | JGI IMG/M metagenome (GOLD analysis project Ga0209978, IMG submission 182805) | Deep subsurface microbial communities from South Atlantic Ocean to uncover new lineages of life (NeLLi) - Benguela_00093 metaG (SPAdes)... | ecosystem: Environmental > Aquatic > Marine > Oceanic >...
AATAACTCGCGTTTGGGTAGTCAGTAACATTTACTATTAGGGGCACGTTCGGCATTAACTCTAATTGTCCATAGTTAACAGTGAACCGAGCTGAACGAGACGCCTGAGGCTTCCATGCAATGTTTTCCAGTGCGTCATTAAAGGCCAAAATCGACTTCCTGGCAACATCAAATTCAGTTGCTCCTCTCTGTTGTTCCAAGATTTGATAAGCATAACTAGAAGCCACAAGGACGAGACTGATGATAGCAGCGGTCATGATAACAGCCGAAATCGCATAGGAAACTGCACTGTTATTTTGCAACAGTGGAATCCGTAGCCTTCTCAAAACGACACCAACTGTGGGACGAAGATGGATGCGCGGCGCTTGAATAGAGATTTGGAGAATTTGCTCCTTCTCTGGACATAATTGAACATGTTTCTTCAAAGATAGTAAGGATAACTATGTATTAAATCTTATGTCACACGAAAAGACATTCTGATGGCTGATTTAGCATACTAATTGAAATTCTATGCTTCCCAAAACAGAGACAGTGTAGAAGCACGATGATCGTTTTATTTGTTCTTTCCACCCATCGTCTCAATAAAACCTTCAAGCTTAGTCTTCATCTGAGCTTACATGCGCTTGTTTCCATCACAACAGTTTGATAAGAGCTTTCACTTAACTCGTCGAAATGGAAGGTGGATATTCCACTATTATCCAGAGGCCGATATTTTCTCCGGAGCTCGGGTATATTGGCTCATCCTCGAAGGCGACAACTGCCCCGTGCCAAGCAATGTCTAGCGGATAGGTAAAGGAGGCTGGAAATCGCTCAACTGGATTAAACTCTATTGTCGTCTGTCTTTCCTGCGTTTCAACTTGAACATCATAGAACCTCTGCGATGAACTTGTGCTCAGGCTAACAAGCCTAACATACCGACCTTCAGCTGAGAATGTCCCACTGTATTCCCATCCCCCTCCATCTATCCGCCCGGTCCACAAAGGAGAGCCCCAATTTTCCGGGTCGTCGCTTACGTAGATTTCTATGCCGCTTGAACCGCCCCAGTCATAGGAGCGCTGGTAGATTCTTATTCTTGAGATATTCATTGCTTCTCCCATATCCAGCATAATCCAATGATTCTCTGTACTGCTGTGTCGCCAGGAAGACCCTGTACTGCCGTCTATGGCGTTAGAAGCAGGGTACCAACCCTCATCGCCGCACATGTCGTAGACATCCGTTGGGGTTGTCCAGGCAGTCCTCTGTGCCGTAGTTACACTGAGGACACCGGTCTTATCACTCGCAATGCTGTCAAAGGCGTAAAGTTTCAAGTTGGCGTTATCGGTGAACATCATTCCGCCTCCATTGTTTCCAGCTATGTACTCGCTCCAATGGTGTGCCCAGCCGGTGGAAGGACTTGAAAAGTTGTAAAACAGGTTGGTGTCATCCATGTATGTTTCCGCTACTATGGGATACCCAGTGCTGGTTCCGTTCTCTGTCAGGGACTGTAATGTTCCAGACATCCATCCGCTTGAAAGCTGAATGGCACTTAAGTCTGTTATTGTTCTACTTTGAGATGAATTCACAAAGATGAGTCTCAAGGCATAGGTGTAGTATGTCGCGTTCGCAGGAAGCGTCAAGACGATCTGTGAATACATGTTAGGAGAGTTTAGAACTCCGCTACTCCACTCGGCTTCCTGCTGTATAATGTCTCTCACTGTGCCATTATAAATGACGTATGCCGGATCCGCTCCATACACAGGAGCTTCTCCGTTAATTCGCATGAACTCCGCGGTGTTGGTTGTTGTTCCGCCGACGACCGTTGATTCTATTCTAAAGTTATATACTCTGAGATTCAAAACTCCATTGTTCAAGATTCCGTAACTGGAATCGGCTTCAGGATCATCGTTGAAATATCTGTTCTCCCAAGCGTAAGATGTTTGGCTTGCTATGCCTCTTCCGTCCCACCATAATGTGACGTTTTGAACATTGTGAGTTACTTGGAACACCAACATTTGTCTACCGCTAAAGAGACTAACGTTGCTTGTCAAACCTAATGGAACTCTATAGTTGGAGCTCCAATCTTCCACTTGAAACGGCACTTCTCCGTCTGTTCCATTGACAGTCTGGTTGACACGCAAAGCTCTTACTGGAACTGGAAGAATAGGCTTCCCTCGAGTTGACAATTGAAGGTTTTGACCAAGCCACCGCAATGTGCCGTTTTGTAAGGCTTCGACAACAATTGTGTCCTTAGTTAATGAAGAGTATAGGCTAGTGTTCCACGTAAATGTGTACTTGTATTGCGGTTTTCCCGAGGTAGAGAAGAAAGCTGTCGCCATAATGCCTTTTGCATCTGAAACCTTTATCAAATACGAACTTTGGTCTACTCCTGACGGAATCTGAAGCACATAGGTTCCATTAGAAAAGACTACAGGTTCAGTGTCTGGGTTAATCAGCATCCAAGTTGAACCCGAGTAATTGTAGAAAAAGAAGTTTTCTTTGCTCAATGTTGGGTAAGGATTGTCGTTTTCGCGTGTGACAAGAACACTTGATTGTCCATTCATTGTTTCTAAGACTTCAATTTTGAGAACCGAGGTTGTCTTATATGTTATTTGAGATATTCCGAGACCTGATAGCGAGTATGTTATTGACGAGTTTCCGGTGGTATAGCTTATAGGTTCGTACCAGCGAGTTGAGAAATCTAAAACATTGACTTCAAATGATGGATTCCATTCCGGATGTGAATGAGCAATGTAGGTCAATCCGCTTTGAAGGTGTCTTGAAGTGAGGTCTTTTGCATAGCTAACGTTTCCGGTCACTTGCAGAATTGACCCATAGTATCCAACAGAGAATTCTAGAAGTCGCCTAAGGGACAAGTTCATCTCTTCGAGTGCACTCAAAACCTTCGGTGATTCTGGAAATGGAAGATTACGAATCGTAGCATAGATCATTATAACCGCACTAACCATAATTGTCGTAATGAGTAATGCGGCAATTATTGAGAATTGGCCCCTCTTACCTCTATATCTACATTTCATGGCTTTAGATGCCTCCTTGCTGGGCAAGTTGTAATACAATAAGTCTAGATGTGCCGCTTGCTCCAAGCTCTGATTTGTAGATTGACGGATGGTAGTGTTGAAGAAGACCAAGAGCTGTGATTCTTATGTCAGGAGTTCTTGTGAGCCCTATGGCTGTAAACGCACCGCCATCTTGATGAGTGAATGTTGCTCCTGGGATCCAGTTGTTGACTACCTGAAATATGTAACTGTCAGGTGAAACATTTAGGTCGTATGTACTCAAGATGGATGTTGGAAGTGCCCTGGTTGATGTCTGGTATTGAGCTGGATAAATACCATAATAATTGGAATAGTAGGACGCATTCCACGTAAACTGGACAATTCCTGGGCTTCCTGTGATCCATTGGCTATTGTAGGAATATGATTGACTGTCAAGACCTCGAAGAAAAGCATTGAGGCCTGCTGCTCCTACGTGTTCCATCCCATAGATTCCCCAACTGTTTTGAGTGTCTGAAAAGGTCGCTGTGTTGGTGACGTAGTAGAAGGGGTAGCCTACGATACTGACCCAAGTCCAATTATATTGATTGATTCTTTGACCCAAGATGTGTGCATATTCCGCATAGGATCCTCGGCTTGAATCGTAGCCTTGAGTCGTATAATAGCCTGCAGGAATGGGCACAGCTTCTCCAAAAGTGTTTATTATAACAGCATCTTGCAGCGTTTCTCCCTGAAGCGTAGTGCCGTTTAGAAGGAGTCCCAACTGATAAGTTGTGTTCACGAGAATAGTGGTTTGGAAGTATGGAAAGAGCAAACTGCTTAGGTCGGAGGCAAGACTTTGAGCAGTGTAACCCGCTATCCACCATCCATTGGCATCATTGCAGTTCAAAATGTAAAGAGTTATGTTCTCTCCTGAGCTTTCTCCAATCTTTTCTGGAGTCACAGTATACTCGATGTCCGATGAGGATACCACATATGAGGAAGCATCTGAGTTAACCCCTAGATCACCTTGAGAATTTGAAATAGAGCGAACTAAACGGTAAGTAACTACTCCATCAGAAGATGTTAGAATATCGTATACGGTGAGGTTATATGCAATGTTGAGAGGAAGAGACGAAGTAAGGGCCATCTGAAGAGATGTCCATGAAGGATCTGAAGGGTTGCTGAAAACAGTTCTGCTTAAATCGCGGTCCACATCAAGAGTTTCCATCGTTGACAGGGCAAGTTCTCGCAGATTAAGACCTGAGAGAAGACGAGACGACGGCAAGACAGCGAAATATGAAGTAGCGACAAATGCCACAAAAAGAACTACGACAACCATAAGAATCTCAACTGTGCGCATCAAGGGTTATTCCCCCATTGCTGGAAGTCTTTAGTACTCCATACAGCCAATTTCACTTGATACGATATTTTGCTGACAGTCACCTGCCTAAGCTCAATAGCAACCCAATCGGCACTACTTGAATCACCCCCGAATGTTACGGGGAATCCCAGCGTGCTGACGCCCCATGGCATCATAACTATTCCATAATCGTTTTCCTTGCGGTATGCGACGATTAAAATTCCTGCATCCTGAGTTGGAATTTGCACCCGAGCGTATGGGTAACCTGTTCCACTATTGACTAATCCACTAGAGTTGGCCAACTGAATCCGGCTTAAATCAAAGTTTTGAGTCAGGATGAAAAAAGTCGCATTGAAATGTAAAGTTGCTGGAGACCCATCCCAGCTATGAGCAAGCAAAACTGTTCTATTTTCAAAGTTTTCAACGAAAGGTATAATTTGATTATTTGTGACGGTTTCACGAGAGTAATAACCAACACCAGTAAGCCCACTAAGACTTGCATAGACTATTATCGAGTAAGCATATTGAGAACCATCCACAGACGAAAATAATAACACTGCTGAACCAGTTGAGTCGGTTTGATTTGTGCCAGAGAATACTTCAATGGAAGGAAAAGAATAGTTGCTGGGAATGGCATGATAGAGGAAGTAATTCAAGGTTGCGCCCCTTAGTGCGCGTCCAAGACCCTTAACTTCAACATTAAGCTTTAGAGGGTTCAAATCAACCTCTGAAATGGAAATGTTCAACGTAGGTGTGATTGTAAGTTGAAACCCATAGGACCCATTTGTACCTAGTAGCTTCGCAGCTGTGGTATAATTGACAGCGTTGGTCACGGGGACAAGTAAGGAGCCGCCCCAGTCTAAACTATTGTTACTGTACCATAAATCTGTCTCATTGTAATAGACTTGAGCCTGTGGAGACAATAGTCTCTGTATGGAGAAAGGGCTGAGGGAGTATCCTCCTACTTCAGGATCTTGAAGACCAAAGGCTGACGGGGTGTTGTTGCTCTGACCCCAGCCGAGCGGATATCCGGTGCTTAATATTAACGCATTCGCAAGTTCATTGGCTTTCATGGCTATTTGGTGGTTCTGTTGATATTTGATTGCGGCGCCCATGATTTGACTATAACCACCTATGGACACCGTTAGCACAGTCACGAGTGCTACAAGAGAAATCATATGATCTATTGTTACTCCCGCTATTGTTGATACCCCCTATCCAAATGAAAACAGAAGAGTGCCATTTGCGAACTTTTGAACCTTGATTGAAGCGCTTGGAGACACGCTGTTAAAAAGAGATTCTTCATCCAATAGCACGTTGGGACCCAATGATGTCTGGACAATCACCGTGTCACCTACATCTTGCAGCGTCAGGTTAATGAGCATAATCTTAGAATTTAACTCCGAAGTTCTCAATGAACCCTTAGCTATGTAAGGATACGATGCTATTTCAGTTGGAAAAGTCGAAGCTTGAGTAACTGTCCCTGGCAAAACTTCCATCCGATTCAGAGAAAGGTATAGCTGCTGAATTGTGCTTCCCATTTGGGAAGCTACCTCTTGAAGTTCAATTTGTCTGCTGGCGTCTGCCCAGTAAGAGGTCATTATGCTACCAATCATTGGAAACAATAAAATTTGAGCTACTAGCAACGGTGTCATTATGACTGTTTCAATGGCTACGTGGGGTAAAGTATATCCCTCCTCTCATCACAAATGCACCCCTAATTCAACCTCCACCTTCCCCGAGTAGAATTCAAGCACTGAATCGTCGTACCCAGGTGGAACATTAATCACTTGGTTCAGGCTGGGAAAGTGGAAGAACGAAGCATCGAAGCCTTGTTGAGATGTTGCGTCAGGAAAGTCTACGGTTACTCTAACACTGGTAACTTGGTCTTCTGTGTCCGCTCTAACTGAATTTCCAATTAAAGTTACTGACTGAGACGACCCTTGAGCGCTGCCTTGTACAAGAACGGGCAAGTAGAGCTTCACAAAGAAAGTTGAGCTACTCGTTGTTGTCATATTTGAAAAAAGTGATCTTATTGACGGTGCAATCACTATTCTTATGAAGCTGCCGTCACTCATAGGAGGCGTCAACTTCTCAACACAAAATATACGTGCTACAGGAGCAGATGTGCCTGTCATAGTGAGATTGCTTACGGAAGGTGGATAGACCAGCTCGTAATACCCATCAAGCAAAGAGAATTTTGATACCGGAATATTGAACAGTAAAGCGCCAACTTCATACGAAGCAAAAAAATCGTAGCTTTCACTTCCTTGTGTTTTGACATAAACGGTGTAGTTTAAAGCCAAAGGCAGAAGACCGACAGAACCATCTCTACTCGAATATCGCACCGTTGCTTTACGTCCTATCGTCCAAGCAACATCATCAATCTGAAGCCCAATATTTTGCATGAACTGCTTCGCCGACTCAAAGTCAGCCTCCGCAACGCTGGCCCAAAGACTATTGTTTACAAAAACAACGGCTACAATAAGCAAAGCCATCATAGTACCTGTTAGAATAACCGTAGAGATAGTAGGACTAATCGCCCTAACATTTCGACTTAGCTTTTTCAGAAGCTCACCAGCTGCGGAACAAGCACTGACGCCAACAGTGTGATGATAACCAAAACAGCTGAATGCTTAAATCCCGCAGCAATAGATTCCTCGGCGATTTTCCCAGCTACCAAGCCGATCATGAAAACGTGGACAATAACCGAAACCGTGAAAGTCGTAGAAAGAGTTGCCAAGTCAAAACTCCCTCCTGTTCCTGTTGATGCCATACTCACAGTTTTGCCGACGAATAAAAGAGTTAAGAGCGTTGTTGACATCAACATAATCGCTGCGAAATAAGGAATAATGATGTACGGTCGAGAATTCATTCTTTTTTCTTTCTCTACATCTTGCGTCATGTTGTTAAATCTCGTAAGTGATTCAATCATCCCTATGGTTCCGCCGCCTACATCGATAGCCTCAACAAGCAAGAAGATGACAAGCTGAGATAGCCAACTTTTGGTGCGCTTCATGAAGCCCTTGAAAACTTCCCTCAAGGGAACCCCCCAAGACAACTGCGTAGAAATATCCTTCAATTCTTTACTAAACGCACCATAATTGCGTTTGGCAAGACCTTCAATACATCGCTCTGGTGACATACCAGTTTTTCGAATTTCAGTTAAATCCCGAAGGAAACTTGCTATGCCTTTTTCAATTTGATGTTTCCTACCTGCAATTCTATAGTGAACTATAGCTGGCGGCATAGTAGCCACAAAGAGTGTAATCGTTACTGCAGTGGCTAAATCAACGAAAACTGGCATGGGAATCATTCCGAGAAACGCTGTTAGCAACACGAACACGAAAGTTGCTACGATTGAAGATAACACTGCGGTCTTGTATGGTCGCCATTCACTTAACGGACTTTTAGGCTGCATGCCGTGAGCAAGATAGAGAAAAACTATCGAAAGCATAGGAGCAAAAAGGTATGTGTACATAAGCATGGTTGAGTAAGTTGCCATGCCTGTGCTATAAATCGCCTCTACGCTGAACAGAATGTAGAAGCAAAGAGACATAAGAACCATCACAATGATGAAGGACTCTAAAAGTGTTCCCAAACGTTCAGCGGCAACTTTAATCCTCAAAGAACGCGCTTTGAATATGTCGTCGGTTTTGCTTTCAAGGAAATGCCCAATGTCTCCTCCGGTAATCACAGTTGAGGAATATCCAGATATAAAGTCTGTGTACATGTCTGACGGATTGGTTTCAGCTGATTTCACCAAGGCAGTTAATGGGTCCATGCCGAAAATCTCAACATCACGCATTATTTCTCTGGCTTCACGGCGCATAGCGGGCATCAATTCCACTTTAGAAAGTCTCTTAAAACTCACATATGGTGATATGCCGCCTGTAGCCATAACTGTGATATACGCCGCTGCAAAGGGCATCTCTCTTTCTAAAGCGCGAGCCCTTTCTCCAGCCTTCATCGACGGCGTAACCATAAAGATTATCATGACATAAAGTGGTGCAGGAACAAGAAAAACAAGTGGAAACCACTGAAAAATATGCAGAAGCACGAGGGCCGTTATGGTAACTGGAACAGTCAGCAAAGCACAGAAAAACATCATAGAAACATAGGTTTCTGCATAAATCTTCATTCCTGCCTTTTTGAGTTCATTCTTGAATTCGAAGACGCTTTTCAAGAACCTTGGCGCTATATTGCCGAAGATGCGGTAAGACCAGCCTTCAATGCTATGTAACAGAGACAAACTTCTCCACCTTCTTTGTGTAAAACTCTTTGGGTCTTGAGTAGTATTCGGTTATAATCGCGGCAACATCTCTGTAACTTCTTATGTTATGTTTTCGCATCCAGCTTAGAACGTTTTTGCGACGTTTTATTTCTTCTATCAACTCTTCTTTACTCAGCCCAGAATGCTTCGAAATAGTCGGAAGTATTACGCTCTTTTCAATGGAAGAGTTAAAGTTGTCTTCTGTTGGTTTCCACTTGAAAACATTGCGATAGTCATCGTAGTCAGCGATTTCATCTATGGAGGTCAGTCGTCTATAGGCTTTAAATTCACCAGCCTTTGGTAAGTGAACCCTATGCACAACAGCAATAACATGCATCAGCGGAATGTAGGCAGGGGCAATATCCATAGGCTTCGCGGTTAGTCGTTTCACCGCTGTATCAATGCTTTCAGCGTGCATAGTGCACATGCCGCCGTGACCCGTAGCCAGTGCTTGGAACAAAACGTAGGCTTCGCCGCCTCGAATTTCGCCTACGATGAGGTAGTCTGGACGATGCCTCATAGAAGCCTTAACCAGATCGAAAAGTGATACTTCGCCTGTGCGATTCTCGCCTAGGCCGTAGCTTTGTCTGGAGATGAGTGAAACCCAGTTTTCATGGGACAAGTTAAGCTCGGCGGTTTCTTCGATTGTGAGGATTTTGCTTCCGGGCCGGATGAGGCAGGCGAGCGCGTTTAGGGCCGTGGTTTTGCCTGAGCCTGTTCCGCCGAGTATCATGATAGAACTTCTGTTTTCGAGGCATGTCCAGAAGTAGGCTGCAACTTCTTCGGAAAGGGTTCCAAGGTTGATAAGGTCAATTATCGAGTAGGGGTCTTCACGGAACTTCCTTATCGTAAATGTTGTTCCGAAAGGTGTCAATTCCCGCCTATAGCAGACGGCCAGTCTGTGTTTCCCGGGTAGGGAGGCGTCCACTATTGGAAAAGCTGTGCTTACGTGTTTTCCTGACATGTGGACCAGTTTAACTATGAGGTTGTCTACGTTTTCGTCGTTTTTAAAAACCATGTTGGTTTCTAGGTTTTCGTATTTTCTATGCCAAACGTAGACTGGTTTGCTAACGCCGTCGCAGGATATGTCTTCTATGTTGGGGTCTCGCATTAATGCGTCGATTGGTCCGAAGCCGACGAGGTCTCGTTCGGCATGGTAAAGGATTTTTGACCAGGAGACATCTGGGAGCCATCCTAGGCTTATTCGGTATTTGTCCACGATTTTTTTGGCTTCCTTGTCGAAGAATTCTCTTGCGCTTTTTATCTCTTCTCTTGGAGAGTGAATCTCAGCTAGCAGAACTTCGAGGATTTTATTGTAGATTTCTCGTTCAAAGGTGTCGAGGAGCAGTTCGTCTAGTATGTACTTGTATTCGCCAGTTGTGGGATTCTGTACAATAACAGCGTGTGCAAAGGGTTCGTAGAGTGCCTGTCTCTCAACAATTGTGAATCCTCTTGGTATAGCAAGTGGCGGCACAGGCGGAATGAATACGGGTTTACGTTTTTTAGGATTGATACCAATCCTTATATGTTTTAGTTTAGCTAACCTGTTCTTAAGTTGTAGCATTGTGGTTCTCCTATACAATTTTATTAGGCTATGCCATCTATTAAATATTGTGTCTCACGAAACACTACTATCGGTTGAGGCTGCTAAACAGAACGTAAACACTTCTGTTCTGGATTTATAATAAAAACAAAATGTTAAACCTGACGGTTAACTGCCATATGTCTCCTTCAAAGCCTCTCTTTCAAAGAGATGGAGATTACCTTCAGTTTGATTAGAACAGCAAATACGGCGACTATCACGACTGGAA
>Ga0209978_10001302_pt1 | contig 10407 bp, 10 predicted proteins | sample BentaG_FD_182805 | JGI IMG/M metagenome (GOLD analysis project Ga0209978, IMG submission 182805) | Deep subsurface microbial communities from South Atlantic Ocean to uncover new lineages of life (NeLLi) - Benguela_00093 metaG (SPAdes)... | ecosystem: Environmental > Aquatic > Marine > Oceanic >...
AGGTACCTTAGGCAGCGGAAATTTCGCCAGCGCATTGTTCTCAATATATCCCTGGTCTAACAGCCAATTCCAGAAAACCTTTATTGCCCGGACATCGCCCTGAATCGAGTAAGGTGATAGCTCCCCCTTGTTCTCCTCCTTAATATGCGGATTGTTAGGCCATCTCTTGGCAGTTTTACGATGGATGATATACGCTTCGAGAGCTTCTTTGTTGAGCTCGTCAACAGGTTTCATCAGATTGTTAAGTTCCAGAAAGTCGAAGAACCTGTATAGTATATCCAAGTACCACTTAATAGTCTTTGGTCTTTTGTTCGAAGTCTCAAGATGGATCCGATAGTGGTCCAGTAACCCGGCCACCGACAAGTTTGTTGGATTAATTCCACCCTCAATAGTCTTCGATATTATCATAACTTCACCCACAGTCGCCCCTAAAAATACCAAATAAAAAAGCGATAAAGCAAAACCCAAGGAGCAACAAAATGCCTTGATTTTTGCTTCATCGCTCGCTCTCTCTATCTTTCGGCGATGAAAGCCTAGACTCTATTCAATTTTCAGTATTACGATAATACAAACCTAAGATAATGTCAAGTCAACTTGGCTTCTCCAGCATCAGATGGTCTGACAAAGTAAAAAGTATTTACAAACTGTGCGGTCCACAGCAGGAAGGTAATCAAGTTAAAACTATCCTCTGAAGAGTGGCCTTTCGACTTTGCATTTAACTAGTGCTATCTCATGCTCTAGCACGGATATAAATTTATCCTTAACCAACGGCATCAAGTGCAGTGCTAGCCTCTCTCTGACATTATCCATGTTAATACCGCTATTATCCAGGTTAGCTATTACTGGTACCGGACACTGGCAGATTATATTGCCTTCGGCATCTCTAACTTGCTTGGGACCGACGCCAAGACGCTTTTGCCTGAGTGCCACCATAAGACCGACAAGCTTATCAAGGTTGTCATCATCTAATCCTTCCGGTAAGACCAGAAACCCGGCTATCAAGTTTGCTTCATAGATAGTAGTCTCCATCTGCGATGTTGATTGGGTCAGTTCCTTCAGTTTCGCCTCTTTCTCTTGTATTGTGATATCAAGATAATCATTCTGGTGTCCTTTCTCGTATATCGAATTGCATATCTTCTGGTTAATATTACTTAATGTCTTTACACTACCATCAAAATGCACCTTTTCCTTTTCTAGATTATTAACTTCTGACTTCAACTTGTTTCTCTTTTCTTTAAGCTGCTTAATAGTCACGGTAAGCGAACCAGTCTTGCCTATCTGCTTGGATATATCACTTATTTCCCCTTGATCTAAGCCTGCCTTACCAAACCCCGTATTTACTATCGCCACTACGGTATTTACCTTATCCCACGACAGCTGGTTCTGCGTGATGTATTCATCAAGCTGTGATTTCAGATTCCCTTTTTGCTTCTCGAAGTTATCCTGGGCGGTAGCGACAGCTTTGGTAATGGTATTAAGCTCGGCAACCTCCTTTTCCTTATGCTTGATTCCTATATCAAGCTTCTTGATTAGCTCCAGTTTCTCATTGTAATCCTTGAGTAGTGCCTGGTAGTTCAGACCATTTGTCGCTGTCACCTCAGCCAGTTCTAAGGCCGACTGTACAAACTGGCTGTTGGCCACCGTTGTGGAGGCGATGCCTTGGCATATATCAAGCCACTGCCCCACCTGTTCATCACCAACCCCCATTTCCTTCATCCTGATATGAATCTTGAGGTATGGCTTAACCGCAGCAACCGTGGTTTGGTGTTTCTTTAAATCGACAACCAAGTGCCTTAGCTCGTCTACATACTCAGCCATACCGAACGGTAATGGCAGCAAACCATTACGAAAATCGTCAATGATGTTTACCACCGACCCCTTCGCTATTCCCAATTGCTTCGCTATTTCATCAAAGGTATCTCCATCCAGAAATAGCTTGACCACCTTAAGCTTTATACTTATCTTTATTTCCTTCATTTTCCTCTCCTTTATCCGTATATATTTAGTACCCACTTGACCATTTGACTGTCTGACTGTTTATTTGACTGTCAGTCAAAATGGCAATATTGACATTAGCTTAATGACCATTCCTTTAAATGCTTTTCAGTGTATTACTGGACACGGTTAACTTGATGAACGGCAACATTGCTGGTTCATTAACGAGGTTATCTGCTGGTGAATATTTCTGGTGCTGTTTCTTGATATCGGTGCCAAAAAGATTAAGATAAGTGCGTACGGAAGCTAAGCTTGAGTGCCCCAGAATTTTCTGAAGACTGAAGATATCGCCACCGTTTATCAGATAGCTTTTAGCAAAGGTATGGCGAAAGGTATGAGGCGAACAGCGAACTCCCGATATGCCTGCCCGCTTACCGCAGCGCCTGAGCATCTGCTGGATACCACTTCTTGTTAGAGACAATCCGTTGTCACTCAGGAAAAGTCTGGTTACCTTTTGAGTCAGCGGTTGCGGCCTAAAGTGGTTTATGTATTTCCATAACGATTTCTGGACCACGGATCCTACTGGTACAATCCTTTCTTTCCCGCCTTTGCCTATCTTGATTTTTAACCAGCCTTCGGTAAGATTAACGTCCTCATGGTTAATGTTTACTAGCTCAGAAACCCTGATACCCGAATCCAGCAGCAATAGCAGTATCGTCAAGTTACGGTAACTATTACCATTCGACCTGTAGCAGGCCTGAGCCAGCTTTCCAATCTGTTCATGAGTAAAGGTATTAATAACCTTCGATGGGGCTTTCGGCACCGATATTTTAGCCGTAGGGCTGTCTGACAGGTATTCTTCCCTTACCACCCACGAAAAGAATGCCCTAAGGGTGTGGACATAGCCTTGCACTGTGGCTGGAGACAGCAGTTTCTTACTTCGCGGAGTTCTCGCTTCTTTCTGGAGATACAGGATAAACGCCCGGATAACCTCTTTATTTATCTGTACTGCGTCTGTTGGGTAGCTTCTAAGCTCCAGGAAGGCAAGAAATCTATAGAGGAAGGTGGTGTACCACTCGACCGTCTTCGGGCTCTTGCCCTCTGTCTGGCAGCAGAGTTTGAATCCCTGGATGAGGTTTCCTAGCTCTAAAACGCTGTTTTTCATTTTGACCTCCTTAACAATCAGGTTGACACCGGATATAAAATCAGGTTGACAATCCTGTTGAGGCCAATAAAAAATCGGCCTCTTTTTAGGCCGATTCCAGCGTTTTAGCTACGATATTAAGTTTCAAGTAGGCCGTACAGGTCTCGAACCTGTGACACCCTGATTAAAAGATACAGACCTCTCATGCTGCCTGGTACTTCACAGTGATACCTAGTCTTGAATGGTTTTGTACCCTCGGTGGGGTTCGTGCCTAGCAGTGTTGTCCAGTATTTAATAGTGCTATAGAGTTCGTTAGCAAATCTGTTAGCAAAAAAGTCTTTTGCACTTGGTCCGCAACATTAGTATAAACAATATATCTTTCGGTATATAGTGATAAAAAGGTTCCTTTTTCAGGTTGACAATCCCATCAACGAGGACTATACTCAGATTCCAAGATGTGAAATGACTCAAGCTAACCACCTTCTGACACAAGTCTTGGAGGTGAAGAGATGAAGTATGAAGGGCACTAGAATCGCTAAGTGATACGGCGGTTGGTGGTGCCCTTTTTTAATATGTTCAAAAGAAGGAGCTAAAATGGCAACTGAATCGGAGATTGAATCAGCAATTGAGCAAATCGTAGGTTATTATCCAGCTTGGACGATTGGTGTTACCGACAATCCCACGCGTCGCAAGGCTGAGCACGGCAACCCTTCAGTCTGGCATGACTGGAACGCCAACAGAGAAATGGCTGCTAGGAATGTTGAAAAGTATTTCTTGGACAAGGGTATGAAGGGTGGTGGAGGTGGCGGTGGTGCCGTCGATTATGTTTATATATTCATGTACTCCTGAGTTATGCCAGATTCCTTTATTCGCTATTCGCTCCTATTTACTTAACATACCTATTTAACTGTTAAGATACAATTTCAGGATGCCAGTATTTACCCCAGCACTTTGTGTGTGACTTAACAGTTTGTATACAAGTGTCAAGAGAGGTTTCCAGTTGGAATTCTGAAACATAAATGGTTTACAATGGAATAAAGACCGTGGTAACCGAGGAAATAAGGGAGATGCCAGATGTGAATACTTGGCAAGCTACTTAAGTCTAAGGAGGAAAATGATGAAGAAGAAGGATATCCCCTTCGAAAAATGGGATAGGGGTGGAATATGTGACGTGTGTAATGGGTCTCTAGCCAAGGGTAGAGCTTATAAGGTGCCTGTGAATGTCTTCTATGGATCAAAGAAATACAAGAAATGGCTCACTACAAACCCTATGATGGATTTAATCAAACTGGCCGGTGGTGGTGGTGCGGATGAATTTCTATCAAGGGCAAAGTCAAGAGATCAAACAACTCATTCGGCTGTATGTCAAAGTTGCATCCACCTGTTCATGTAGTTGTCCTTCCTATGAGGCAAGGTGCAGAGTAGCCTCTAGCTAATAACAACCATCTCCCTCCCAAAGTCGTAACCACATTCTAAACTTGCGGGGTTCATAACTTATCTCTAGCTATGCAAGTGAAAAGGCATAACCTATGTAACTACACCTATGATTTGTAAACTTGGTAGCGGGGGTGACCTGCCCCCAAAAGGGATACCACTCTTTAAGTTAGTGTCACCAGTATTCTAGCCTCAGGAGCAGGTGGCCGGTAACCAAGCACAGTGTTCAGTCAACTGGATCACACGAAACGTCATTTTGTGCAATCGGTAATTAAGAGGCTGGGTAATCCAATTAAGGATATCCAGCCTTTTTATTGCTCATTAGGCAATTGTCCGTCCTGTTTCATTTGGGATAAAAAGGAATAATTTTACCGCCGTTGCCACCATGGTGTCAGTTCAGGTGAAGTCACAAGAAGTGAGCGGCTTATTGCAGAAAGGTCAGGACAGCCGCATATTGACATGGTCCTTTTCAACTCAGCGGTAACGAAACCAATAAATTGCTCAACACCAGCAGCCCCGCCGGCGTTTGATGCCATAAGTACTGATGTGGCAAAGCCGACGGCTTTGGCTCCGAGCGCCAGCCCTTTGAAAACATCATTTCCCGTCCTGAAACCGCTGTCCACCAGCACAGTGACATGCTCGCCTACGGCTTCCACCACCTCGGGAAGTGTCACCACCGAAGGCACTCCAAAATCAAAGGAACCGGTGCCGTGATTACTGACTATGACAGCTGAAGTGCCCAGTTCAATGGCTTTCTCAGCATCGGATATACTGAGCACTCCCTTGATGATGAACGGCAATTTGGTCAGGGAAATTGCCTGCCGGATTTCCTCAGTGGGCTTCGGTGCAAAAGTTTCGGCTCTCATCGACCTGCCGTCGCGATAAATTCCGTAGAAATGGTCAATGTCAATGCCTACAGCCACGCAACCGCGACTTTCTGCATCCTTGACCTTTTTATATATTAGCTCTGTCTCCCGGTATGGCTTAACCATTTTTGCCACTGGGGTACCGGTATCAATGGCGGATTGCAGTAATTCTGAGCCACCGATGCCCAGCATCATTATCGACCCGGCATTACCCATCCCCCGGACGAGGTCTGTCATTTCATCGTCGGATAAATAGCCGGGCTTGGATAGGGCAGAACAGAAAGCCGGCACTCTCATTTTTACTCCGAACAGGGTGCAATCTGTATCTGGCTCTACCGGATCCAGGAAGCGAGGCTTCATAAATATGGAATCCAGCAGCCTCCGGTTTGCCTGGGAGGAAGCCAGATAGTTGGAAGCTGAGGGTAACTGCCCTTCCACTCCCTTTACCTTCAGGTTTTCCTTTGCTAGGGTAAATAGCTCAGTCAGGGTTTCCAGTTGTTTAACTGCTTTTTCTTCCGCCATTCTTTTTCTCCCCCATAAATTAATTGAATTATTGATGCAAATAGAAGACACTGATTTCAAGTATCCTGTTCCAGCGAAAGTAACTTCCAGAGGATGAAGAAATTATACCACTTCTTCAACTGGTTGAAAAGAAAGGAATCTTTTTAGGTCTACTGAGACAAAATATAATTCCGTTACATCTATTGAATGACAACGGATCTAATCTCGCTGAAGCATCTGCGAATATCCCCGATGCTCACACTAGCTCTTCCAACTGGTCCAGTTCAAGCCTTTTTCGCTCTTCGTGGAGCTTTTGGGAGGGGGGTTCTAGATATACACGGGGGCCGGGGTAGCCATAGAAATTCCCGGAACCATATGCTGCCTGGCTGTCGCCGACCTCAATGTAACAAAAGCCCTTGCCGTCGAACCTCTTGGACTTGTCTTCCCCACTTAGTTCGGCCGCTATGTTCGCCGCCACCACACGGCTCTGCTCATCAGCAAATACCCCCGCCTTGGGCAGTGAGAGACCCGTTGGGTTGGGCTGTTTAATGGATGTCACATCACCAAGAGCAAAGACGCTAGGGTAACTTGTCTCCAAGGTATCGATTTCAACAGGGATCCAGCCCGTTTCGTCTGTTAGGCCAGCTTCCAGCTGGTCTCCAAGCGGCAGGTGAGCCTCGGCGATGGCACCCCAGCCTATGAATTAGTCTTCACCGGCATATCAGACCTATCACCCGGGTATACCAACAAGTGCAAGTATCTTATTGTTCCACGGGGAGACCAGGCTTTCTGGGTCATGGCAGCCAGCAACCCTACCCTTTTTCAACAGCACGAGCCAGTCATCACTCAGGTCATCTACAGCTTCCGACTACACTAGCTATACCCTAGAAGAAGTACCTGATGAAAATCGCTACTTTTTTGCTTTAGAAGTAGAAAAGTGCGAAAATAAGCAGGGGTTACTGATGAGAAGGGACGAAGCTTTAGTCGAAGTAGAGAATCTTCGCATGTATTTCCCGGTGAGGGGTGGTGTCCTTCAGAGGAAGGTAGCTGACCTTAGGGCGGTAGATGGGATAAGTTTTTATATGAAGAGAGGCGAGATTCTAGGGTTAGTGGGTGAGACTGGCTGTGGCAAGACCACCACCGGGCGTTGTATCCTGCAACTTTATAAAATCACCGGGGGCAAGGTGTTCTTCGAGGGAAAGGATCTTAGTAAAATTAGTAGTGGAAAGATGAGGAGCATGCGGCGGAATATGCAGATGATATTCGAGGACCCCAATACTTCGCTGGACCCCAGTAAGCGCGTGGAAGATATCCTTGCTGAGCCACTGCGGGTTCAAAATCTAGTCAAGAACGAGGAATATAAGGAACACGTCGCCGAGCTACTTAGGATGGTGAGACTTGAGCCTTATATGGCAGAGCGTTACCCCCTCGAGTTCAGTGGTGGGCAACGGCAGCGTATCGAGATAGCTCGAGCTCTGGCACTGAGACCCAGCTTTATCGTCTGCGATAACGCTGTCTCGCAACTGGATGTTTCAATTCAGGCACAGATTATCGCTCTGCTGACGAGGCTTCGAGAGGAGCTAAATCTGACCTATTTATTTATAGCTCATGACCTTGCGGTAGTCCGCAATATCAGCGACCGGGTGATGGTGATGTATGTGGGCAAGATTATGGAGACTGCGAACACTGGCGAGCTTTATAGTAACCCGCTTCACCCCTACACCCAGGCATTGTTGTCAGCGGTTTTCATACCTGACCCGGCAGTTGAGCGCAAGCGAAAGGTGATTATACTACCTGGCGAGATGGCCAGCTCGATTAATCCACCCCGTGGTTGCCGCTTTCACCCTAGATGTAGCAGGGCAATGGACATCTGCAGGGAGCAAGAGCCAGAATTGGAGAACATTGGTGGCGAGCACTGGGTAGCCTGTCACCGGGTCTAGCTCCTTGGATCAAGCTTGGCCAATTGCCCCAAATCCTATCTGGGAATCCGTTATCAGGTATATTCCCTACCTGCTGCAGTATCAAGAATGCAAGCGTGTGTGCGAAATTTACATTAAGTAGGTTTTGTTACGCCCCCATACTGCCCCTGAGTGCGTTCTGATGCCTTCTGAGCAATGTTTGGGGGGCTGCTCTCAGAATCTTGTAACTTCCAGCTATCCATAAACTGCTGGCAAGATTCACAGAAACGAGTATTTTTCTCGGACTGTTCGCTTAAAGGTTTTACTATGAGACAGGCTTCACACAGGAATCCGTCATTGTTGATAATCTCTAGGTCTCTCTTAATATCAAAGTATCGTTCACTCATCGGCTCTCGCTCCAACGGGTATGCAGAAGGGTGACCTGCCCCCAAAAACTGTTCCTTTTTAGTGCATTGACAAACTCTTATGAGAGGACTAAACTCAAGTCCCTACATGTGAAGCAGGACCAGTAGTACTCTTACTGGTAAGGTACAATCGAAAGGAGTGAATGCAATGGAAACCTGGCAGTGGGTCTTGACCGGGGTCGTGGCACTGCTGGTAGTGTCAATCATCCCCTACCTGATTCTGAAATACGCATACCATAAGCCGTTGTCCCCTCTCTGGCGCTATCTCGCCTACATTTTCATATTTTGGACGTGGATATTCACAATATATGAGACGCCCAGGAAGCGAAGGGAAAGACTAAAGAAAGCAGGGGTTAAAGAGGGGCAGGTTATGGTGGACCTTGGCTGTGGCCCCAGCCGTTTTACGATTCTCGCTTCGAGGATAGTAGGGCCAGAAGGCAAAGTATATGCCTTAGATATTCATCCCTTAAACACAGCTATTGTTGCGGCCAGAATAGCAATGGCAGGCGTCAAAAACGTAAGTGTCATGCTTGCAGATTGCTGTGCAACGCGGTTACCAGATAACGCGATAGACCTTATCTTCATAAACGACGCCTTCCACGAGTTTGACAAACTTGGCTGCCTGAAAGAGGCAGCTAGAATTCTGAAACCAGACGGGATTCTGGCCATAGACGAGCATGAAATGAAAGAGGCTAAACTCTTGAGTATTATTGAGCAGGCCAGCCTCTTCACCCTAGTCGAGAAAGAAAAGAGGCTCTATAAGTTGAGACCTCGGATAATTAAATAATATCCGTTTCTTTTTTGTCCTATATTTCCAACTTTAGCCTTCACCTATCGTCTTTCTGAGTTCAGCAATATGCTCTTCTACTCCCTTAGCCTCAGCCTGGAGCTGCTTGAGGTACTCCTCTAGTTTGGCGATAACTTCCTCCTTGCTGATGAAACGCCGCTGCATAAACCCGTGGTCAAAGCCGCCCCTCCGGTAGTGCATCCCTCCATGATGGCATCCGCAACCGCAGCTGCCACCTCCGTGATGCACCATGCCCCCCCTATATCCATGATGTCCCCATTCCCCCCCATGGCCCACCCCAGGCCCTCCACTCTGACCGTGTTGCCCACAACCGCATTCAGTCTCGTGATACATTTTGTTCCCTCCCTATTGGACAATATCTTTCGCATGGTTCTTCTTTATCTGTCTTACCTATTATTAGCGCCGCTGAGACGAGACTGCGGCAATGATCCAAGGCATCGTGGTTCACCAAGTAGTGGATATGATAGCCACGTCTCTCACCCTTAACTAGGCCAATGCTTTTGAGCACTCTCAGGTGCTGGGAGACGGCCGACTGGGTTACTCCCAAGAGCCCTGCCAATGCGTTTACGCAAAGGGCGCCGGGAGCCTGCTGGTGACAAAGGAGCTTCAGTAGTCTGAGGCGGGTGGGGTCAGCCAGGGCGTTAAAGACCGCTACCTGCTCTTCAGCGTTTTGTTGAATAAGCTCTTGGACTTCCATTCTCTATATAAGTTTACGCTAATATACTTATATTGTGTAACACATAAAGAGATTTGTCAAGTGTTAGGTCTTAAAACGTAGATAAACCTTGGTAGGCTGATGAAGACCGTTATTTCTCTATTGGTGTAACCGAGTAGAGGCTAAATCAAGGTATTGGTTATTCTAGAAATCTAGGAGGTGGTAACCGTTCCTTTTTTAATTATTGATAACCAGATGCCATAGGTATAATATTAATGACAAAGCAATAAGGGTCATGATGCCTTATTACGAGTTGAAATGGGAAATCCCGGATTAAAAGAGATGAAAATGAGAGCATCAAAAAAAATTGAAAAGGTCCAGTTAGTTCTTCCTCCGCCAAGGAGACCAGATACGTATATAACTAAATTTGCAAGGTGGCCTCAGCCTCTTGTGCGCCACGCTCGGCAGATTATCTTCCAGCTGGCTGAGGTGGCCGTGTTCAGACATCTGTTTGCCGCTATACTAGAGCGCCTAACTCGGCTACGTCCGCCAAGGAGACCCGATACATATATAACTAAATTTGCAAGATGGCCTCAGCCTCTGGGCATTCTATCCGTAGGGACTTATATCAAGCAGAATAATCCTGGTGTTGAGGTAGAGATTCTTGACGGAAACAATGTCCTGACTCTGGATGAAGTGAAGAGCAGGATTGATGCAGATCTTGTCGGAATATCAGCAACT
>Ga0209978_10001303_pt1 | contig 10407 bp, 8 predicted proteins | sample BentaG_FD_182805 | JGI IMG/M metagenome (GOLD analysis project Ga0209978, IMG submission 182805) | Deep subsurface microbial communities from South Atlantic Ocean to uncover new lineages of life (NeLLi) - Benguela_00093 metaG (SPAdes)... | ecosystem: Environmental > Aquatic > Marine > Oceanic >...
CTTACCATCGCCGAGATTGTAACTACGATTATCGGCCTCTTCTTCATTATGTATGTTGCCCGCTATCTAGGGGCAGGGGGGTTTGGCATCTTATCCTTTGCCCTCCTACAATCCCATCGGTTCCCGAACTGAGACTATACTAATTAGTTCTCATGCGGTCAACTCTCACCCCTCCACGCCCAACAATAATACTATTTTTCTGCTCTGTCAATGCACTAGACAAAAGACGAATTTAGCTGAGTTGAGTTACTATGTGAAGACTATTTGATGACACAATCCGCTAGAAAGTGTCATTCAAGTAAAGGGGGCTATTGACATCCGTCTACGTGACGGTCTATTCTCCAAGTAAAAATGGAGGTAAACCAGATGCAAGCATATTGTGTTAAATGTCGGGCCAAGAAGGAGATGAAGGATTCAAGAAGTATAACAATGAAAAATGGCAAGCCGGCAACTCAGGGGGTGTTGCAATTTCAATAGACGTCTCTACTCTCATTTCATGCCTCCTTAATCGGCTCAGTGTCACATCATACCGTTGTGATTGAGTTTAGTCCTCTAATAAGGCTTCGTCAATATATCGACTTTCGTTGGTTCGAATCCAACCCCCGCTACCACTTTATTATGGTTGTGACACAGTTGTGTGTTACCCCAGGAGCTGGGCAACCATGCCCTTGGCGAATGCTAAGGATGACGTAAACGCCGGGGATACGGGGTTCAGGATATGGAGAGAATCCCTGTCGCGAAGCACGACATAGTCCATGACAAGCGTCTTGGTAGGCCAGTGAATGAGCTGGGGGCGAATTCCCACGAGGCCAGTCTCAATAAGGTCGTGAAGACACAGTTCCGGTACCAGCCTTCTGGCCTCGTTGAAGATGAATCGTTTCAAGTACTTTCTAGGTTCGGTCAGGGCAACCTGACGGAAGGGGTGATTCTTGAGCATCAGAACTAAATCTCGAAAGAGGATGGGAAATGTCTCCCAACCCAATCCTTCAAGGAATCGGTAGTTTTCCCGGCCGAAGGCAGGCATGGCAGTCGGGCCTACCAGAATTTCTCCGTCCGTTGTCCTTGTTAGATGGACTCCCAGAAAAGGTGTTCTCAAGTCTGGAACAGGATAGATGTTTCCTCGAACGAGAAATGTTCTGCTAGAGGCCAGCTTTTTATATATTCCCTTAAAAGGAAGGAGCTTGTATTCTTCGGCTAAGCCAAACTGATGGGCAACGTGGTCTGCGTAGGAGCCTGCAGCATTGATGAACTTTTCGAATCGTATCACTCCTCTGGAGGTTTGTGCTTGGCCATCCCCAATGAGACCCTTGAAAACCGTTTCATAGCAAATTGTGACCGTTGCTGATTGGGTCAACTCGTCCTCTAATGCTTTGAGCACCTCTATTGGTCTTATGACCGCGGTATCCGGCGAGAATAGAGCTTCGTTGCAGGTTACGGCACGCGGTTCGAGTTCACGAAGCCTTTTGCTGTCAACTAAGAAGGCACGAGCACCACAGAAATCCGCTCGACGCTTCAATTCATATAGTGCCTCGACTTCAGATGAACTCCTCGCCAGAACAACCTTGCCGGTCTCATTTAGGGTCAGCCCTCTTTCTCGGCAGAACTCCTTCATAAGGCGGTTCCCTTCCATACAGAACTTTGCTTTTAGCGTATCAGGGGCATAGTAAATGCCAGCATGGAGGACTCCGCTGTTCCGACCACTTGCGTGTAAGCCTATAGAACGCTCCTTCTCGAGAATGAGGACGTCTTCTATCCCTCTGCTGACGAACTCACGCGCGATGGTAAGCCCAGTAATGCCTGCGCCTATGATTAAAACCTGACACTGATTCTGTTTTATTTGAACAATACTCCGCGCCATCACTGATCACGTGCGTGAAGGCGGAATGGCCTTCCAGCAGGATTTAGACTAATAGCAACTACAAAGATAATCCATAGTACGGACAACAGTCAAGCTGCCGCATTTTCGAATTCAAACCAACCAAACCCCTACCTGTGTAAAAACGACGAATATATTCTGCGCAATGCGACGTTACTTAAAAACAGATAGGGCATAGGGCGAGGATCAGGTGGCTGAGGAACGTAGTTACGACTTTGGGGAAGGAGGCGGTGTTCACAGGAAACTAGCGTAACAAAACGTCATTTTGTTAAATGAGGTAACAAAACAAGCTTTTGTTACCCGAATTGTACATTATGATGTCGTGAAAACGCTGACTCTCGCAGCATAATAGGGCTCAGGAGGTGGAGCCATGCTTCACGCCGTTCCGACCTACCCATTGAGCCCATTGGCTATACTGGACAGGAATTTGAAAGGATGAAGCAGGGAATCCGTTCATTATCGAGGTGGTGGGCAAATGGAGCTACCCTGACCTTCCAGTAGTAGGTCTCGCCTGGCATAAGAGTAACCGACGGGGTGGTTTTCATTCGTTGCCAGCTGCAACCTAGGGGCACGGTCTTTTGATGCGTGCAAAAAGACTGTTCTTAGTCGCTAGGAGTCCTTCTCTTGGAGTGCTCATTGACAACCAGTGGGATGGAATCTGCCTCTACACCACCCCTACAACCGACGGCGCAGGCACGAGATGCCTTGGGATATCCGTGTAGAGTCAATAAACGACTTCCAGACGGGAGAGCTGAATCGGCTGACAGCCCCGCTCCATCCCCAGCGCACCACGCACCAGGCGCGAGGGGGACGAGCTGACAGGCGCCAGAGATTGTTAGGCCAGCAGCAGAGATGGGCTGCTGGCTCATTTGGTAGAGTACCTGACTCTCAATCCTTTGACGAAAAGCCCAGACTGGGGTACAATACAAAGGAAAAGGAGGGAAGGCAGTAGAGAGTAAGTCGTGCTAGCGGGACGAATTAATAAAGGAGTTATAATTTGTAGGAATATACCATGAACAAAGCAGATTCTATGCGTGGTGAAATTGCCAAGAGACTACAGGAAAGTGCTGAGATAAAGAAAGCCATCGCCAGAAGTAAGGTTCGTGAGATAGAAAGTATGGCTAGGTTTATTATTGCGGCGTATAAGAGGGGCGGTAAGGTACTTTTGTTTGGTAACGGGGGAAGCGCAGCTGATGCCCAGCACATCGCTGGTGAGCTGGTGGGACAATTTAAACTCAAAAGGCAGGCTCTTCCAGCTATAGCCCTTACTACCAATACCTCGCTATTAACTGCAGTAGCTAATGATTACGGATATGATGCGGTCTTCAGCCGCCAAATAGAAGCATTGGTCAATGAAAAAGATGTCGTAGTTGGTATTAGTACTAGCGGGAATTCACTGAATGTGGTGAGGGCGATAGAAATGGCGAAAATGAAAGGAGCCAAAACTATTGGCTTAACTGGAGGCAATGGCGGCAAGCTTGCTGAGGTAGCCGACTTGGTCTTAATCGTGCCCTCGGATATTACCCCCAGAATCCAAGAGGCTCATATTACAATTGGACATGTTATCTGTGAACTGGTGGAAAAGGAGCTGGCAAGTCCTGCCCAATTTCGTTAAACTTCTCGCCCCCTGCTTGTCGGAGGCGCAGCACCCCTTTGGAGCAACCTCCCTAAAATCGACGATTTGTTGGGGTTTATTAGAGGAGGAAGTTATTCATGGAAAGAACTGTTTTCCTAGACCGGGATGGGACCATTATTGAGGATGTTGGCTATCTCGGTGAATGTAGTAAGATTAGATTTTTACCGAGGGTAAGTGAAGCTATCAAATTGCTAAATGAAAATGGATTTAAGGTCATCGTAACCACCAATCAGTCAGGCGTTGCCCGAGGATATTTTACTGAGGAAACAGTGAGGGAGATAAATACATATATCCAAGAATCTTTGGCGAAGCAAGGAGCCATTATAGATAAAACCTACTATTGCCCTCACCATATAGACGGGATTATAAAAGAATATAGCAAGGAGTGCTATTGTCGTAAACCTAATCCGGGGATGATAAAGGAAGCCGCTGCTGAATTTGACATTGATTTAGAAGGCTCTTTTGTCATTGGTGATAAAATCACCGATGTCGAAGCTGGTTATAGGGCAGGGTGTCACACTGTTCTTCTTACTAACAAAGGGTGTCCAGACGAAGGGGAAATTGCCTTAATACCTCATCATATTGCCACAGATTTATATGAAGCAGTGAGCTGGTTAGCAAAGTTTAGCCACCAGAAAGGGGAGCGTTCGTGAAATCTTTGAAAATGCCTAAACCTATAATATTCGATACCAAAATTAGTGATATTTCACAGGAAGTTCTCCGAGAACTTTATAGAATGATGTTAACAATAAGGAAAGTGGAACTCAAGATTGGCGAACTCTACCACGAAGATGAGATGAGGACGCCGGTTCATCTTTGCATTGGGCAGGAGGCGGTTGCCGCTGGAGTTTGCGCCCACCTTAATGCGGATGACTATGTAGTTAGCTATCATCGGGGGCATGGGCACTATATCGCTAAAGGGGGTAATGTTAAGGTGATGATTGCTGAGCTTTATAACCGAGAAACCGGTTGCTCAAAAGGTAGGGGTGGCTCCATGCATCTGATTGATACTTCGGTTGGGTTCCTCGGAACCTCTTCAATTGTAGGCGGATGTATTCCCATAGCTACAGGTTCTGCTTTAGGGGCTGTGCTTAAAAAGGACAACCGTGTCTCGGTTGCCTTTTTTGGCGATGCTGCACTAGAAGAAGGTGTCTTATATGAAAGTATTAATTTTGCCATGCTTAAGAAGCTTCCCGTTGTCTATGTATGTGAGAATAACTTTTATTCAGTTTACTCTCATTTAAGTAAAAGACAGGCAAAAGATGATATCTACCGCCGCTTTGAAGGTCTCTCTATCCCCGGATATCGGGTTGATGGTAATAATGTTATTGAGGTATACCGCATAGCCAGGAAAGCAATTGATAGTGCCCGTAGCGGGGGTGGACCATCATTTATAGAATGCCGGACATATCGTCTAAGGGATCACCACGGCACTGGCTCTGGTGTTGAGGTAGGGTATAGGACACAAAAGGAAGTGGAGGCATGGGCAGAGAGATGTCCGGTCAGAAAGTTCGAGCGCTTTTTGGTTGAGCAGAATATGATGACCAGTAGCCAAATAGCCGAGTTCGCCGAAGCAATTGACCGGGAAGTCGAGAAGGCATTTAGATTTGCCCAGGCTAGCCCTCTACCCGATAAGGACGAGGGCGAAAAATATTTGTATCAGTAAAGGAGAGCAAGTGGATTGGTCAAAGACTCTAATAGAAGAACAAGAGCTTGGTTTTGAAGATTATGCCGAGAATTTGGGGAGAAAGCTCTCATATGTTGCCGCGATAAGGGAAGCCCTTGAATTGGCTCTTACCTGTGATGAACGTGTCTTTATCATGGGGCAAGGGGTTGATGACCCAGTGGGGATGTTTGGCATTACCTTAGACCTCCACAAAAAGTATGGTAAAGATAGGGTCTTTGATACCCCCTTGTCAGAAAATGCGCTAACCGGAGTGGCGATTGGCGCTGCTTTGAGCGGCATGCGTCCTGTTTACATGCATAACCGACCCGATTTCTTATTACTGGCAATGGATCAGATTGTTAATCATGCTTCAAAGTGGAGCTATATGTTTGGTGGGCAGATTCAGGTGCCCATCGTCATCTGGGCGGCAGTGGGGCGAGGCTGGGGAGGCGGTGCACAACATACCCAAACCTTGCAGGGATTATTTACCCATGTGCCCGGACTGCGTCTAGTCATGCCGAGCCGACCCTATGACGCCAAAGGCTTACTCATCACCAGCATTACCGACAACAATCCGGTTATCATAATAGAACATCGCTGGCTTCTAAGACAAACAGGCTATGTGCCCGAGGGATTGTATGCTATACCCTTTGGGCGCGGTGTGGTCAGAAAGCAAGGCAAGGATGTCACTATTGTGGCTATATCCTATATGGTTATCGAAGCTCTACTTGCCGCTCAGGAACTTCAAGAACAGGGCATTGACGTAGAAGTTATAGACCCAAGAACATTAAGACCGCTTGACGAGGAAATAATCCTTGGTTCAGTGAAAAAGACAGGCAAATTGATAGTAGCCGATACCGGCTGGAAAACAGGAGGCGTTGGTGCTGAAATTGCCGCCCTAGTCGCTGAAAAAGGCTTTGACTATTTAAAGGCACCGGTAAGACGGGTGGCTTCCCCCGATGTGCCGACACCAGCAAGCTATGCGCTCGAAGCTAAGTTTTATCCTGGCAAGGCAGATATTGTTTTTCATTGCAAAGAGATGCTTGGAATAATATAATCTCCCTCGTAAGAGGTGGGGCTTATGGATAAGGGTGAAAAGGTCTTTGTTGCTGGTCATGAAGGAATGATAGGTTCGGCTATTCTACGTCGTCTGCAGGAGGACGGCTTCACCAAACTGATTACAAGAACCTCTGCCGAATTAGACCTGACAGATCAGAAAAAGGTCTTCGACTTTTTTATGGATGAGAAACCAGATTATGTTTTCCTGGCTGCAGCCAAGGTCGGCGGTATTCTGGCTAACAGTAGCTATCCCGCCGAGTTCATCTATGATAATATCCAGATCCAGAATAATGTAATTCATTCTGCGTGGAAGTCTGGAGTAAAGAAACTGCTTTTTTTAGGCAGTTCCTGCATCTACCCCAAAGGATGCCCCCAGCCCATGAAAGAGGAGTATTTGCTATCAGGCAAACTGGAGCCTACTAGCGAACCCTATGCCGTTGCCAAAATCGCCGGCATAAAGATGTGCCAGTCATACAATCTCCAGTATAGAACAGACTATATCGCTGCAGTCCCTGCCGACGTTTATGGTCCTAATGATGATTTTGAGCCTGAAACAGGTCATGTTCTTCCCGCTTTGATAAGAAAAATGCACGAAGCCAAAATCGGTAACAAACACCAGGTGATTGTCTGGGGCACTGGCTCACCACAGCGCGAGTGTCTTTACGTAGATGACCTAGCTGATGCCTGTATTTTCTTAATACATAACTACGATGGGTCGGAAATGATTAACGTTGGTTCTGGGGAGGATTTGTCAATTAAAGAACTAGCATTACAAATAAAAGAGGTGGTTAGTTTTGACGGAGAGGTAATTTTTGATGAATCAAAACCAGACGGTGCCCCAAGAAAACTCTTAGATTCTGGTAGAATAAGAAGGATGGGCTGGGTGCCGAAGACTAACCTTGAAACGGGCATCATACAAACATACCAATGGTATAAAAATCATGTAACCACCAAAATGTCATCGGAGATTTGCCAATGAAAATATTAGTTACCGGAGCTGCTGGTTATATAGGTTCAATATTAGTGCCTGAGTTACTGAAGAAGGGCTACGAGGTGATTGCCATAGACAATTTTATGTATAATCAGGCATCCCTATTGGATTGCTGCTATGATAAAAAACTAACCATTATTCGGGGAGATACGCGTGATAAGGAGCTGATTTCAACATGCCTTAAAAGTGTTGACGCTATTTCCCCTTTAGCCTGTATTACCGGCGTCCCGGCTTGTAATAGAGACCCGATAACGGCAAAGGCAACTAATTTTGATGCGGTCAAGCTGCTTGCTGAGCTTAGAAGCAAAGAACAGGTGATTATTTTCCCTACTACTAACAGTGGATACGGAATCGGTCAAGAGGGGATATATTGCACCGAGGAGACGCCTCTAAATCCAATTTCTCTTTATGGTCGCCTCAAGGTAGAGATAGAAAAATTTTTGCTGGATGCCGGCAATTGCATTAGCCTACGGCTGGCTACGGCATTTGGCATCAGCCCTCGCATGCGCTTAGATTTATTGCTAAACGATTTTACCTATCGGGCTATTACCGACCACTTCGTTGTCCTTTTTGAAGCCCATTTTAAGCGGAACTATATCCATGTTCGGGATGCAGCTAAAGCATTTATCCATTGTCTGGAGAATTTTGATAGGATGAAGGATGAGCCGTATAACGTAGGTCTCAGTAAGGCTAACCTGAGCAAATGGGAACTGTGCCAAGAGATTCAGAAACAGATCCCGGAGTTTTATTTTGTGGAGTCAGAAATCGGAGAAGACCCCGACAAAAGAAACTATATAGTGAGTAATGCCAAGATTGAAAGAACCGGATTTAAGCCAGAAGTTTCCCTTCAGGATGGAATCGCTGAATTGATAAAAGGGTATCAGGTCATTAGAAAGAATCAATTCGCTAACATCTAATCCGCAGATTAAAGATGGAAAGGGCTGAAAGGAGACATAAAATAATTGGGGCAGTGATGGGGATAAGCAGATGATTATCAGTAGGACTCCTTATCGTATTTCATTCTTTGGTGGCGGGACAGATTACCCGGCTTGGTATAAGGAGCATGGCGGAGCGGTATTGGCTACGACCATAGATAAATATTGCTATATTACGTGCCGGTATTTACCACCCTTCTTTGAACATAAGCACCGCATCGTTTACTCCCAGGCCGAACTTGTCCGAGACATTGATGAAATCCGTCACCCCTGCGTAAGAGAGGCACTGAGATTTATGGGAATTACCGATGGACTGGAAATTCACCATGATGGAGACTTACCCGCCAGAACTGGAATAGGCTCAAGCTCATCATTTGCCGTCGGTCTGCTTCATGCACTCTCTGCCCTTAAAGGGGTCGTGCCTTCCAAGATGCAATTAGCCAGAGACGCAATACATGTTGAGCAAGATATGATTAAGGAAAATGTCGGCTCGCAAGATCAGGTTTTAGCTGCTTTTGGTGGCTTTAGCCGGATAGATTTTAGCGGAGAGCATCACATCGTGGTTCAACCTGTCACCATAAAACCTCAAAGGCTCGAGTTACTTCAAAATCACTTGATGTTATTTTTCTCTGGGTTTTCCAGGACAGCTTCTGAGATTGCCGGAGAACAAATCAAACAAATACCTAATAAGAAACGAGACCTGACTGAAATGCGCCGGATGGTGGATGAAGCCATGGATATTCTTAATGGAGACGGCGATTTGTTGGAATTCGGTAGATTACTGCACCAAAGTTGGCAACTGAAGCGTAGCTTGACCGGCAAAATATCCACGCCTTACATTGATTATGTTTATGAGACTGCGACTCGTGCCGGTGCTACCGGGGGGAAGCTCCTCGGCGCCGGCGGCGCTGGCTTTATTTTACTCTTCGCAAAACCTGAGCTTCAAACTAGGGTGAGAGAGAGCTTACACGGTCTGTTATATGTTCCCTTCCAGTTTGAGAACTCAGGAAGTCAAATTATCTTTTATCAGCCAGGTGGTTAAGAAAAGCGGGTGCCCCTAAATGATAGGTAGGCGTTTCCATGACAGAAAAGACAGATCTGATACTGGTTAACCCCGGCAATCGTGCTCAGGTTTACGGGAAGTTAGCTTCCTCGCTTTCTGGAATTGAACCTCCCCTTTGGGCAGGGCTAATCGCAGCGTTTGTTCGCCAGCATGGCTACTCGGTAAGGATAATTGACGCTGAGGCAGAAAATTGGAACCCTGAATACACGGCGCAGGTGATCGCTGAGAGCAATCCCCTTTTGGCAGGTGTTATTGTACTCGGTTCAAACCCATCCGCCTCGTCTACCCCAAAGATGACCGCTGCTGGTGAAGTTGTCACGGTATTGAAAAGGAAGGCACCTCAGGTTAAAGCCATCCTTGGCGGCCTTCATCCATCAGCCCTTCCTGAACAGACTCTAAGGAAAGAGGCGGTAGATTTTGTCTGCCAGGGGGAGGGTTTCTATACCATCCTCCAGCTTGTGCAGGTATTGAAGTCAGACAAAGAGCCGAGCAATTACCAAATCCCCGGTCTCTGGTGCACTCAAAATAGCAAGGTAATGTCAAACCCTCCCGCACCCCTTGTCAATCCTGATGAGCTCCCTCTTGCCGCCTGGGATCTCTTGCCTATGGATAAGTATAGGGCTCACAACTGGCACTGCTTTGATCATATTGACCGGAGGCAGCCTTATGCCGTCATCTATACCAGTTTAGGCTGTCCCTTCAACTGCAGTTATTGCAATATTCACGCACTCTATAACGGTAAACCTGGTATCCGTTTTCGCAGTCCCGAGAAAGTGGTGGAGGAGATAGACTTTCTGGTAAAGCATTACAAAATAAGAAATATCAAGATCATCGATGAGCTATTTGCCCTTAGAGAAGACCGTGTTATTCGCATTTGTGACCTCATTATTCAGAGCGGTTATGATTTGAATATGTGGGCTTATGCCAGAGTTGATACAGTCAACGAAAGAATGCTGAAGAAGATGAAACAAGCTGGTATCAACTGGGCTGCTTTTGGGATTGAATCTGCCAGTAGGAAAGTTCGCCGAAGTGTTGCCAAGAAATTTGAGCATGATGCAATTGCAAAAGCCGTGGAGATAACACATGCCGCCGGTATTTACATTATTGGAAATTTCATTTTTGGCCTTCCGGATGACGACCTTGAAACAATGCAAGAAACGTTAAAAATGGCAAAGAAACTT
>Ga0209978_10001304_pt1 | contig 10406 bp, 13 predicted proteins | sample BentaG_FD_182805 | JGI IMG/M metagenome (GOLD analysis project Ga0209978, IMG submission 182805) | Deep subsurface microbial communities from South Atlantic Ocean to uncover new lineages of life (NeLLi) - Benguela_00093 metaG (SPAdes)... | ecosystem: Environmental > Aquatic > Marine > Oceanic >...
TACACCAATAATAGAGGCGATGATACCTCCGGCAGCCACCATCATAGGCAGGAACCAGGCTGTAGCCTCATTAGGAACCAGGGATTTAGCCAAGGTAGTGGAGAAAGCAGCTATCATCCCCAGTGTCATCGTGGCAATAATTGAGTCAACGTAGGATTCAAAGAGGTCAGCGCCCATGCCAGCCACATCACCAACATTATCACCAACGAAATCAGCAATAACAGCGGCGTTCCTGGGGTCATCTTCGGGGATTTCCTTTTCCACCTTGCCCACGATGTCAGCTCCGGTATCGGCGGCTTTAGTATAGATACCGCCACCAACTCTGGCGAATATAGCTACTGAGGAAGCACCGAAGCCAAAGCCAGGGATGATTTTGAGGAAGTCAGGGTTATTATGAAAAACAAAGTAAAGAATACTCAGGCCAAGAATGCCGATGCCAACGACGCACATCCCCATTACCGCACCACCACGGAAGGAGACTTTTAAGCCCTGATTCAGGCTCTTTTGGACGGCAGCGGCAGTCCTGCTGTTAGACCTGATGGCTATGTTCATGCCAATCCAGCCAGCCAAGCCAGAGCAAATGGCACCAAAAACAAAGGACAGAGCAACCCATAAGCCGAGGTTGGGTATCACTCCCAGAATTATGCCGACGACTACCACAAAGACAGCCAGTATCCGATACTCGCTGGTCAGGAAGGCTATCGCCCCCTCCTGGATAGCGGCTGATATTTCTTTTATCTTCTCCGAGCCTTGCTCCCTGCCTAATACATAGATAGCCATGAAGCCAGCACAGACCAGCCCCAGGACACCGGTTATTACTGCGATTACTATTGGGTCCACTGAATAATCTCCTTCCTAGGTGATAAAATTAGCAGTAACTGGGGATTCCCCCCAGATTTTACACGTTAGACCTACTACTTTGCTGTTTAGCTTCTCCGTGTTCTTTCCAAAGCCTAACCATGCTGGAGAAAAAGCTTTGGGGTTACGAAGCCTGTAACTATGTGTTATGAGCTGCTCCCTGCCACACCTCCCACGGGTTCCGCATGGGATTGGGTGGTTTGGCCTTTAATTCATCTACCATCTCTCGTACTGTGTCGGCAAAAAGCTTGCCCTCACTGGCAGAGATCCAGCGCAGCCACACCCTGTCTTCATTAAAGCCTACTTGATGCAGGATGTTCTTAAGGATGCTCACCCGACGCTCAGCGTTGTAGTTGCCATTAATATAATGGCAGTTGTCCAGATGGCAGCCACCGATGAGCACGCCATCAGCTCCCTCAAGTAGTGCCTTAATGACATAGACTGGGTCAAGGCTACCACTACACATCAAGCGGATAATTCTAACATTGCCGGGATAGTGCAAGCGCATAGTTCCCGCTAAATCAGCCCCGGTATAGGCACACCAGTTACATAGAAAAGCAATTATCTTTGGCTCAAATTCATTCATATCTTTAATGGCTCCCTACCTGAGTGAAGTCGGGTAAGAAGGGCAACTTATCCTCTAGGCTGCGACCCGGGACATAATCCAGCATCTTCTGCACCCCATCCCCTACTGCTCGAAAAATGACTGTTAGTGGTATCTTGCTAGGGCAGGCACTCTCACATAAGCCACACCCTACACAAGAAGCTACCATGTGATTCAAACGCCCCAACTGATAAAAAAGCGTCTCTGTGGGCATCTTTAGAGTCCCTTTCCGTTCTGCCCACTCGAAGTAACGCTCAGATTCGGGCTTAAAGGTTTCAGTGCGGAAAAAGCACTCCTTGCAATAGCAGATGGGACATACCACTGAGCAGGTGTAGCAGCGAATGCAGGTAGCAAACTTATCGGCAAAGCTGTTTATATCCTTTACTTCCTCACGAAACTCAGCGAAGGCTCGGTCCCGTGCTCCCCTGCGAGTTTCCTCCAGCTTGGCAATTACTTCCTCTCGATTAGGCACCTCTCTCTTTTCAAGTCCTAGTTTAGTCGCCAGCTCACTTTCCAGGGTGATAAGTATCCCCTCCTCCACCCCAATCAGCCCTATAGCAATATCAACCCCCTGAGGCACCGGGAACTCACACATCTGGCATGCCGGACGCAAGGGAAGTGAGTTAGGTTCACCACTCCCCTGGGTTAGCTGCTTTTGAAGCTCGGCTATTACCTTGGCTGCTTTCTCCGCCGCTGTACCCTCCATCTCATCTATCAGGCGAGCATAGTCGTTCACTTCGTAGGTGCCCAGGCAGTCAATACCAATAGTAATCACATTTTCAAGGTTTGCCTGTTGCAGTTTGACCAGCTCAATGAGGGCTCGGAGCTCACAAGACCGCAGAACAACGCCCAGTTTCTGGTGAGGCTTGTCAACAGTCAGTTGGGAAATCAGGGTAGCTGAAGCCACTGGAATCACCGGGGCGAGGGGGTTAGCTTGGCTCATGTTGGCTGGGTCTTGCACCAGGGTTGGAGCCACACTGCGCCCGTTGGCAATCTCTTGGGGAACTAAAAGAGCATCAACAATTTGTTTTTCCAGAAGACTGGCCAGGAAGCTCTGCAGGGTTCCCACCATGTTACCATCTTCCAGAGCCAGAATGGTGCTTATCTTCATAACCTAACCCCTTCCTTTGATGACCAAAATCGCTTTCCTCTATTAGAGCTGCTTAGTCAAACAGGTCTGTCAACTCGTCATTACCTTCAGGGAGTTTTCCGTGTTCCTGTAAGAATTTTTGCAGTAGCTCACTTTCTCGACCGGTATACATAAAGGTTTCTTCGTAATCAAAATAGCGGGCTTTTTTGTTGCTAGTTAGCTGCTCCTCTAATTCCTGCCGCAAATTAGGTGTGCCCTTAATATAAATTATTTCCTTCTCTTCAGTAATCAGCTGGAAAACCCCGTCCTTCTCGGGAACAGTGCTGATATTTTCAGTGTTGAATTCCAGCCATTTTTCCGGTGGCAGAATTCCTGGCGAGATTTCAAACCTAAGGTGACACTGCAAACACCGTTTTGCCTCCTCAACTGCCGCTGGCTCACTAAGAGGGGATTCTATCTCACTGAGCCCGGCAAACTGAGGGGGTGGAGGCCGGTAAGGTTTTGACAGGCACTGCCAATCGGCAAAGTCTTCGTCTCTCCCCAGCCAGGGGCTGGGTTCCTCAGGCTCCACCAGTACCTCGTCAATTTCCCCGTTGCCACCAAGGTATTTATCAATGGAACTGGCTGCCTGCCTCCCGGCAGCAACAGCTTTAAGAACTGAGCGGGAGGCGTCACCACGGTGAACAGCTATCTGATTAATGAGGGTATCAAGGAAGTCCTCTTTGCCCTTCTGGCTTGCTTCGCTCCTGTGTTCTGCCAAATACTGGATGAAGTCCTCAGATATACCACCAAGCACCATATCCCCCCCAGCGAATACCCCTTTTCGGTTGGTAGCCAGTGTTGTGGGAGCAACAGCGATGCTTCCCTGGGGGGTGAGCTTCATTGCCTCTTCTTTTGAAGGAAAAGAAGGTAATCCGACATAGGTACTGCCGGCAGCTAGAAAGACGGCATCAAAGCCTTCCTCGAAGAGTTCATCCACGGAGAACTTAGGGCTGTTAAGCTGAAGGGTCACTCCCATTTGGAGGATGTCATCAATATCCTGCTGCAGTGCCTCTCTAGGTAAGCGCTTCTTGGAAATAGTATGCCGTAACATAGCCACTGGTGTTGATGATGCTTCGAAAATAGTAACCTCATGACCACGTCTGGTCAGGTAATAGCTGGCGGTTAGCCCGGCTGGTCCTGAGCCAACAATGGCTACCTTTTTATCGCTGGGGGTAGGTGCTTTGAGACCTTCCTTCCACAGCTCGGAGTGGTTCTCACTGACAAATCGCTTCAAAGCCATAATGGCAATTGGCTCACTTACCTCATTCCGACGGCACTTGGCTTCACAAAAGCGCAGACAGATGTAACTGGCTGTGCGGGGCAGAGGGAGTTTCTCACGGACTACAGCCAGAGCTTGGTCATATTTCCCTTCAGCAATAAGGTGAACATAACGAGGAACGTCTACACCAGCAGGACAGGCATTCTTGCAGGGAATGAGTTGGGCTTCGCGTTCTGCTAACTGGATGTCCCTGTCCATCAGGGTACCAGTGGGGCAGACCTCAACACAGGCTCCGCAGAACTTGCATCCTGATTCCTTAAGGGTAGGTGCCTTGGTGCCAACGATTACATTGCCATCTTGAAAGACAAAGCCAAGGGCGTCTACCCCCCGTACCTCCCGGCAGACCCTGACACAGCGGGTGCAGTTAATGCAGAAGTTATAGTCTCGGTCAAATAAAGGCTCGTCCTTAATGCGAGGCAGGTCACGGAAAATGTAGCGAGAGATATTGGGGTCAATGCCAATATATTCGGCAACTGCCTGCACCTCACAATTGTGATTTAGCTTGGCACAGCAGCGCTCATCCATGTTCACATTCTGCGGGCATACCGGGTCGAAAGGAATGCAGCCCTCTCTGTTGGGACAGGTCAGGCAAAAGTGAGGGTGAGTGAGCAGGAGCTTGGTTAAATTCTCTCGTCGCTTCTCCTGTATCTGCGGGGTATTGGTTTGAACTACCATGCCTTCAGTAACATCGGTAGTGCAGGCATTGGACAGCCCATCCATCCCCTCAATCTCCACCAAACACAACTGGCATCCCTCAACTTCCTCGGCTGAATTATCATTTTTGTAGGCTTCGGTACCCCGGTAGATAACTTCATCAGCCTTTATCTCTCTTGATGAGGGCAAATCAGGATGGGAGCAAAGGCCAGGAATGTAAATGCCAGCGCTCTGCGCTGCCTGTAGCACCGTAGCCCCTTTCTCTGCCTCCACCTGGGTACCATCAATAGTTAGGGTAATCTTATCCATTTTCCACTGGCATCTCTTAAAGTGAAATCAATAACTGCTTTAGGCCTAAGAGAGTATTAAAAGACACAACCAAGTGTTTATTTTAACATACCGTCTCGTAGAAAGGAAGGTTTGGTGCTTGACATTCGCTTAGTTTTTTCTAATGCAGTTACTGACCATAACTCAGGCGAGTTACTAAAGGCATAGGCAGTCTGCATTTCACCATCCTGGCCTGAGTGGCACTGATATCATAGGGGATGCGATAAAGGCTAATTGACCTTGTTTGGCTGTCATAGATAGCATAGCTGGCTCGAGGGTCACCATCTCGGGGTTGTCCTATGCTGCCAAGATTAATAAGCAACCGATTTTGAGCTAGGGTAAGCGGAGTATCAGCCGGGAACTCACTTAAAGAACAGGTACTAGATTGGCTATACTCAAATATCAGGGGAACATGGGAATGACCGATCAGGCAAAATTGTGATTGGAAATAAGCAAAATTCTCTTTGGCACTACTGGTTGACAGGAGGTATTCCCATATAGGATGCCTCGGGCTACCATGCACTAAGGTAAAATCATCTTTCTTGATAACTAATGGCAGGCGGTCAAGATACTGGATATCTTCCTGGTCTAATTGCTGTGCTGTCCAGCGACAAGCGGCGGCAGCATACGGGTTAAAATCAGAGATGTTTATCTTGCCTATTGCCGCCCAATCATGATTCCCGGCAACACAGACATGGTTATATTGGCGTAATAGCTCAAGGCACTGATGCGGGTCGGGACCATAGCCAACGACATCTCCCAGACACCATACTTCCTCCACTCCTCCCCTATGCTCAATGTCGTCCAGTACTGCGGTAAAAGCGGCTAGATTGGCATGAATATCAGCCACAATTGCGTAACGCATCTCTATTAGAGACTATAACAACTTTTGCTTGATATGGCTAGGTTGTGAGCCAAATATAGGCATGCTATAATTTCATCATGAAGGTCTCGGAGCTAGGCGAATTTGGGCTGATTGACCTCCTGGCTAAAATGGTTGATAGCTCACGGGACAAACGGGTAGCATCCTGGCAGCAGCTTATTATCGGTATTGGTGATGACACTGCTGCCTGGCGGGGCGATGCTTCAACTCAACTGGCTACCGTTGATTCCTTCATTCAGGATGTCCACTTTTCATTAGGTATAGTCTCCTGGGAAGACCTTGGCTGGAAAGCACTGGCAATCAGCCTGAGTGATATTGCCGCTATGGGTGGCTTACCCAGATATGCTCTGGTATCATTAGCCTTACCAGACCATACTGAGGTAGATGATGTTATCGCTCTTTATCAGGGGATGATTGAGCTGGCGCGGCAATTTGGTGTAGCCATCATTGGTGGAGATGTCAGTAGTGCCCCCTTGGTTGCTATTCATACTATCGTCTTGGGTAATACTGGGAATAAAAATATGCTTACTCGGTCAACCGCTGAACCGGGTGAGCAAATAGCGGTCACTGGTTATTTGGGGGCGGCTGCCGCTGGCTTGGAGGTGCTAACCGGGCGGCTCCAGTTTGAACCCGAAGCCGTCCGTTCCCTAAGAGAGGCTTTCCTCCGTCCCTCTCCCAGAGTAGCTGAAGGGCAACTACTGGTAAAGCATGGAGTTAGAACAGCGATAGATATTAGTGACGGGTTGATTTCAGACCTGAAACAAATCGGCAAAGCAAGTCAGGTGGGCGCTTGGATAGAAATTGACCGTGTGCCCATTCAGCCTGTAGTCAAAGCTAACTTCAGTAGCAAATCCCTGGAACTGGCCCTATCGGGAGGTGAGGACTACGAACTCCTATTTACCGGGGAAGCTGAGGTTATCAACAAGGTAAAGATGGCTGCCTCCTGCCCAATAACAGTAATCGGTGAAATTGTGGCTGATAGGGTAGGGGAGGTAATTTTGGTTGACAGTAAAGGCAACCCTTTCAATTTTGGTAAGGCAGGATGGGAGCATTTCAGGTCGAGATGAAGCTAAACCACCTTGAGCTGATGAGCCACAGTCCTGAGCAGACCCAGGAGTTTGGCGTCCGCATTGGAGAACTAGCCTTGCCTGGTGATATTCTCCTCCTGGCGGGTGGTTTGGGGACAGGGAAGACCTGTCTTACTCAGGGTATTGCCTGGGGACTGGGTATTAAAGAGTATGCGGCCAGTCCCTCCTTTATGATAGTCAGGGAGCTTTATGGCAGGCTGCCTCTATACCATATCGACCTCTACCGGCTTGACCACATAGAGGAGATTGCGGACCTGGGCTTGGATGAGTATCTATATGGCAACGGCCTTTGTGTGGTGGAATGGGCAGAAAAAGGACTAAGTGTGCTGCCAGCAGAGCACCTGATGGTTGAAATAAGCTATCTTTCTGATACTGAGCGTGGCTTTCAACTTAAGCCCAGTGGCAAGCGCTACCGGGAAATATTAGCCCAATTGAAAGCCTTCGCCTTTAAATCATAGAAAGGGTTTCCAGTGCGATTAGCTATAGACACTTCAACAGGTATAGCTGGCATTGCTCTGGTTCAGGACAGCCAGGTCCTGGCCGAGCTAACCTGGCGTTGTGGGCAGAATCATACTGTTGAGCTATTGCCTCACCTGACTAATTTGTTGAATCAAACCGGGGTAAATCTTCAATCGGTTACTGGTATTATCGTGGCTAAAGGACCGGGGAGCTTTAACGGATTGCGAGTAGGCATTAGCACTGCCAAGGGGCTAGCCTTCAGCCTGGGAATCCCAATAGTTGGTATCAGTACCCTGGAAGCGGAAGCCTACCAGCATGCTGCGACTGGTTTGCCTATCTGCCCGATACATAATGCCGGTAGAAGCGAGATTGCCACGGCTACTTATCAGAAGAAACAGGGTAAGTGGTTTCAGCTCACCAGTGAGCACATAACTACTGTTGAAGCCTTATGCTCGGAGATAACTACCAGAACTGTATTTTGCGGGGAGTTGGTCTCAGCTGTCACCAGCCAACTGAGAAAGAAGCTTAAGCAAAGAGCAGTAATACCGCCTCCAGCTGCCAGAGTCCGCCGGGCTAGTTTTCTAGCTGAGCTAGGGCTACAACGGCTTAAAGCAGGCGATTATGATGACCTGGCGACTCTACAGCCGCTGTATCTCAGGCGTCCATCAATTACTGAACGCAAACACCGCTAGAGAATGGAGACAGAAGATGGGAGATTGGCCTAAAGTGTCAATTGATACAACCAAGAACCTGGATATGTGCTTTGCCTGTGGGTGGAACAATCCCATAGGATTGAAATTGAGCTTTGAGTGGGACGGCAAAACGGCTAAAACAGAGTTTACCCCGACTGAATTTCATCAAGGCTGGTCAGGTATTGTCCATGGAGGCATTATTCAATGTCTCCTTGACGAAGCGATGGGTTACGCAACCCGATTTGAGGGCTTAGATTGCCTCACTGTTGAAATGCATGCTAGATTGAAGCGCCCAGCCTTAATCAATGAGCCTCTCATCATTACCTCCTCTGTAATCAAGAAGACCAGAAGGCTAATTAAGACAAAAGCAGCTATTTCCCTGAAGGACGGCACTCTGGTAGCTGAAGGCACAGCGAAACACTTTGTCGTTAACCAGAAGTCAAGAGATACGAGCCATGATGAGGAAGAGCCTAAGGGTAATGCCTAACGGTATGGACAAAGCGGTTATCTGGGATATGGATGGGGTAATTGCTGATACTGCCCGCTATCATTTTGAGGCATGGCATGAGGTTTTCCTTCTCGCTGCCCAAAGGCTGCGTGAGTCTAATAAAGAGGATGGAGTTTAAGATGGAAAAGTCTCTGGTTCTTATCAAGCCTGATGCCTTACAAAGAGGGCTGGCTGGCACTATTATGGCTCGCTTAGAGGGGCTGGGGCTAAAGATAGTGGCCATGAAGATGCTTCACCCGGATAAGGCATTAGCCAAACAACTCTATGCTGTCCATAGAGATAAACCTTTCTTTAGTAGCCTGGTGGATTATATTAGCTCGGCTCCCATAATCGCTATTATCTTTGAGGGGGAAAAGGCAATAGAGATAATCAGAGAAGCAATGGGGGCAACTGACCCAGTCAAGGCTGAGGCGGGAACTATTAGGGCTGATTTCGGTCTGGATATTGAGCACAATTCAATTCATGGCTCCGATTCGGTGGGAACTGCTGGGAAGGAAACAAAACTATTCTTCTCCGAGGATGAGATTGTTAGCTATCACCGAGAGTCTGATAGCTAAATTACTGTATTCTAATTATGGTGTTGGCATGGCTCCAGAGTTCATCCAGCTGGTAGTACTCCCGCTCAAAGAGGGCAAAAATATGAACGATAACATCACCAAAATCAAGCAGGAGCCATCCTGAATCTATAGTGCCCTCATAATGGTGAGGTAAAATACCTTCTCTCTTTAAGGCGTGCTCAATTTCATCGTAGATAGCCCTAATCTGCCGCTCACTCTCTCCATTGCATATCACGAAGTAATCAGCAAAACTGCATACTTGCCCAACATCCAGCAGCACGATGTTACTTGCCTGCTTATCACTAGCTACTTCTACTGCCCTACGGGCTACCTCAATCGCTTCCAGAACTTGAGTCTCCTTGCATAAGGCTACTTTTTTATTATATCATCATAACCACAGTAATTATAGATTACTGAATGAAAAGTGGGGAGACTATTGCAGAGCTCTGAGAGGGGTGTAGAATAGAAGAAACTCCAGATGGAGGTGAGAAAGGATGGCAACGAAATGTGCTTATCACCCAAACCGTGATGCTGTTGGGTCGTGTGTTAGTTGCGGGCGTTTGGTTTGTGCCGAGTGTAAAGCAGCATTAGGAGGGAAAATCTATTGTAATCCCTGCGCTGACAGGATGCTTGTAGGTAAGACTGAAACGGTAGTTGTCAAGGGTGAAGAACAGCAGGCAACTAAGGTTGTGCGGGATATGGTTGCCGAGAAGCTTGCTGAGGGGAAGAATACAAAGAAGATTGTGGAAGATTTAGTAAAGGGAGGCTGGTCTCAGGAATCAGCAACCCAATTTGTCACTGCCACTGAGCAGGAATTCAAGCAATCTCCTGAGGGTCGGCGGATTCTAGCCAGTAAATATAAGCGTCGTATGCTCTACGGTGTGCTCTGGCTTATCGGTGGCGCTATACTTACTGCGGCTACACAAGGCACATGGATATTTCCCATAGCAATAGTATGGGGCTTGTATGATTTCTTCAGGGGCTTCTTCGGCTGGTTAAAATACCGGTAGCACTCTCTCAAAGAGTAGAAAGGAGGTTGTAAATGGCGAACTGTGCTTATCATCCAGACCGTGAAGCTGTTGGGTCTTGTGTTGGTTGCGGACGTTTGGTTTGCGCCGAGTGTAAGACAGTGTTACGAGGGAAAATCTATTGCAATCTCTGTGCTGAGAAAATGGTTCTAGGTAGAGCAGAAACAGCAGTTAAAGCCCCAGAAATGAAAGAGACCATTACTAGCCCACTTGGACCCAGGGACCTTGGAGGCATTCTCGGGGATACCTTTACAATCTATGGCAGAAATTGCTGGAGACTATGGGGTATCGTGGCTATTGTAGAGGTGATTCTGGGTATTTTGAGCTGGGTTTTGCT
>Ga0209978_10001305_pt1 | contig 10405 bp, 11 predicted proteins | sample BentaG_FD_182805 | JGI IMG/M metagenome (GOLD analysis project Ga0209978, IMG submission 182805) | Deep subsurface microbial communities from South Atlantic Ocean to uncover new lineages of life (NeLLi) - Benguela_00093 metaG (SPAdes)... | ecosystem: Environmental > Aquatic > Marine > Oceanic >...
TTCTTTCGTTTTAAACCAAAAAATTAATATTAAATTTTATATTAAGAATTATATCTTTAAGTAATAATTTATCAGTAAAATGAGTTTAATCACAAGACCAAGCAACTTTCGAGAAAAAGTTTTTTTTAGAAAACTCAGATCACAAGTGGATGGAAACGCTAAAGTGGAGTATGGATTAACGCAAATAAGAGGAATTGGTAAAAGATTCGCTCAAGCAATCGTTATGGTCGCAGAGATTAATCCTGACATGAGAATTGGAGCTCTACCTGAAAAAGATTTGAATAGAATTGAAGATATCATTTTAGATCCCATAACAAATGGATTACCCGCTTGGATGGTAAACCGTAAGAAGGACTTAGTCACCGGAGAGAACTTACACATAATCGGAAATCGCCTCGAATTATCAGTAAGACGAGACATCGATAGAATGAAACGCATAAGAAGCTATAAAGGCGTCCGACATCACCAAGGATTAAAAGTAAGAGGTCAAAGAACCAAAAGCACTGGACGACACGGATTAGTCGTTGGTGTTATTAGAAAAAAATTGAAAAGTCAAAAGTAAGGTGATGCAAAATCGGAGATCCTAGAAGGTTAAAGAAGAAATTTAAAAAACCTAAACGCCCCTTTGAAAAAGAAAGACAAATCGAAGAACTCGAATTCCTCGGAAGATTTGGCCTTAGAAACAAACGCGAATTTTGGAAAATGCGTACCATGCTCGGTAATTGGCGAAATATTGCAAGACAATCCAGATCATTGACTCCAGAAAGAGCTACTGAAGTTCAACAAACTTTAATCAATAAGTTAGTTAGACTCGGAGTTTTAGGTCCTGAAGCGAGACTCGAAGATGTATTATTACTTACCGTCGAAGATATACTAAAAAGAAGACTGCAAACACTCGTTTTTGAGAAAGGATTTGCAAAAACAATTTATCACGCAAGGCAGTTAATCGTTCACGGCCACATTCAAGTAGTAGGCAAGAAAATAAATGCACCTTCCTACATCGTAAAAAATACGGAAGAAGATATGATAGGCTTCGCTCCTAACAGCCCGCTTACCGTGGTAAAAGAAAGCACTTAATAGGGATCAATCATGAGCAAAAAACAAGAAGATAAATGGGCAATCGTTCACATCTTTAGTAGCTACAACAATACAATTGTCACCGCCACCGATTTAAGTGGTGCTGAAACTTTTGCTAAATGCACCGGTGGAATGGTTGTTAAAGCTGACCGAGACGAATCTAATCCTTACGCAGCTATGCAATGCGGGTTCCGAGTGGCAAACGGGCTAAGAGATAAGGGTGTTAGAGGCATCCACATAAAAGTCCGGGCACCTGGCGGAAATAAAAGCCAAACTCCTGGTCCTGGAGCACAAGCATGCATCCGAGCACTTGCACGTTCTGGTCTGCGCGTCGGTCGAATCGAAGAAGTAACCCCTAAATCTCACGACCATTGTCGTCGCAAGGGGGGTCATCGTGGTCGCAGGGTTTAATTTTCTTAGAGGAGAAGGCTCCCTTTAATATCCTTGTATATCTATTTATCTGGATTCTTTTTATCTTTGTTTAGATATTTCTTTTCAAAATTTTCTTTCATTTCATAATACATGTTAATATAATCGTGTTGATATTTATTTTCAGCGCTTCCATGTGCGGGGTACCATATGCGATCATTATTTCTTTTTGTCATATTATTCCTTCATCCGCTTTTCAAAAATTACTTCGTTGTATGGATTTCTTTCTAAGAGCAAGGTATCTTTATCTTTCATATATTTATCAAAGAACGAGAGAACGTAATCATTTCTAATTTTAACCATCAGATCTCCATCAATTTTCCCATACTTCTCTGGTAATTCCTTCATCCAGTTTTTCAATACGTAGGCGATATCAACAAAGTCAAGATGCTTGGAATCTTTTATACTGACGCTATATGTATCATTCTTATTTATAGTGTAGAAATACTTGTTCATCCCCGCACATTGTTCACTATACATGAACATTGAGGGGTGGTTAAACTTATACCGCTTTTTGAGTCCATCTACAATTCCATCAATATCAACAGCGTATTTGAGACGATCATCTAAACAACAGGATAATATTGCTGCATCCCCTCCATATGAATGACCGAATACTCCTATTCCCTTTACTAAGTCCATTTTTCCTTTGAACTGAGATTCAATTTTCCCCTCATTCCTCTGTTCCAGAATATCCTTGATGAATAGGACATCATCAATCCAAACCTCGATCTGATCTTTCAATTCATCGCCCATCAGCCATTTTTCAGTAATCTTTTTCATTTCTTCAACCGAAATATCCTCTCTATTTATCTGTGCCAGAAATTCCTCAAATTTCTTATCTTCTTCTTCACTCATTGAACGTTCAAGATACGCTTCATATTTTTTCACATCTATAGGAATACTCCTTCCGTCGGGATAGGAAGCTACACCGTCGTAAGGATGGCCGACCGATACAACAATGTATCCGTGACTTGCCATATGTTCCATTAAGATGGTGCTTGATTCCATGAATCCCCATAATCCGTGATTATAAATTAAAACGGGTAATTTGGGGATTTTATCGGTTATGGGTATATCTTCATAGCTATTAGTCAGAACATCGCAAACTTCGTCAGGGATACTTTGAAATCTAACAAATTTTTTAAAACTATCGAGATCCCGCTGTTTTATTAATTTTAAAGGAGAAGAGGTACCACTATCATCTATCGGGTACCAAATTAGTATCGGAACATCCCTTTTTTTTCCTTCTGCCAACGGGGAAGGATCAACGCGATTTTCATCGATGAAATTTAAATGGGTCCGCCCAATTTGAAATGTTCCTGTCGGTTTAGGAAGTGCTGTTAATTTTTCTGTCATTAATAAAAACCCATAATTTTAATAGTTATTATAATCCCTTTGGTCTATATTAATATAATTGTTCTCTATTTATCTAACATTTTGCTAGTTTTAGCTACTTTTAATTAAAATTTTGTTTAATCACAAATCTGTCGAAAAGCTTAAATATCAAATAAGCCCTTTAATATATAGTGAATTAAAATGCAATAAGTATATAGCGATAAATATTATGCCAGAGTAATTTAATTTAAATTACTTTTAACCATGCATCTTACCCTATCACAATATCGCTATGAACTCAAATTTATTATTCGTATATTCATAGAGATATATAGGGGGTATTGATCGATGTTGAAAGCGTGTTCCATAGTTAGCAAAAGGTAAAAGGAGAAGAGAATAATGAATATATTAGGTAATTCAGAGGAAATTGATAGAGTTCAAAAGAGAAATCTGTGGGCTTTATTTTTCATAGGCATAATTTATGGCTTCAGCTCGAGACCATTCTTTCTAGTGTACCAGCCATTTTTACTGGAAATTACAGGGTCAGTCTTTCTTACGGGCATTCTAGTAGCTTTGGGAGGTATATTTATGTTTCTTCCAAATCCTTGGGTGGGAAAAATGTATGATAAATTTAACCATAAAAAAGTTTGGTTGCTCAGTGTTCCCTTTTTTTATATAGGAATGACATTCTTATTTTTTGCAGAAGACATCATATTCCTGGTTCCCGGAATAATATTTTTCTATTTAAATCAGGTAATTGGATATATTAGTTTCAATATGCATATTTCAGAAAACAGCGCTAAAACAAAGAAAGGAATTTTATTTGGTTTGATGTTTTTTAGTATGTTTATTGGCAATATCGGTGGGGAATTTTTTGTAATGCTTGGAATTGTCTCTAATATCCGAGTTTATTTTATACTTTTCATATTGATAGATGTAGTCAATGTTCTCATTATCATTTTCGTGATTTCTAGCCCAACATCTAAAAAGACGAAAGATTCTGCGATTACTACGGAAATCCTTAATAAACGAGAGAGTATATGGCGTGAAATCTTTAAATCACCTAAGAAAAGAGCCGTATTAATCTTCTTTGCGTTTGACACATTTATTTATAGTATTTCCATCTCAATTCTTGGAGCCGGTTTGAGAGCTCAATACGGTTTAACCTATGAACAACTAGCTTTCATAGCAATATGGTTAAGCATTTCAACCATGATTTTTCAAATCCCTGGAGGCCATTTAGCAGATAAAATTGGGCAAAGACGCTCTCTAATTTTGAGCGAGTTATTTGGTTTAGGCTTTTTTTTAACTCTTATATTAGCATATATTCTTTGGACTTTAGAGTTTCATACATTTTTAATTCCACTACTAAGCATTGGTAATATATTGTGGGGTCTTAACAACACAACATTCATTCCTTCAGCGCAAATGATATTAACGGATTTAGATGAAACCAGAAAAGCTGAATCTTATGGAATTATTGATTTTCTAAGAGGAATTGGATTTTTGCCTACAGGGATTATTGGGGGCTTTTTGGTTGAAAGCGTTAACTATGTAACCCCATTTATTTTAAGTTTTATAGGAATCCTATTCTTAATTTGGTTCTTATCTAAATACTTTCACGATTAGACATAAAAATTCTGATTAAATGTATTAATTTGTTCTTTCATATGATCTAATCCTATCTTCGATTTTCTCTGTGTATTCTTTAAAATCTGAAGAAATTAGGTTTATATTCTTATAAACGAATATAATACATAAAAATAAATTTATGAAAAGTTTATTTATACTTAAATATAAAGCTTTGATTAGGAATTAAAAATAAATTATTCTAGTATCTTTCATGTCAGACCAAGGAAGTTATAACTCAGCACTTCAAGAAATAAAGGACATTTTTTATTTTCTTACAGAAGGAAAACCAACACCAGATGATGAAATTGAAGCCAAAGACAAACTGATTAATCAATTTAACAGATTAAAAAATGCTAGTACTTATTCCGAAGAAATTAATTTTATTGGAACCATTTTAAAGAAGCTGGAGGAATGGGATACGCTCGATCTTTGGTTTTCAGAAACAAGTCTCCCGGATGATATTTTGAAAATTTTAAATATTCCCGCAAGCACAGAACTTCCTAAAACAGAAGGATTAACTGGCATACAAAAAACCCCTATTGAACAGAAAGACGGAGACGAAGAAATTGACCTGACAGATATCTTTAATGAAGTTTCTAAACAGTTTAAAGGGGAAATTAAGACATTAAAAAATACGATAGAAACTCTTAAGAAAGAACTGGAAAAGAAGGACGAATCTATTAAAACTACGACGCATAAGCGTGTAGTTCATAAAATAACTCCTAATCCAAACGCAAGATTAGCTCCACCAGTAATAAAGATACCTGCATTAAGAAAACTTGTTAAACCACCTCAAGTTAATCAACAATCAATCCCAAGAACTCCAACTACTCTTATTAGCAAAAAACTTGATACAATTAAAGAGCAGTTAACTCCAATTCCTGTAGAACCCGAAAAGATTCCTTTACCAGTTGAAGAACACGAGCTATCTCCTATTCCTAAGAAAGTCCCCAATATAGAAACGGTTGTTATCGAAGAGTCAAAAGATACTCCTCTAATAACAGAAAAAAGGAAAATCACATCATTTATACCAGAAAAACCAAAAGAAGTATCTGCTTCAGAAACATCGGAATCAAAACCTTTTTTAATAGAAAGACCTAAAATCTCAGCTGTTAAAATTGAAGAAATTGAAAGTGAGTCAATTGTATCTAGTGGATCTGACCTTTTTAATGTATTTTCTTCTGTGGGGGCTAAATCACCAGATAAACCACAAGAAATCATTGGATTTACTGAAAAACCCCCTAAAATAGAAGAAAAGAAAAAGGAAGAGAAGAAGAAAAAGAAAAAGAAAGATGCTCAAGAACCCCCCGTAATGCCATTTATTGACTTTAATAAAAGCAACACCAGAGTTCAACCTGATTTAGAAACTCCAAATTTAGTTAGTCTTTCCGATGATAAAGATGCGCTTTATCAGGAACTTATCGCCCTTGAAGGAAGGCGCTACTCATTGGAAAGAAATTTTAAAGGTGTGGAGAAAAATTATAATAAGGGTTCGATATCAGAAGCTGATTTTAAACGTCAAAATAACATTCTTAAGAAGCAATTAAATGAAATAACCTCGCGAATTAATAACATCAGAGGATTAATATCCAGCTTGTAATATTAGCTAAAGGTTGTTTTTTCTCACATCAAAGAATGGCGGCATATTTAGCTTATGTTTAGCTGCGCTCATCATCTCTCTTACTCTCATAATATCTTCTTCATTTAAACCTTTAAAATCTAAATTATAATCAATCCTATAAAGAATTTCATCTATAATATCATAGGTTAATCCAATTTCACCTTCATCTGTTTGTCCAGGCCAAAGACCTGCACTTGGAGCTTTAATTATAATTCTTTCAGGAATATTTAAGATACTAGCCATCTTTCTTACTTCTTGCTTATAAAGAGACGCTATAGGTTCAAAATCTGCTGCGCCATCCCCGTATTTAGTAAAATACCCAATAGCTAATTCAGCACGGTTACTTGTTCCAACAACTAAACAATTTCCACTGGATTGGCCAATGAAATATAAAGCCATCATACGTAGTCGAGGTTTAAGATTTGCAATAGCTATTTTGTCTTTCCTTGTTTCAGAATCCATAATATCTAAGAATGTGTCATAAACTGATGTTAAATCTAATATTTCAAAACCAATTTCTAAATGTTTCGCAATTAATTTAGCATCTTCGAGATCTTGGGATATTGAACCACATGGTAACCCTAACCCAATCATCCTTTCTTTTCCAAGCGCTTTCGTGCATAATGCTGCAGTGACTGCGCTATCAATTCCGCCACTTAGCCCCATTACAATGCTATCAGCTTTAACAGTCTTTACATAATTTCCAATCCAGTTCTGAATATCAACTATTAATTTTTCATAATCGAGTTCGCGCATAATGTTTATAAATCTTTTTTTTTTTAAAAATTCATTTAAAAAGCTACTAAAAAGCTAAAATTCAAATAAGAATTATATGATTATACATTTAAAAAAAACTCTTAATTATCAATTATTAGTATATTATTTCCAAGAGTGAAAATCGATTTACTATGAGTGACTTCAAAGCTATCGTTGATTCATCGTTCGATAATGGGATTCCGTTCTGGATTTACACGAGCGATTATATTTTCGGTATGATTCCCGTAGACGCAAGTGGAGCTCGTTGGAAAGAAGTTTCATATACTTTTGAAGAACCAGATAATCCACTTTTTGTAACGGAAAGAACTGCGGATTTATCCTTTCAATTTCTTCTCGAAGAAGTTGAAAAAGGAGTATCTTTTTATGTTGATGATCTGAAAATTCCATTGGTTAAAGAATTCGCAAAAACTCTTGAAGGAAAATCTGGTCCTGAAAAGGTGAATGCTGTTATAGCTGAATTAATTAACAATTCGTCCAAGTATTCCTCAAAATTACCAATTATTAAAAGTAAAGACGAACTCGGGACTCTAACAAGTAAAGTACAATGATTCTTGTGATAATATAATTCTTTTTTTATCTTCTTATATAGATTTAATTCTAATTAGGAAAAGCACAAATCCTTTTAAATATATAAATTCTTTCTTTGAGGATGTTTTTTGGTGAATTCTTCATCGATCCTCTTTACCATTTGAGGACCTAAGTTCGCATCTCTTTCGCCAATAATCTTCTTTAAATAATCTCCATGAGCTTGAGAATATTTTTCGATACCTGCGGCAACTATATTTTGATCCTTTTTAATTGGGACTACCATTCCAAACAATCGAAGCATTTCGTCAGGCGATAAAGCTTTTCCCTTCCCTGAGGCTTCATCGATGTCTCTATCTATGTTTCGAACAATTGTGCCCATACTTAATGACGAATAGGGATTTAACATTTTGGATTTTAACCAGTAGGCGTTAGGCTTTTTTGTTATAAAAGTATCTGTATTTCCATTATCGTCTTTGGATCCGATAACTCTCCAATCAGTAGGATCTCTATCGTATTCCTTTTTCAATTTTTTTATTATTGGCTTGATCGGAGCTACTCCATCTTGTTCATCTTCGTAATTTGTCATGCTTCTGATCTTATTAAATAAATATAACTATAAAAATATAAAGAATATACCACATAAGAATTAAGAATTTACACTATTATAATTTTCAGTTTTTAAAACAACATTAAATAAGAGCTATAAGTTCTCTAATTTGAGAAGATGAAAGAAAAAGAAAAACATCAAAGAGTTAACCTTGAATTTGAATCAGTTCTAAATTCTATTGAAACTGGAAATCATAAAAGAATTTCTGAGAGTTTTAATGAACTAAATAGGATTGAAACAGCCTTTTTAGATGAATATAGCAATAGGAAAAAGGAAGGGGTCTATTACACTCGAAAATCCGTTTCAAACTTTATAATTTCTCAAGGATTAATTCTTTTCATAAATAATTATCTTAAAAGTAATCAAATTAATAGTTTGAAGGATCTCTACGATTTGGATGACGATACGAAGTCAAGAATCACGCAAAAACTACTGAACTTTTCAATCCTGGATCCTGCCTGTGGCTCAGGAGTTTTTCTTATAAGCGCTATAAACGAAATTTATAAAATTATGCGAAATCTCGAACCTAAATTGGCTATAGCAAATCTCAAATTGCATATTTTAGAAAACATTTTTGGTTTTGAGATTAACGATTATGCTAGAAAGCTTTGCATTATGAAATTATTTAGGTGGGCTTATACTAAAAACGGTTTAGATAATTCAAAGATTTTCTCAATATTGAAATCGACCATCTTGTTGGAAGATAGTTTAGAGAGAAAAAAGAGCTCTAAATACGATCTCGTTATTGGAAATCCCCCCTATGGAAATATTTTAGATAAAAATCAAAAGGATAGGTTAAAATCAGAAAATATTTTCTATAATGATATTTACTGTGCATTTTTATTAAAATCTCTTGAATGGACTGATAGTATTATAGGGTATTTAGTACCAAAAAGTTTCTTGCTAAGACAAGGTTATGTGAAATTTAGACAAAGCTTACTATCTAAAGCCAATTTACTTAAAATATACGATATTGGGCCAAATTTATTTGCTAAAGCCACAAATGAAGTACAAATCCTATTCTATGAAAAAAAAAGTGATAAGATTAAAGATCTAGAAGTATATCTTTATCCAAATACCCCAATTGTTGAATATCCCGCCCAAGTGGTCGATACTTTAAGAGCTTGCTTTAACAAAACTTGCCCCTTAAGTGCTCACGCAAAAAAAATTTATGCTTATATACCTGATTTGAACTGTCCGTACTGTAATTCTAAAACAATAGCCTTAAATCGCATTAGAATTAAACCTGATGAAAAAACCTTAAATCTTATCAATAAAATTGAAGAAATAGGAGACTTAAACTATATTAATATCGAACGAATCCCAAACATGATTAGAGGGGAAGAAGCTAAAGGGTTAAAACAGGTCAGAGATCTCATTGAGGAAAATACAAATAATAGTTGCTATTTTATCAAAGCAAAAGGAGATTTTAATTATTACTATTTTAATAAAGAGAAATCATTTAATATCGAAAAATTAGATCCAAAAATTTTAAAAGGTAACAATTTCGAATACTATAACAATCCCAAACTATTAATTAAGCACAATAGTATCTTTCCTCAATCTGTTTTCAGTAAAGAAAAGGTATGTTTTACATCTTCAATCTATTCAATAATCAGTGATGATCACATAGAGTTAAAGTACGTCAACGCAATCCTAAATTCTTCGCTAATGCAATTTTACTGTCTTTACGGAATAAACAATCAAAAAAACACAACAATAAATTTAAATCAGTATATGATCCGACATTTGCCAATTAAGAATGCTCCCTCTGACCGAAAAAAGAAGTTAAGCGAATATGTACAAAGAATAACTAACTCTCTTCTAGCAAGTAATGGAATTTATAATGAAGACATCTTATCCAATATTCGAGATGTTGAAGACATGATTTTTGACCTTTATGATTTGGAAAATAACCAACGGGATATGATAGTTTCAGACATTAAAAACCGAGTAGATTTATATAAAAAGGTCTACGATTAACTTTTGATTGAATCCCGCAATAAAGTTAATCTTTCAAATTTAAAATAATATTGCACACTGAATCCCCCAATCCCATAAATTTATCTCTAGTTATTTCAATTTTAGGATTAAATTCCTTAATGACAGGTTGAAAATATGGAATACACATATCTTTACATATAGACTCAATTCTATTGTGTCTATCTGGATTTCTTTCCATTGCTGCTATGTAAGGACATTCAACGATACTTATTGTAAAATTGTTGCCTCCTGTTTGAAAGATATCATGGATATTACCTTCACAATTCCATATAAAAGAAAGAATATTAACTAAATCATCTATGGTATTTCCCTTGATGTTTAAATACTTTATTACCCTACGGAATATGATCCTGTATAATTTCTGCCACACGATTATATCAAGATTAAGAGCT
>Ga0209978_10001308_pt1 | contig 10401 bp, 14 predicted proteins | sample BentaG_FD_182805 | JGI IMG/M metagenome (GOLD analysis project Ga0209978, IMG submission 182805) | Deep subsurface microbial communities from South Atlantic Ocean to uncover new lineages of life (NeLLi) - Benguela_00093 metaG (SPAdes)... | ecosystem: Environmental > Aquatic > Marine > Oceanic >...
TGATACTGACGAAGAATTTCTGTTATTAGTCTTCAAGATCGACGCGAAAGAGAATGACAGTTATTGGGTAAAATAAGGATGGAGACACTTTGAGGCTCCTACTACCTTAACCGCGTGCCCTATTGTCATAATCATTGATATATCACCTTTGATAAGGGACAACCGGAACAAAGGTAAGGTAGAATATTAATGGTGCGCGCGCGTAGGTAGGGGTAGATGAAGCAAAAATCTATTTTCATGCTTGATGAGTCCTGCGCAATCCACTGGCAAACCTTAAATTTTGTCGATCTAATTTTCATTTTTTGTTGAGAGAAGGAGGTAGATTTGGATCTTGGAGCTTGTTTGGGAAAAGCCTGTAATAGTGTTTTATAGAGAGAGGCTTGAGAAGCCTGAAAGGAAAGCCTTCGCGGTTGTTAAGGCTAGGACGCTTGTGATTTCGAGAGTCGAGGAAGGCGCCAAATTTAGGGGCAACATAAGGGATTTCTTTCCTTTTATGGGGGACATCGACTATATCTCTTCAAAGGAAGGAATCTCTGATCGATATGTTTTATGCTGGATGGATGACAAAGAAGATGATTTCAACAAGGCTTGGAGGCGATTAACTGGCGTAACATTTCCCGCTGGAATTACTTCCAGAACCGACGAAAAGGGAAAAAGAACCTACAACACCAACTTCAAGGCAGAACATGGGAAATTGAAATGATCATCACCCCGCACGTATAGGAAAAAATCCATTCAAGTAAATGAAGGAATTCGGCGTGGCTGAGACAAAGAAAAATCCCAATGCATGCATGCAACATGTGCGCACAAAACTAGGTTTCGAAATGATCCTCTAGTAACCTGCGTGTTCCTCTTCTAGTGATTTCTGACACCGTCGATAGCGCAATTCCCAATCTACGCGAAAGCTCCAACATAGTGATTTTTCTTGGGAATTCAAAGAAGCCCATTTTCAAGGCGAGCCACAACGCTCTTTCTTGTTTTTCTGTCAAAATCTTCCCTTTCGGCTTGAATTTCGCTACTTCCAATATTTTGGGCTTTAGGCCACTAGCTTCTAATTTTGATATTATGCTCTTAAAAGCGTCAAAATTTGGCGCTACGAAAGAGTACAGGATGGTGTAGCCCTCTACGTGTCTTCCTGATACCAGAAAGGCGTTCTGGGATAATATCGCTTTACAGACATCACAGCCATCACTGTCAAACCAGGCGGATGCTCCCCCGTCAAATTTGCCCTCACTGCGAATTTTAGTGAACGTGTCTGCAGGTATTTCGGTTATTTTCTTTGAAGGCATCCTGATCAAATGTCTAGTTGGGCCTCCTGGTGTGCCTCTGACGTCGCTTAGCGAATAATGCTGAATTTTTAAGTCCTTAAGCATTCGCAGTCCTTTACATCTCTTATTCACTATCTCAATGGTTATGTGATAGGGTTCGTCTTGTAGCCTTTCCATTTGATACACCCGAACATATTTGGGAAACGCTTAACCTAAAGCTTCACCAACCATATAAACGTGGCGCTTGCACTCGCGGGCGCATCTGTGATTAAAAGTAAAGGAGGTGAGAGAATGGGCAGAATTGAGAAAACTATCGAGATTGAAGCTCCAGTGGAGAAGGTCTTCGCCTATGTTATCGATCATGAGAACTTCGTAAATAATCAACCGCCAGACATGGAATTTAAGCTCCTCAGAAAGGATGACGGACCCCAGAGGGTAGGGTTCACAGCCACCGTCAGAGCCAAGGTCGGAGGCAATGTGTTGGAAGTAGAGGACGAGACCACAGAGTTGGTGAAGAACAAGAAGTATTCTGGCCGCCAGAATGGCGGATCCTTTAAGAAATTTTCGCATACAGAACTCTTCGAGCCCACTGAACACGGGACAAAATATACTACCATCATAGAATATGAGTTACCATATTCTCTGCTGGGCAAGATCATAGACAAGCTGAAGGTCCACAAAGAAATGGAGAAGTCCTTTGACTACTCTATGAAACAGACGAAGAAAGACCTTGAGTAGGGATGAGAACATATGGATGAGTGCACGTGCTTCCCTCTTTTTTCTATGATTTTTGCGCGCACATGAAGCACCCGAACATCTTCGGGAAACGCTTAACCTAAAGCTTCACCGAGTATAACCGTAGCATAAGATTGAGGAGGTGATTGTGATTGGGAGAATATGAAGACACGTTAAAGGATATTGAAAGATCGATAGGAATAGTACCTGGATTCATGAAAGCCCTTCCTGCGGATGTGCTGGTGAGCGAGTGGCCCTTATTCAAGAAGTACGTACTGGGAGAATCAAAGATCCCAGCAAAATATAGAGAGTTGATTGGGCTAGCAGTAGCGGCTAATATCAAATGTCCGTACTGTCAGTTATTCCATACAGCAGCCGCGAAGCTCCGTGGCGCCACTGATGAAGAATTAGCCGAAGTTGTTTTCCTCGCAAGTTTTAGTTCTAGGTGGAGTGCCATGATACACGCCCAACACTACGACTACGACACATTCGAGAAAGAAACCCATCAGATCGGAGCACACCTAAGAAAGGCGCTCTCAGGTAAGAAGTAGGGCGCGTTCGTGCAAAACCAACCTAGCTTAAGAAGACCGCTTAACCTTCCCTCTTTTTTATACGCGCAAAATCCTCTAAGTGTTCAACACATGGACATAACTTTTAAAATCCGCTGGCGCACGGTCAAAGCTATGCTTGATGACTTCCCAGAACTTAGGAGACGCGTTAAAGAGTATCTTCGAGCGTAGCATTTTTCTACACCCACGATGCATGCGCGCTTTGTAACTACGGGGCCTTCACCAAAACATTCCTTTGAGATTCCGAAGACTAAGGAACGAACCTCAACCTCTGATACGTATCCCAGAGCGTGTAAATACTCATGGACTAACAAGCTGTAAACAAATGCATTGACAAGTCGTTATGACTTTGTAGCGGCTTCGACAATCTGGACGAGGGTTCTGTTTAAGACCATGTTGTTCGTGCCCAGAGGATGATACGCACCGAGGTGAAGAGGCAAATCGTCTAAGAAAAGCATCATGCCCACTCTATGCTCGCCTAAAGAATCTTCAACAGTGTCCTTGACTATCTCCCAAACTTCACTGAACCCTCTTGCCTTATTGATCCGAGAACTGTAGACCTTAGCCTTAGAGAGCTCTTTCCCGGCCTTAGACTTTCTGTTGCTCATGACTTTTCCACTCCATGCGTGTGCGTATTAAGGTCGAGTCTTTTCATTAGGTCTTTTGCTCTGTTTCTTACTGTAACCTCGGTTAAGCCTGCCGCTTTGGCTAGGTGCTTTTGTGTTATTTTTTCTTTTTTGAGTTTGGAGGCCGTGTAGAGCGCTGCAGCTGCTAGTCCTGATGGGTCTTTTCCCATGGTTGCGTGCTTGCTTTTGGCGTCCCGAATGATTTTGAAAGCTAGCCCTTCTACATCCCCGGAGACTCCGGCTGTTTCAGCTATTTTTGTGACGTAATCCATGGGATCGTCAATGGGCATTTTCATCTTTAGATCTCGCACTATAAGGCGGTAGGCTCCTGAAATTTCTTTTCGATCTCGGAAACTGGCCTCCGCTATTTCTTTCAAAGTTCTAGGTGTTTTGGTGAATCTACAGGCTGCGTAAAGCGCTCCACCTACTATCGCTGCGATGCTACGCCCTCGAATTAGGTCTTTTTCTAGGGCTTTTCGGTAGATCACAGCCGCCATTTCTTGTACCGACGATGGAATGTGGAGTTTATCAGAGAGACGCTGAAGTTCGTCCATGGCCATGCTAAGGTTTCTGCTTTGAGAAGCGTGAAAAGCTGATCGGAGCTGCCATCTTCTGAGGCGCCACATCTGACGTTTGACTTCCGGTGACAGGGGACGTCCGAAAGCGTCTCTATCAACGCGTATGGTTGTGGATAGACCTTTGTCATAGTCAGAATATTTGGTTGGAGCTCCCACCCGTGACCTAGATTTTATTTCTTGTGGAGTGAAGGCTCTCCATTCCGCTCCTCGGTCTAGAATATTTTCTCGAATGACGAGGCCGCAGTTGCCGCAGATTAATTCTCCCACTTCTATATCCATGACTAAGTTCGTACTTGCACATTCTGGGCAAGTTGCGTGGGTAACAGTTTGTTTTGACAATTTAAATCATCAGGTTTGATGCTTGCGACATCCATACTATATGTGAATGAAGAAAGATATAAATATGACGTATGTCATCTTTTCAATCTCATATCGGAACACGTTTTAGCGACTTGAGACCGTCGAGGAGCTAAGTGCGCACGCGCAACACTTATTACCGAAAAGTAATGTTCATATACTACCAAATAGTAATTACTTAATGGTAATAAGAGGAATTTGAATGAAACTAAAGTTGCAATTAGTTCGAGACGGAGAAGTATTATTTGAAGTCCCTCTTTCTCCTACTGACTGGCCAAGAGAGCAGTTGGAAACCGAATTAGAAGCTTTAGAAGACGGTTTCCAAAGATTTTCAAAAATTTTTGATGCTTTGTCCCATGAGACACGCTTGAGGATGATGAAACGACTCATGAAGGAAGAAGACCGCACAATGAATTTTGCAGATTTCATGCGGGACCTAAAATTGAATCCTAAAATCGTTTGGGAAAACACCAAAAAACTCACAGAAGGAGGGCTCTTAGAAAAGGTCGCCAGGGGAAAATATCGTTGTTCAGATTTTGGGCAGAGAGGATTCATGCTGATAAGCTTCGCATTTAGGCGTCTAATAGAAGCTCTGGAAGAAATGGAAAACTATTAGGGAGGTGAAAAATAGTGTCATCTGATGGATTTTTTGGGGAATTCGATGTGTTCAACAGCGACCTAAAGAAAATAATTCAGAGAATGATGAGTGAGCTTAAGAAAGCGACAAAAAACGGGAACCTCAAAGGCAAATGGGAGATTAACGAAATTGATAGAGATGGTGTAAAGGGATACAGTATTCAGGGGCACTTTGGATCAGAGCAACCTTGGAAGCCGCTTGATCCTTTTAATCCCTTGGAACCATTAAATCCTTTGAGGCCTCGACCGGGGCCGCAAAGACCATTTGAAGTTCCAGAAAGTGCTTTGAAAGAGACCAGCGAACCATTGACGGATATCTTCGAGGACGAGAAGGCGATAAAGATCTATTTTGAAGTGCGAGGTGAAGATAAGAATGATATACAATTGAATGTCACTGCGGGCAAGGTTGAGGTTAAAGCTAAAAACTTTTACAAGATGATAAACTTGCCAACGAGTAATGTCGACCTCGAAAAGGCATCCTCAAAGTGCAAGAACGGTGTACTTGAAGTTACAATTCCAAAAAAAGAGAAGAGTCTTGAAAACGATACACGCAAGATAAAAATCGACTAGTTCCAGTGAGCATCATGGTAGAAATTTTCAACACCGACTTTACTGAGTATGTTGATATCGTTGGTACGGCTCACTTTACAAGACGTAGCATTAATGACGCCTATAAGTCAATCAAGTCTTTGAACCCTAAAGATGTCGCCATCGAACTTGATTGGAGACGTTTCCAACATCTTAACACCGCATGCTTGAATTGCCCAAAGAGAGGATCATGTAAAGGCCTCTGTGAATTCACTGGAGCCGCGGAAGCCCTGGGAAACGTCGACGCTAACATATGGCTGATAGATATGACGGAACAAGAGATTCGACGCAGGATAAGAAGCAGAATGACCCCTTCCGGGAGATCCCGTATGGGCTTTCAGGTATACCATACGGTAAATGAAGATCCCATTTGGTTGTGGGAGAAAGGGTTCAAAGACAGAGTGATAAACAACTCCAAAAGACAGATAGAAGCTAGCCGAAAGTTTTTCCCTTCATTATGGCGGGTTCTGATAGATGAACGTAATGCTTTAATGGCTGCTAGGTTAGCGTGGATAGCATCAAAGAATCTAAACGAAGGAAAGAACTACAAGATTCTTACATTTGTCGGAGCGGCTCATGTTGAAGAAATAAAGGCTCTGCTTATGAATCCGCTTCTAATCAAGGAGAATCTTAGAAAATTCAACTTACCGTTTACTGAACCGCCCCTTATCAGGAGAGTTGCCATTCAATGGAACTAGCACTATTCAGCATAAGCTTAAGCGCCTTCTAGTCTATTTTATTTGTGAATATATCTTTTGCGAGACGCATGCATGCATGCGCATCTGGCGCTCCTTTGAATCGGTTACTAGAAAAGGTTAAGGACGTGATTTCTGGCCAACCTCAGAAGGAAAAAGAGGAAAAGAAGAGTCTCAGGTTAAACCACCAGAAAAGGAAGAAAAAGACCCTTCAAAGTGTCCCCACCATTTTGGATACTTGGCAAACCGTCCCAAGAATGCTCCTATCCCGGAAGAATGCTTAATCTGCTCAAGAATGCTGGAATGCTTCGAGCCTTCGTGAGTCTCGATGTCTTTTACTATTTTTTTCACCGAAAAAATCATCGCTTAAATTATCCCCTTCGTAGAGAAGTGCATCGCATCTGTCACAGATCACCTGTTGAGACACAATCTCACAGCCGAGATGCATGCATGATGTGTGCTTTAGGACAGTAGTTTCTTTGCAATTGTCGTAAGGTGTTTGCCTAGACCTTTTGCCAGTTTAAGTTCATTGGCTGTTGGCATCCGCTCGTACGGTGGGCCACTTCCCGCAACAGTCGAAGCTCCGTAAGGTGAGCCACCGGTTATTTCTTCCATTGTCATCTGCTCCGTGAAAGAGTAGGGCAAGCCAACCAGAACAAAGCCGTGATGGAGAAGCGTAAAATGGGTCGAGATAATAGTCGTTTCTTGTCCGCCATGTTGATTGTTAGAGCTTGTAAAGACCGAGGCTGGTTTGCCAATGAGACTGCCTTTCATCCAAACTCCTCCGGTTTGATCCCAAAAGTTTCTCATCTGGGCACACATGTTACCGAAGCGAGTTGGAGTGCCAACAATAATTCCGTCGATTTCTTCCAGATCTTTTCGAGGATCAGCTATCGGAACATCCTTCATTAATTCTTTCGCCTCTTTTATGTCCTTGTCCCAAAAATCTTCTGGAACAAGTTCGGCAACCCGTTTGAGAATTGGTTCGCCGCCTGCCTCTCGGACGCCTTCAACTACTGCTTGTGCCATCCTGAAGGTGTGGCCATACATCGAGTAGAAGAGAACGAGAATCCTTGGTTTATCTTCTTTCATCTTCTCACCTCCTTTTTGGTTTACATCCTCAGGATCTCACGAAATAGATCGGCTCTTCAGCCAAGCTTGATAGGAGTCTACGATATCTCCTCATGGCTTCTTGTCGCCTTCTGCCTTTGATGTATACTATTTCCTTCTCCATCAGTTCTATTGCAAGCTTCCTTGCTTCTTTCTCGTTCTGTTCAGACAATTCTTTTTCCTCCTGAGGTTTGAAATGGGGCGAGCGGTTGCACGCGAGCAGACTAAAACGCGTGAGACTTGAGAGAGAAAGGAGGCGATGCAATCTCACCTTGTCTCTTGCGTGCTTGTCTGCCCCCGATATATAATTGAAAAAGCCTTAGGTTAAGCCTTTCCCGAATATGTTCGTGTGCTACATTCAAAATTGCGCGCGCATATGCCTGATTTACACGATTTCTTTGAGTATTTCTCCAAGGCCAGCTATTTTGTAAACATAATGCAGATGAATTATCCTCTTAATCATCTGGGCAAGCCGTCCTTCCAGCTTCACCCCAGAAATCTTTCCAATACCATATTTCTCACCGACGGCCAAGATTTGTCCACTAAACTTCGGAACGTAAATGGTCCTCTCGGTGCCCGTCACATCCGCATACAAGTTCTCAGCCACCACCTCAGCTTGCTGCAAGGCAATCTCAATACATTGCGGAAGAATCTCTCCAGTTTTTTGATTAACCACAAGAGCGCAATCACCCACCACATAAACACTTGGAAACCCAACAGCCTCGCAAAACTCGTTAATCACCACCCTATTATCCCTCCCTGTCTTCAACCCGCTCCTACTGGCCACTCGAGAACCCTGAACCCCACCTGTCCAAATAAAAAGAGAACTCTCAACTTGGCTACCATCGTTGAAAACAACAGTGTCTGGCTTAACCTCAACAATGAGTTTACCTAAAATAATTTCGGCTCCCATCTCGGTTAGAACATCAGCCACTTTTCTAGAAAATTCTGGGATACCCCACGATGGAAGCAAGTTCTTAGAGCCTTCAATTATGGTGACGCAGCACCTGAGTTCATCCACAATTTCCCCTGCCAACTCAACACCCGTAAACCCTCCACCACCCACAACAATTTTGGCATTTTTTTCTTGCGCTAAAACCTTCTTCAACTCATCCCTGGTGTGAGCGGCAGCCTCTACCGAACTAACACAAAAAGAGTGTTCCTCAGCCCCCATAATATGACCATAGTTGGGTTCACTCCCAAGGGCAACGACAATCTCGTAATAAGGTAAGTCGCCCTTATCGGTCCTCACCACCTTGTTGGTCAAGTCAATCTCACGCACAGTCGCCTGAAAAAACCGAATCTTCCTCTTCTGCAACAACTCAGTCAAAGGTAACGTAATATCAGAAATCTTCTTGGCATTCGTAACAATCTCGTAAGCAAGATGCAAATACTGATGATAGTCATTCCTTTCAACAAGAACAATCTCAACATCCTCCAAACGCCTTGTCTTCTCTTCAAGCTCAACCGCTGTCAGCAAACCGCCATATCCAGCTCCAAGAATTACCAACTGCTTCTTCAATAATCACACGAACCGAAAACGATTCCTCGATTGAACTATATACTTTTTATCCTCGCAAGAAAATCCCACTACAGTGTCAAGAATAACAGTTTGCGCGCATCTAGATATTCTTCATATCCGGCAATGTCTTCGATTAACTGATTTCCAAACTCCAGATCTCACAAATTATATAAATTTTAAATAAAAGTGTAACATAGTTGAAAGGGGAGGGAGATTCAATGGTGAAAAATATTTTGGTTGCTTTAGATGGTTCAGAGCATTCGAAGAAAGCAGTTGAGTTTGCGATAAACTCAGCTAAAATGTGGAAAGCCGCGCTCTACCTGATTCATGTGTGGGAAGAGAAGAGTCCACCCGAAGGATTCGAGAAGTACGTAAAAGAACAAAAGTTGCCGCTTAACTACTTTGATGAGGTCTGTATGAGAGATAAATTCGTAGGTGCTGCCGAAGTTAGAGCCAAGGAGGTTGGGATAAAAAAGGTTGAGGTTGTCTGTGCCCACGGGGACCCTGCTGAAGAAATTCTCAGAGTCGCTGACCAAGTCACAGCAGATCTTATAATCATGGGAAGCCGAGGTTTAGGAAGGTTTTCCAGAGTAATAATGGGAAGTGTTTCTACGAAAGTGTGTAACCATTCCAATTCCACATGTGTAATAGTAAGATAAAACTGTTTTTCGCGCAAGCGCGCGCGCGCACAAAGCTAATAGGGTAGTTAAATCTAACATGCTTAGCAGAGGTAGTTTAGTTTGTTGTATATGGTTTTCCACAGGCATACGGCTGAGATGTGTCCAGGAGGAAAAGTAAGACCTGACAAAGAGTTCACTAAGAAACTTGACGAGCAGATCAGGAAGGCTGGTGTAAAGCTCATTGAGGGTTACATTGACGGGCCAGGTCACGAATTTTACTTTGTTATCGAGGCAGATGACATCGCGAAGATCAATTCCGCTGTGGAACAGTTCAGGCTGGTAGGAGATGTCAACAAGATAGTTCCCGTGATGAGGTTTTCAGAAGCTGTAGCTTGGGCTAAGAAGATGGGGATCCAGAAGTAGCATGCATGAAGGAGGTGAACTGATTATGGGACTGAAATTAACTTGCCGAGATCTGGGAACTGATTGCCCCTACGTCGCTCGCGGCAAAACTATGGAAGAAGTAACGGCAGATATGACAAAGCACGCCAAAGAAGTCCACGGTTACACGGATGAACAACTAAAAGATCCGAAAATGGTGGAAGCAGTCAAAGCAGCAGTCAAGGAAGAGTAAAACCCTCTTCAGAATCATGGGCTGCATGCATTCCCTCTTTTTCTGTTTCTTGCGAGCGCATAGAAGATTTTTCTATAAGAATTCTCAATTTCACTCAGCTCTCTCGCCTCTAACCGTTTACGCAACGTCTTACCCTAAATACCCATTTTCGTTGACCTCTTGTGTGCCCAATGCACGCGCAATAGGAAAAAAGCCCGAAAGACTAGCGCAGAAAGGTTCTAAACACTTTTTATTCTTCTTTTGATAGTAGCTAGTAAAGGGTGTGTAATGACATGAGTCGTGAAACTGCTTCAAAGAAGCGTGTGCTTGCCTATCTGAGGGTTGCAATAAAGCTTGAGGAGGAGGCAATAAAAAGGTATGAAGACCACATCGCAAAAATAGAAAATCCTGAAGTCAACGCGTTGCTTGAAGGAATTCGAAGAAACGAGGAAAGGCACCTACGGATGCTCAATGAGAACATGAA
>Ga0209978_10001309_pt1 | contig 10399 bp, 10 predicted proteins | sample BentaG_FD_182805 | JGI IMG/M metagenome (GOLD analysis project Ga0209978, IMG submission 182805) | Deep subsurface microbial communities from South Atlantic Ocean to uncover new lineages of life (NeLLi) - Benguela_00093 metaG (SPAdes)... | ecosystem: Environmental > Aquatic > Marine > Oceanic >...
CATATGAGTGTCACAAAACTTCAGAACAAAAATTATCGCTGCCTCAACATCAAACTGCTTCGCCATCTCAATAGTGTGCTTAAACCTTTCTTCCTGCTCCAACATGAAAGAAGACGGAATCTTACCTAGATATCTCTTAGCAATTGCCCGCAATGGATCACTGTCAGAATCCACGAGGTCCCAAAAATACCTGGACCCAGTACACCAATCATCAGCAACAACGTTGCCGCCCACAGCCTCAACAACCTTGAGCAGCTCTGAGTTATCCATGACGCTTCTAGAAACAAGCAGTCTCACGCCGCCTTTAGGCAGGTCAGCACGACTGGAAACCTCAGCGAGCAGATGGTTCAGCAACTTATTGTGCTCCTCTTTTGGCGCCACCATGCTGGAAAGAACAATCTCTAATGCTTCAACTCCAGAAATCAATGGGGGCTTCTTCCGCCTCATATCATAAACTTTTCTCAAAAGAAGCCTGTTCTCATTGTAAACTTGAATCGCATTCTTCAGCTCGGCGTCAGAGATATTTTTCCCGAAAGCCTTTTCCAAGGAAGCCTTAAGCCTCAAAATTTCTTCATAAAAGAAGTTGTGCGCCCTTTCGGTTCTCGCATGTGGAGTGTTTATGAAGTGTATATACGGAATTTTAACATGGTATCTCCACATGTCGAAGGTCTTGTCACGGTTGTCACAGCTGCTTGACGCAACAAAACCATCGAGATAGTTGTAGTCTCCTTTCAGAGCTGAGTTGAAACAGCCACGGGAAAAAGAGCAAGTGTTAACTGGCAAGTAGACATCAGCCAGTTTTGTGCTTTCAACATCTCCAAAAACCATGACTGGCAGAGCATTCGCCGCGTAAAAGAGTTCTTCAGGCGTGTAGGTGCAACTCCAGCCGATCACACGTTTGCCCTTGGCTTTCCATCTTTTCGCTACATCATGTCTTGTCAAAAGTAAGTTTCTGAAGGGTTTTAGAACGTTCATTGCTGACTCCTTCAGTAGTTGTTTTTTTTCAAGCGGGTTCAAAGAGAAGAAAAAGGGGTTATCCTCTTATTTTAAGGGTTTGGGCTTGGATGCTGCTTTAAACTTCCAGCAAGCATACCATCATGGACTTGAATAACGTTTTTCTATGGTTTTCAGCAAGCTGGTGAAGGTGGAATTGACAGGTGTTGGGACTCCATACATTTCTCCGTAGCGAGCTATTGCCCCGCTCATGAAATCAACTTCGGTTGGCCTCTTGTTCTCGACATCTATGAGCATGGACGGCTTATGAGCACCGCCCTTTTCGAGATACGACGTAAACCGCCTAAGAGAGTCTTTGCCGAAGTCATACCCGTCTGCCTTCGCTACTTCTAGTCCTTCTTCAAGTATTTTCACTGCAAGGCTGCGCGTATGCTCGAATTCCATTGCTTCTTTCATTGTCTGTCTAGTTACGGCACATATCGAGCAGAGAGTAGAGTTCAAGATGGTCTTTTCCCATACATGCTTCTTGATCTCAGGCGCTTCCTCTGTTGCCAGTCCCGAAGCGGTCATCATGTGGGCAATGTATTTGGTTGTCTCATCAGTGGCGTATTTTCCTTTGTGGAAAGCGCCGACATAGTTGGGCGGTTGGAACCAGTTCATCTTTGCTTGTCCGAGGCTTACCTTATTTCCGGCGTAGTTGATGACCACCCGGTATGTGGTGTCGATTCCCAGAGTTTCAGCGATGATTTGTTCATTGTCAAGTCCGTTTTGGAAGCTAACTATCTTCATCTCAGGCTTGAATATTTGCTTAATTTCTGGGAGAACGAATTTTAAAATGCAAGCTTTTGTTGCTATGAATATTATGTCAGGGTTAAACTTGGAAAGTTCAGTCATTGAACCAGCGGTTTTGCCTATTTTCGCGGTTAGTTCTGTGATTCCAGATATATGCAAGCCTTCCTCCTTTACCGTGAGCAACAGTTCTTGCACAATATCTTCGACAACAACGTCTTCTCCGCTCTTAGCTAAGTGAGCCGCTAGAATAGAGCCCACAGGACCTAAGCCGATGATTCCAATTGTCGGCGTTTTCCCTTCCATATCAGAACCACATAAATAGAGTAGTTAGAGTAAAGATTTAATTCTAACTCTTTACGGGTGTTTTTGAATCCTTACACGCGCGCTCATAATTCTTTACCGCAGCGGGGACAAAACGTATTATCTGGCTGGATTTTGTTACCGCAATTGGGACATTTGAGTGCATCCTTCATAAGGTGCAGCCCCTTCTTTTCCTTTGCCTTCAGTCTTCCATCGTAGAGAAAGAGCATTCTTCCTGCACGCGAAGCTATGTGGCTGTCGTGGGTTACCATGATAATGGTGGTTCCTTGGTCAATGCTTAGTTTGCCCAGTAACCTAACGATTTCATCGCCGGTTTTTGAATCCAAGTTACCTGTGGGCTCGTCTGCCAGAACTATGGCAGGATTGTTCGCTAATGCTCTTGCGATGGCTACTCTTTGTTGCTCTCCTGCGCTCAGCCGATGCGGTCTGTGTTCTTCTCTTTCTGAGAGCCCAACCATTTTCAATAGTTCACGAGCTCTCTTCTTTTTTTCACCTCTCGATTTTTTCGTGCATTCCATGGGAAGTTCCACGTTTTCGACGGCGTTCAAGTATGGCATTAGGTTGAAGGTCTGGAAGATGAACCCAATTTTGTGCCTTCTTATTTTATAGAGGTTTTTCTCTGGCACTTCTGTGACGTCTACGCCATCTAGAACAACTTTCCCGAGGGTCGGTTTGTCGAGGCAGCCTAGCATGTTCAGCAGCGTTGTCTTGCCGGAGCCTGAGGGTCCCATGATTGAAATGAAGTCGCCCCTCTTCACTTGAAGGTTCACATCAGAGAGGGCGCGAACTTTGCGCCCACCTAGTTTGTAGACTTTGTCCAGTTTCTCTGTTTCTAGAACCAATTCACTCATATCTCAACGCCTCCATAGGCGATGTTCTGGACGCTCTCCAAGCAGGGTATAAGCTACCTAAAGCTCCCAGCAACACGGCTACGCCAAATGCCAGCAGCATCGTTTGTAGGTCTGGCGCGGTTGCAACAGACTGTGACAAAGTCGTTCCAAAATTCGTGGTTTGACCAGGGAAGCCCTGTCTTTGTGTGGGAAACAGGTTAACGCTTGGAAGTAGAAGCGATGATAGAATGGGTGCTCCAACGATTCCTATCACAACGCCGACTACTCCTGCCATCAAACTGATCGATATTCCTTCAAGCATGAACTGACTCATAACGTTCCAGTTGCTGAAGCCTATCGCTTTAAGTATGCCGATCTCTTTTGTCCTCTCACGCACGGTATATAGCATTGTGAACAAAACGATCAAGCTTGTAGCTACAACTGCTATGCCGATCTCTTGAAAGGCTATGGTTTGCGTCTGGCTAAGGGTTGATTCGGCATTTTCCAACGTACTTTGATACATGTCTTGCGTTCTTTCGAGCTGACTTAGGCGTTCTTCATACGTCGTAAGATAGAACTCTGGATACATTGAAGTTATTTCGCTGACTATTCCTTCCAGATAGGCCTGGTCTTCTGCGTACACGTCTAATCTGCTTATTTGCCCCTCAAGATCAGTTATTGCTTGGGCATCGGAAAGATTCATGTACAACTTTTGTAGCCCAAGAGACTCTGATGTTTCATAGACTCCTACTACTTCAAAATAGCCTCCTAAAATGTACACTTCATACCAACTCCTACTCCGAAATACTCTGTGTTGTCTACACTTAGAAGGACAACTCCACTATCTCCCTCACCTAGGGAATCTCCGTCAACTATGTCCTTCGGCAGTACAAGATAATTGTCGATGAGGGAGGAATTCAACGAAACACCTACGATCGTGTAATCTGGTACAAGGATGTCGAAAGTGCCTCTTGGCGTTTCGCGAGTTTGCATCGTTCCCTCAGACTTCTCTAAAAAGGGCACAACATCTTTGACTCCTTCAACGGAAAGAATATCATAGATGGCACTTTCGTCCACGAAAGATTCTTCCTGCTGAGGCATAAATCCTCGTTTAAATCCGCCAAATCCGGGCGTAAGGCTGCACTCTACTAGTGTTAATGTCTTGTTGATTTCCTCTTCCATATCACTTATTATCTGACTATAGTCTTCGCTTAGGCTCTCTGTAGCTGCTTGGTTTGCCACGATGCCTGCGGGAATAGAAATCATGATTGCCATGGAGAAGCCCAAGGCGATGACTACTAACAATACTCTAATTTTCCTTCTTGAAACGTTTCTGAATGCTCTTGTTAAGACACCCAAATTCATCACCTTTCTAAACACGCGTTAAATTTGACCCAACAAAAAAGAGGGAATGGAGAGGAGAGAGAAGTTATCGCTTTTGTCATTGTTCTGAATCCTCTGTGGTTGCTATGTGGCGCATTCGGCGGTGCATTCGTGGATGCATTCCTTGCGCGCACGGATGTGGGCACTCGGGAACTTCAATGCCCCATTCCTCCAACTTAGCATCTACCGCGGCTTTAATTTCCTCACGGGTAGCTCCAGCCTCCTTCATGTCTTGCACTATCTGGTCAATTTCTGCTCTCTGTTCATCGGTGAGGTTACCTAACCATGGTGGGGTTGGACCGTGGAACTCAGGAACCTCGACGCCCCATTCTTCCAACATTGCATTTATCTCGGCTCTGATTTCCTCTCTGCTAGCTCCCGCCTCTCTCATCTCTTGTACTTTCTGTTCAATTGCCTCTCTCTGTTCATCGGTGAGGTCGTCCAACCATGGTGGGGGCAGACCCCTGTTCCTTTCTTCGTCACCTAACGCATATGTTGGTAGCACCATGCTGCCCAAGATCGCTGCCACAGCTACCACTGATAACAGGATTAGGGCTTTGCTTTTTCTATCCATTTTCATCACATTCCTTTTTTTGGTTGTCTGGTCTCTCCAAAAGACAGCAGATTATTAAACGGTTTTTCAGAATTAGGCTCATTTTCATCCCTAATCTAATCGTGTAAAAATGTACATCTGCAAACAAAAGCAAATACGAAATAGCCCAAAAAGTCGCATTTTCAAGCTAAAAACATCGGAAGACTGTCCGCTACCGGCTATTGGCTGTGACAATGAGCACTGAAAGGACATATTTATTACCATAGTCTAAATAGGTCTAGTGAAATGAAAAGTCCTTACTTTGAGTATTCGGAGCGGTATGGATGTCTGCTCGCCTGCGCCCATTGAAGTATTTGCTTGGGTGGCTTATTGCAGGCACCAGAGGCGGTGTCACTCGCGCCAGAATAATTAAGGCTCTAAAGGAGACTCCACAAAATGCAAATCAATTGGCGAATCTGCTTAAACTAGACTATAGAACGATAAGGCATCATCTCAAAATTCTTCAGAAGAACAGAATAATCACATCCGCCGGAGATAGGTATGGCACCACGTATTTCCTGTCTCCACAAATGGAAGAGAATTACGCTGTATTCGAGGAGATTATGAATAAAATCTGGAAAAAAGAAAAAAGGGAGAAAGATAAATGAAGCTTGATATGAGCAAAAACAGGAAAATTTGGTTAATGCTGGCAACGTTGGTAGCGGTGGCTCTGCTGGCAGCATTCTGGGCCACCACATATGAGCCTCTACCGTCTCCACCTTCTCCGTGGGAACCGAGGAAAGATTTTCCAGTTCGTGGAGATATAGAGTTGTATTACACAGTTAAAACGGTAATTTCCACTGTCAACGTGACACTTTTAATCTTCCTATTGGTCACATACGTTGACATATACATGAAGATAAAGTCGGGGTTCACAGTCGGATTGATAATATTCTCAATGGTCTTGCTTTTCTATGCTCTCACCTCCAATCCCTTGATGCATCGGATTTTTGGTTTCCGTGCGTTCGGTCTTGGACCGTTTGCAATGTTGCCAGATTTGTTTACATGCGCAGCATTAGCTGTACTGCTTTTTCTCACACTCAAATACTAACAACATCACTTTATGCGCGCGGAGGTTTCCCTTCAATCCTTTAGAAGACGGATTCTACCCTGTTGATCTGAGGCAAATTCTTAATATCCCATGTATAAACCATTTTATGGAAAATCGCTTTCAAGAGAGCTGTAGGGTGAAAAAGATGAGGAAACCCCTTTGGATGCCTTCAGAAGAGCGCGTAAAACAAGCCAACGTAACTCGGTTCATCAGGTTTGTCAACAAAGAGCATGGTCTTGAAATCAGCTCTTACGATGAATTGTATAAATGGTCGATTAGCAATACTCAGGATTTTTGGGAAGCCATGTGGGAATTTGGGGAGATAAAAGCCTCCCGTGGATACGACGTGGCAGTCGACGACTTAAACAAGTTCCCCGGTGCAAAGTGGTTTGTTGGCGCAAGATTGAATTTCGCCGAGAACCTACTAAAACATAGAGATGACCATGCAGCTTTCATGTTCAGACGAGAAAACCAGAAATCAGCCAGAATGACCTATGCAGAACTATACGATTCTGTGGCATGTCTGGCTAAGCCATTGCGCGAAGCAGGAGTTGCTCCCGGAGATCGTGTCGCTGCTTATATGCCTAACCTTATGGAAACAGCTATTGCCATGCTTGCCGCTGCAAGTATCGGTGCTATATGGTCCTCTTGCGGCACTGAACTCGGCCCAGAAGCGGTTGTGGATCGTCTTGGACAAATTGAACCTAAGGTCTTGTTCACTGTAGATGGGCATCCCTATAAAGGAAAAGATTTTAACGATCTGCGTAACGTTGAGAAGATCGCCAAAGGAATACCGTCGCTGGAAAAGATCGCTGTAATTCCATATGTAAAGGCAAAGCCCGAGATCAGTTTTATTCCAAACTCTGTGCTATACAACGATTTCGTGTCCCAAGAAAGACCACTGGAAATTCGATTTGAACAGCTGCCTTTTGATCATCCGGTTTACATCATGTTTTCCTCTGGAACAACCGGTAAGCCAAAATGTATGGTTCAAGCAGCCGGTGGAGTCCTAATTAATCACCTGAAGGAGCTGAGTCTTCACACCGATTTAAAACGTGAAGACAGAATCTTTTACATAACTACTCCTAGCTGGATGATGTGGAATTGGCTAATAAGCTCCTTAGCCGTAGGAGCCACTGTAGTCTTGTACGATGGCAATCCGAACTATCCAGATTGGAGTACCCTATGGAGATTAGTTCAAGACGAAAGAATATCCATATTCGGCTGCAGCGCAAGCTATATCAATTATCTCAAAGGCGTGGGAGCTAAACCTAGAAAGGTATACGATTTGTCATCGCTGCGAGAGATATCCCAGACAGGTTCACCTCTTTCGTCCGAAGGATTCGAATATATCTACAGGGAAATCAAAGAGGATTTACACTTTAATTCCATCTCAGGAGGCACCGATATCAATGGCTGTTTTGCCGCTGGAACGCCCATCCAGCCAGTATATGCAGGTGAACTGCAGGGTCCAGCCTTAGGAATGAAAGTGAAGGCATATGATGAAAATGGCAATTCGATAGTTGACCAAGAAGCAGAACTTGTTTGTGAGGCTCCGTCTCCTTCCATGCCCATCTATTTCTGGAACGATTCAGATGGTAAAAAATACAGAGATGCTTACTTCAGTGTTTACCCAAATGTTTGGCGGCACGGCGATTGGATAGTAATTCACAGCGACACAGGTGGAATAACTTTCTTAGGACGCTCTGACTTCACCTTAAAACCTTCAGGAGTGCGCATAGGTCCAGCTGAAATATACAATGTGGTGGAAAGATTTGAAGAAATTGCCGACAGCATGACAGTAGGGCAAGATTGGAAAGGGGATCAGCGTGTTATCCTCTTTGTTAAACTGGCTTCGGGATTTCAACTAACAGAGGATTTAAAAAACAAGGTTAAAAGAGCCTTACGCGACGAGGCTTCTCCCCGACATGTTCCAGCTTTAATCATCGAGGCACCAGATGTTCCTTACACTTTCAACATGAAGAAGGTTGAAAGCGCGGTCTCGAACATAATCCATGGCAGACCAGTCACAAATAGGGATGCTTTGGTGAATCCAGAATCGCTGGATTTCTATGAAAAAATTCTTTCTGAGCTTCAGAGGGAATAGCGCAACATTGAAAGGTGAAGGAAACAAAGAGTGCAAAATTCGTTAAACACCTACCGAAAAAGAGTAGCGCCAAGATTCTGAGAGATATCTAAGGCAACTTACTAAATGAGCGCCCATTCTGCGCGCAAGACAAAGGGCGTGAACATATTTGGAGCCTAATGGGCAGGGTATGTTGAAAATAGGCTTTTTTTCCAGAAGTTAAAAAAGGTAGCGAAAAAACACAAGAAACTCCACACCTAGAGAGAACTAATTCTTGACTTAAGTCATCCTTGGAACCTACAAAAAATACGCAGCCAAGCCGGATAAACCCGGTTCTTCGAGAAAACGAGCGCGCGCAAACATGCGACGGTAAAATAGAAACAGTAAGCATTTTTAAATCCGAAGGGAATCAATAGTAGGGTTTGAACTTGTCTTTTCGATTCAAAATGGAAAAAGTAGCACGGGAAAAAAGTTCAAACATAGTCTTAGCCTTGGACCCGTTTCCAGGAGAGCCTCAACGCCTGTTAGAAATAGGCACGAAAATCTTGGAGAAGGTTCATCCGTATATTTGCGCCTTTAAAATTAATCGTCAACTGGTTCTTCCATTAGGCTTGTTTAATGGTATGCAAAAGATTTTGAGATTTGCACATGAGAATGGACTGCCAACTATTATGGACTGTAAAATTAACGATGTAGGCTACACAAACCGCGCGATTGCTGAATACTATTTCAAGGCTGGCTTCGACGCTGTGATTGCCAACCCGTTTGTCGGCTGGGACGAAGGGCTTCAACCAGTATTCGAAGTTGCCAAGTCAAAGCGTCGAGGTGTCATCCTTCTGGTTTACATGAGCCACAAAGGAGCCCCTGAAGGCTATGGACAAACAATACGAGACCCCAAAACCGAAAGACATACTCGTCAATATGTCGCCTTCGCCCAAAAAGCGTTAGAGTGGAAAGCCGATGGAGCAGTTGTGGGAGCTACTTACCCTGAAAAGATAAAGGAAGTTCACTCAATCCTAAAAGGCAACGTGCCAATCTTTTCTCCCGGTGTAGGCGCTCAAGGAGGAGACATTAAAGCCGCGGTGAAGGCTGGTGCACGTTACCTCATAGTTGGCAGAGCCATAACGTTAGCAGAAGACCCTGCTGAAGCCGCCGAAAGCATTAGAGATATTGCCCAAAAAGTCTAAAAGAAAAACATAATGTGCCTTTATTCTCTTCTACCCCAGAGTTCACGTTTCAGCATGTCTCTAACCGCAGAGCGGATGGCAGCACTTCGACTGGGATACATACTTGCCCTGACAAGTTCGTCTAATCCCTCTAAATAGGCTTCAGGAAGTAAAACGGTTACAAGTTTCATTTCTTCACCTTCAACACAGCATGTTATGCGCATAATATGCAGTGATAGCGTTAATAGAATTTGCCCTCTTCAGACAAGGTTCTACAGGTGTACGCGCACGTAAATAATTTTCATTCTCTACTGAAACTGTGCAATGCTGTTTCGAGTGGTCTTGGAAGGTTTTCAGCGTTGCTGTTATACTATTTCTTGTCTAATCTCCTGCAGCTCTTCAACGATGTCAGGGAACATTTTGTTAATGTCTTCAAGGTATAACGCCGAGTTCTTTATCCTTCTTTGAATTAAGCCTCCAGTTAAGAATGTCAGCCCTAGGACATCGTCGATCACTATTGGTAAAGGAAAGGCGAGAAGTGTCAATCCAATTTTCACCATGTTACCTTTATTGTTTTGTTTGCAAAGCCGTTTGATGGACGTCAGCAGGGTCCCATCTTTTTTTGCAGCGTCGTTCATGATAGTCATGGTTATTCTCCAATCTTCAGCTAATTCCCGCAATAACTCGCTAGTTTTTCTCAGTTGCTTTGTCTCTTCCAAAAACTCCAACGCTCCTTGAATACTCTTTCTACAACATTGTAATGTTCGAGAACAAAAATCTTAGCATCAGAAATTAATGACTCCTCATCTTCTTTCCAGCTTTAAAAAAGGAAAAATCATCAAGAATGACGGCAAAAAGACATGTCTTTACTGGTGGTTCTTGCGAGAAACGTGGAAAAAATGCAACACGCGCATTCGTGTCTACTTCGAGGAAAGGCATTGTTCTAAGCCGTTAGAACTGTACACATGAAACTTAGAGATTGATATGGAACAAGCCTAAAAGCTGTTACGTCGAAAACGTCTTACCACGAATAGTTGAGGTGGCTACAACTTTTGAATCGTGAGCGCAGAAGTTCATAACTCTTTTTAACTAACCTGCAATTAGAAACTAAGAATTCACGTGACCTGCATGAAAGTTCTATTCGTGTGTTTGGGCAATGCCTTTCGAAGTCCAGTAGCAGAAGCCTTGTTGAAGAAGTTCAAACCAGAGATAAAAGTGGACTCG
>Ga0209978_10001313_pt1 | contig 10390 bp, 9 predicted proteins | sample BentaG_FD_182805 | JGI IMG/M metagenome (GOLD analysis project Ga0209978, IMG submission 182805) | Deep subsurface microbial communities from South Atlantic Ocean to uncover new lineages of life (NeLLi) - Benguela_00093 metaG (SPAdes)... | ecosystem: Environmental > Aquatic > Marine > Oceanic >...
ATATAAAGTATAAACACTATTGAGTTCTAGTCTGATTTCTTAAATTAAATTATTTGTTAAGCCTTTATCAAAATTGCACTTCATTTTTTTTCTTTCCAACTTAAAATGAAACATGTTCGAATTTAGGTTTATAAACACTTTACAATTATACTTATTAAATAATTAAAATCATTAAAATCGAAAATTAGATGTGAAATACATGAGTGAAAATCCTGAAATCCTAGATATAAATACTTTACTTGACTATCAAGAAAGTTCTGTTGTTAGTAGAATGCTGATAAACAAAAAAATAGGCACTGTAACTTTGTTTTCTTTTGATAAAGGTGAGGGTTTAAGTGAACATACTGCCCCGTTTGATGCTTTAGTTTATGTGTTCGATGGCAAAGCAGAAATTATCATTTCTAAAAAGTCTTACATTTTAGAAAAAGGGCAAATGATAACGATGCCCGCTAATGAACCCCACGCTCTTAACGCTTTAGAGCGATTTAAAATGATGCTAATAATGGTTAAAGCTTAGAATATAAGCTTTATTTTTTTATTTCTTTTTAACTATTAAATTTTCTAATTATATTTATTCTTTTTCTCTAGAAATTCTTGTTCTATCAAAATATCCATCTGAGCATTCAACCAACACAACTCATCGTAAGTGCTAGATGAATTAAACACTTCCTCTGCCTTTTTATTAATATCTTCAAGTGAAGGCATATCAAGTCTTACTTTTTGTATCGATTCGGCTAATAGCCAGCATAAATCGTTGTATGAGTACTTTTTTAGAGAAAGGTAATAAGCAGCTTCCCTAATTTGAGATTCTAGGCCTATTTCTTCATCGTCTATCAGTTCTTCCCTTTCAGTTGATTCTATTAGTTCTGTTTCAGATTTAATAGAAACTGGTTTTCTATATTTTTTTAATTGGGATAACCATGCAAATACCCCAGATTCAGCTTCTTTTTCTTCAACTTCTTGAACTCCTTGAATTTTTTGCTCTGATGTAGAAGGTGGTAATTCATCAGGCACCGACAGTACGAGTTCTGGTCTGCGTTCCATAGTTTCACCCGGGATTAATCCCTTTTTTAAATTTTCCATCATAGATAGGAAAGAACCATACTCTCTCTTTTGCATCATTATTAATATTTTACAGGCACCACCACGATCCTTATCAAATTTTCTAGCCCAGGCTGCTGTGAGATCTTTTTTGTATTGAGGAACTTCTAGTCCTACCCAAATATATAGCGTTATTTTCTCATTATCATCAATCAAATACACATGATGATCGTCAAACTCTAATTTATCCAATTCGATTAAATTTCCTTTGTCATCAATACTATACAAATTCATATATAATCCGCTTTATAGATGATATAAGATTATAAAACTAGATTCAATTAAGGTTTAAAAATCTTTATTAAATTTATTATTACAATGTCATAATTTTGTATGTAGTTTGAATTAAGATCTTTAAACAATAATATTGGGTGAATATAATATTAGAAAAATAGAATTATTCTCTGAAAATGGAGAATCACGTGGATTTTACGATCTAGCTAATCAACTCAACGATTTAACAGGTAAGGAATGGGTTTTTTCAACTAAATCCGTAATTCCAAAAGGATATCCTCCTAGTTTTGAACTTAAACTAAGAAATCAACACGGTGGACAAAAACCTCCTGAATTATGCGAATCTTTAATAAGGACTTTTACAAAGGAGGGAGATTTTGTCCTCGATCCATTTTGTGGCGTTGGAGGCACCTTAATTGGATGCCATTTAAGTAACCGAATTGGTGTTGGGGTTGAAATTAATAAAGATTGGATTGATATCTATCATAACGTTTGCGATTTAGAATCATTAAAGCCACAAGAAATGATTCATGGAGATTCTCGTGAAACTCTTAAAAATTTTATTGACAAGAAAAGATATAACTTTGATTTTATTTTAACTGACATCCCGTATTGGAAAATGGATGTTGTTGAGAAATCAAAAGGTACATATAAAAAGGTAGGAGAAGATTCTAAGGGAATCTACTCAGAAAAATCGAAATTATCAAGATTTAGTAGCGATTCCGAATACTTTGAAAGAACAAAAAATGATTGGGAGTCGTTAATGAGTGATGTCTTTAGTGACTGCTTTAGCCTTCTAAAGCCGGGAAGTTATTGTGCTGTATTTATAGGTAATATGTATCATAAAGGACGATACTTCCTTTTAAACGCCGATATCGCCCGAATTTTAAGTCAAGTTGGCTTTATTCTAAAAGGTGAGATTATATGGTACGATGTAAATAAGAAGCTTCATCTCTATGGGATAAATTATTCTTGGATACCTTCCATTGTTCACCAATTTATTATGGTTTTTAGGAAAGAAAGAACTACTAAGTTAAGTAAGGCAGAAAGAGAAATCATTCAAGCAAATAACCTTAATAGAATCAGTTTATAAATTATAAGGTTATATTCAAATGCTAATTACTAGAAACAAGTTTTTTTCCATCATCAGAAATTATTAAAATTAGAAAGCGTTATTAAATTCTAATTAAATTAGTTCTTAAATTTACATTATAAGTTAATCTTACATAGCTATGGCAACAGAAGATATCGTAGATCCATACGAAAAAATATTACAAAATATGCGCGAGTACCCAAACGATATTCCTCTCGTTGATGGAGAGGTTTCAGAAGCTTTTAGATGGTATATTAAGTTATTATTTACACCCAAAGAAGCTAAAATTGCTCAGCACTTAACAGTTAAACCCCAATCCATTAATCGTATTGCAAAGAAGATAGGCAGAGGCAAAGAAGAAATTAAAGAAATTCTAGAAAATATGACTAATTTAGGAATTATTCAAGATATCGGTGGCTTTTCTTACTTCTTAGCGATGGCACATCTTTTAAATATGGGATTCAAAAATTCAAAAACATTCGAACGGCTTGGAAAGAAAGGTGCTGAACTTTATCAACAATTTTTTATTGAAGAAAAATATTATAAAAGATACGAATCTTCTGATGCGGGAACTCCAATTACTAGAATAGTTCCCATAGACACGTCAATTGATCATAAATCTGTGATATCTAATGCTGAAGAGATACATGGAATATTAGATACGTGTAAAGGTCCAATTGTACTGACTGATTGTCCTTGTCGTAATAGAACAGAGACTTTAGGAATAAGAGAGTGTATAGATAAATTTCCAATTTCAGAGACTTGTTTTCAAGTTGGTTTGTTTGGGGAATATTTTTTACGAAGAGGAGAAGGGCGAGAAATCTCACGTGTAGGTGCTCATAATCTTGTGAACAAATTGTCAAGAAACGGCTTAGTTTTTACAGTTGCAAATACTAAAAGTCCAATCCACCAAGTAATCTGCTGTTGTTGTGCATGCTGTTGCGCTGTTTTAAGAGGAATGACACGATTTGAAGATAAAAATGAAAACTGTACCGCTAAATCGAACTATATCTCTAAGGTTAATCGTGATTTATGTACAGGATGTGCTCTATGTGCCAAAAGATGTCCATTTAAAGCTATTACTATAAAGAAAGAGAAAGCTAAAGTAAATCCTAAAAAATGTTATGGCTGTGGAGTATGTACAGTAGCATGCATCCCAGAAGCCATCAAACTACACAGAATAGAAAGATCTCATATTTATAGCGATCAAAATAAGTTATTTGAAAAGATTTACCAAGAAAATAGAAGAAATGATTAAATAGTTATGATAAGGGTAGTATCATAGGATTTTCTAATTATCAATTCTGTTTTTAAATACTTTATTTTTCATATTAAACCTCTCTCTGAAAATAAGAAAAAATTAGCTCCAGTGATAAACACCAAAGAGAAGCATTAAAAATGATTTTACATTATTTATTTAAGTAATACCTATTTTAAAATATTGACCCAGTAAAAAATAAATATAGAAACAGTTGAAACCAGAATGGTTGATCAAGCGTTATTAGATGAAGTAAAGGCTATCCAGGCAAATGGGGCAAAAGAACCCTCTGATGCCATAAAGATGTTCAGACTTGCTCAAGCTCTTTCAAAAGAATCCGAAGATATGAAAGAAGAAATTGAAGACATGGACGAAATTAAAGTTGGATTCGTCGTAACCGATAAAGATTTTAAGTTTGGCGTAATAATGGGAGATGGAAAATTTGAAATCAATGAGGGAGAAATAAATGATCCTAGCGTAACTTTAAGCACATCTATGGAAAACTGGAGTGGGATGCTTTCTGGCGAAGTGGAAGCTACTTCCCTCTACATGGGTGGCGATTTAACAATCGATGGTAACCTTCAAGATGCTATTGCTTTTGGTGAAGTTCTCAGTATAATGCAAGAAGAACTCGAAGATATGTAGTAAAAATTATCAATAGCATAGAGAAATTTGCTTTTTTTCAAATTTTTTTTATTTTTTAAAATCTAAGTTTAGTATTATCGTTAAAATTTTTTATCCAGTGATTATCTTCAGTGATAACTTATTTTTAGTAATGGTAAACTATTACTAGTACTGAATCATAAAAAAATGTAAATTAAATTGTTTTAATACCTCTAGTATTAAAATTATAGAAACATAAATAAAATTAAAGAATTAAACCAAAAAAAAAATTGATGAGAAATGGTTCGAACAAAAGAACAGTATATGAAAGATTTGGGTAGAATGAAATCAAATCTTTATTATGACGGTAGAGAAATCGATCGTTTAGATGTCCTTCAAGAACCTTGTTTAAATACAATTGGAACTACATTCGAAGTCTTCGATGACCCAGAATTCAAAGATTTACTTCAAGTTAAATCTCACCTTACAGGTGATATTATTAATAGATTTACGCACATTCACCATAGCACAGATGATCTCCATAAAAAGCAGGATATGACTCGTAAGTTATGCCAGAAGGTTGGAGGATGCATCCAACGATGCATGGGTTGCGATGCGGCTAACGCTATATACAATGTTTCCTACGAGGCTGATAAAATAAATAAGGGAGAATCTAACTACCATGAAAATTTTAAAAAATGGGTATTAAGATTTCAACAAGAAGATTTGGTTGCGGCTGGTGCACAAACTGATGTTAAAGGGGATCGAATTAAACGACCCGCTGATCAGGCAGATCCTGATATGTATGTACATGTTGTAGAAAAAAGAAAAGACGGAATTGTAGTGGCTGGTTGTAAACTACACATTTCAGAAGCATCTGTTTCTGATGAACTACTTGTTATCCCCACAAGAGCATTAAGGCCAGAAGATAAAGATTACGCCGTAGCATTCGCGTTACCTGGCGATTATGAGGGCGTATCTCAAGTAGTTACTATGCATAATTTACGAGAAAGGGAACATTTTCCTCGAGGGTTTATGCCTGGAGCTACCGATTCCTATCTAATCTTTGACGATGTATTCGTGCCCTGGGAAAGAGTCTTTTTGTGCGGTGAACATCAACATGGAGGAGCGCTCGCTTTACTATTTGGTCTTTTTCACAGACATAGCTATTCGGGATGCAAGCCTGCAATTGGTGATATTATGACGGGAACAGCTGCTTTAGCTGCAGAATACAACAATATAGCAAAAGCTTCACATGTAAGGCACAAGTTGGCCGAATTAATTATGGTTACCGAACTTGGCTACGCTGCGGGATACACTGCCTCTGATCTAGGAGGATCAAAAGTATACGTACCTGGTGTGGGTTTAATACCTTACGGTCCTGGAAGTTTTATTCCAAACTCAATTTATGCAAATGTTGGAAGATGCCTAACTGGAGAAAATGTATTCCGAGAAGCTGAGATAATTACAGACATTTCAGGTGGTATTCCCGCTACATTTCCACACGAACGTGACTTTGTTAATCCTAAATTAAAGGATAAACTCAATAAATACATTACAAGAAATCCAAAGATTGCACCCGAAAATGCAGCACAATTCTGGCGGTATGTTGGAGACATGTTATGTTCTGCAACTGGCGGAATCATGCTTGTGGGGGGATATCATGGAGGTGGGAGCCCAGTTATGGAACAAATAGCTATTACAACTCAATATGACATTGAAGCCCGAAAAACCATGGTAAAAAAAATTGCTGGAATAGACGATAAATTAAACAAAAAAAGGTTAGGAAGCAAACACTCAAATTCCTCTAAAGTGTTGGTACCTCAGGTAGACGAAGTCGTTGCGAAAAAATAAATAAATCACAAAAAACACAATTTTTTTCTTTTTTTATTTAAAATTTTTAAAAAGTTTATAATATAGTTTCACTAATATTAGCAAATAGAGAATTAAAAAATAATTTCTATTGTTTGAGGTAAACTTGATATGTTAAATAAGGATTGGTTTATAGAAAAGATAAACACTTTTTTAAGGGAAGATGAAAGCAATAGGATGACGGGAGTAGATGGTGCGCTTTTTTGGGAACCTGACGTTCTTATTGGGTTCTGCGACGGAAATGATCCCATTTTTCAAGAGTATAAAAAATTAGTTGGACCTTTTCACTTAACTCCTAAGGAAGCTTTTACGAAGTATAGCGAAATAAATAATATCGAATACGATAACACGAATAACCTTACTGTTGTTGCATTTGTGCTTCCAATGAACAAGCTTACGAAAAAAGAGAATCTTGAGTATTCTCCAGATTGGCCAAGCGAGCGCTGGGCTCATACTAGGCTTTACGGTGAAAAAGCGAACCAAAAATTATGGAAATATTTACTGAGTGAGCTTAAAACAGAGTTTGGAATTAATGGTGTTGCCCCGATGCTTGAAAGTAAATTATACAAGACGTACAAAAAACATAAAGATGCGTGGCAAGGGGGACATGCGTCTACATGGTCGCATAGGCACATGTGTTTCGCTTCGGGATTAGGATCATTTGGTTTATCAGATGGATTTATTAATGAAAAAGGCAAGGCGATGAGGTGTGGAAGCTTCGTTATTAATCATAAATTGCCCTCCGATGCCGATAAGAGAGCGGCTAGTAGACGTGAACATTGTACTAAATGTGGGGATTGCGTGAAACGATGTCCTGTAGGGGCCATAACAATGAAGGATGGCCACGATAAGCAAAAATGCAGAGATAAGAACAAGAGTACGGTTCCTTATATAAGGGACCATTATAAAATACCTATTTATGGTTGTGGACTTTGCCAAGTAGGTGTTTCATGTACAGATGGTATTCCTGAGAAAAAAAATTAAAATGAAAAAAAATGAGCGAAGAAATGATTACTCTATTTATCATAAAATAATAAGTAGAAGGTTAAAAAATAATAAATACTAGATTTTCTTCTTTGATTTGAATATAATTGCCGGTTTGGTACGGCCCGAGTATTTAAAATTATCAGCTTCTTTATTGTCTCCATACTTTGCTATGAGTTCTTCTAAATTGCCTGCATAGAGCGCCCTAGGTCGGCAAGTTTGAACGCATACTGGTATTTTGTTTTCCAGGTGTCGATCTAAACAAAAAGTGCATTTTCGCATTTTAGCCCCTCTTTCAGGTCCGAATTGTGGCGCATCGTAAGGGCATGCTTTTAAGCATTTAGAATCGCATTCCTCGTTACCCACACATTTATTACTATCCACAATAACGATTCCATCTTCTTTCCTTTTTGTTATAGCTTCGACAGGACAAACGGGGATACAAACAGGATCTTCGCAATGATAACATGGTCTTACTAAGTAACTTACGAAGACATTTGGAGTCCTTCCTTCCTCGTTGTAAAGTATTTTCATCCAAAATTCTGGACCAGCCGGTACATCATTCCAATCTTTGCAGGCGACAATACATGCATCGCATCCTATACATCGAGTCTGATCAAAATAGAAACCAACTTGTATTTTATTTCACCTCTGGTTTATCTTTACTTACTTGGACAAGGCAGGTCTTTAAGTAAGAAGCCCCGTCAGGAGAATACCCGCTTTTTGTCAAAGTGTTGGCACACCCACCTCTATCAATACCTTCCTCATCGGGAGAATACCATGCTCCTTCATGGATTATAATAACTCCTGGGATAACCCGTTCCGTTACCCATGCTTCAATCGATAAAATTCCTCGATCATTATAAACATATAATAAGTCTCCCGTCTTAATGCCTCTCGATTCAGCATCAACGGAATTAATCCAACACCTATGAGGTTCAACTTCCCTTAACCATTCGACATGGTGTAATTCCGAATGAACTCTAATCTTAGGGTGCGGAGAAAGCATTTGTAAAGGATATTTTTCAGTTAATGGATCAAATCTATCTTCCCAAGTACCTAAATATTTAGGAATCGGGGGTAAGTTGGGATCGTTTATATCAGCAACTCGTTGTGAAAAGATTTCAATCTTTCCCGAAGGTGTTTTGAACGGATTGTTTTCAATATCCTCGATTTGCTTCTTAAACGCAACATAGGGTTCGTCTAATTTTACTCTCCAAATTCCGTCTTCTTTATATTTTTCGTAATCAGTGACATATTTTTTAATATCTGTTGTACTCCTCCAAAACTTCTTCAATTGTTTTGTCTCATCAAACTTTTTAAAATCCTCAATACCTAACTTTTCTGCAAGTAATTCCGCAATAGTTATATCGTGCTTGCATTCTCCTATTGGCTCAATTGCTCTATTCATATATCCAAAATATGGTCCAGACGGCCATGGACGTGTTAGGTCAGATCTCTCAGCTATGCTAGTTGTAGGCAATATAATATCCGCATATCTTGCTGTTGGAGTCATAAATAATTCAACGCTAACCATATATTCAAGCATTTTTAATGCTTCAGCGTTGCGATTGGTATTTCCTAACTGATTTAGATAATTATTGCCTGCAAACCATCCAAATTTGATGTCGTATGGATATCCACCTTCTTTACCTTCTAAAATTTGATCAAAAATGCTATTGGTATGAACCCTGGTGCGTAACCGATGATTTAAGTTTACGGACCCCCTGACCGAAATTCTATCGGGATGATTTTCTTCAACCGGATTCCTACTTGGAGGTAATATAAATGGTCCAAAAAACATGTGTGCGATTGGAATGCCCATTAAACCACCACATGCGGCGCCTCCTTTCCTCCCTACATTTCCGGTCATTGCTGATAACGTCATGGCTCCTCTATTATATTGTCCGCCCATAGCGCTTCGTGCAGGTCCTTGACAGTCCATTAAAGCAGCTGGTTTAGTGGTTGCATACTCCCTCGCTAATTCTCTAATAGTCTCTGACGGTACTTTGCAGATCTTTTCAGCCCACTCGGGTGTTTTCTCAACGCCATCTTCTTGTCCCATTACGTATTCCTTGAATTTATCAAATCCAACAGTATATTTATCCAGAAAGGCTTGATCATGAAGATTTTCTTTTATCATTACGTTAGCCATGGCTACCATCATAGCAACATCTGTACCTGGTAGGATTGGAATCCATTGGTCCGCAACAACAACATCGGTATCACTGTATTTCGGATTAATACTTATAACTCTGGCACCTTTTTCGTGTGCTTTAATAAGATGATACATAGCATCTGTTCCTGAATTCATTCTCGCGGGATTCCAACCCCATAATATTATTAAATCCGAATTTAACAAATCATCCCTGCTATGTCCTACAAATGGAGACATGTACTGGGTTTGGGTTGCCCAAACGGCACCTTCAGAGGATACATTTCCATGATTCATGGAAAAACCACCAAAATGTGTAAACAATCTAATCATAGCAAGATTCGGACTATGAAAAGCTCCCTGGTATCCGCCACTCGTAGGGAAGAAAATTGCCTCATTACCGTATTTTTCTTTTGTGTATTTTAGTTTTTCTGCAATTTCATCCAAAGCTTCGTCCCAGGAAATACGTTTAAACTTACCTTCTCCTTTTGGTCCTACCCTTTTCAATGGATATTTAAGCCTCTCTGGATGGTAGATATGTTTTCGAAGAGCGCGACATTTTACACAAGTTCTAAGTTGGTTTTCTTCATCAACTAAATCGTCCCCTTCAACGCGGATAATTTTGCCGTTCTTTACATGAAATTTAAGAGGACATCTTCCACCACAATCAAAAGCTGCGGTAGTTCTAACGAACTTTACCTCACTATCGTTTGAATTAATCTCTTCATTTTGCATTAAATCACTAATCCTTTTTTCTTTTTTTTAATTAGTAATTTCATTGAAAACTAAATAATTAGTTTTAATAATTAACCATTAAAAAAATAGTTCCTATCGCCATTCAGTCCCGCATTGACCACATCTATACATTTTACCGTATATTCTCGGATATGTGTATATTATTTTGGTTTTATCATCAAATTCACGAATTTGAGCCTTATTAGTATTTCCGCAATTGGGGCACGTTTTTTTACGAATAACTGATTCTTCTTTTAGCATTTCTTTTTTTAAACTTGTATCTTCTGGTTCTGAAACACTGGTAAGATTCAAGTCATCACTGGTTGTAATCAAATCAGTTTTTGGTACTAACGGG
>Ga0209978_10001314_pt1 | contig 10389 bp, 9 predicted proteins | sample BentaG_FD_182805 | JGI IMG/M metagenome (GOLD analysis project Ga0209978, IMG submission 182805) | Deep subsurface microbial communities from South Atlantic Ocean to uncover new lineages of life (NeLLi) - Benguela_00093 metaG (SPAdes)... | ecosystem: Environmental > Aquatic > Marine > Oceanic >...
AATCCCAGTCATCAGTCATCACCAGTTTCTACCCCGATTTTACCATCAATCCCAATAACCAGGGGGAAATAGTTATCAGCAAGCTATTATCCTTTGTCCCTGATGTCCTGTTTATTGAGGGCAACCAGGGCTATCTCATAAATCCACTGGATACGGATAATTCAGTCTATTCCTATGGCTCAGCTCACCCCATATTTGAGGGCAGGTATAGACGGGGAGCCCTGGCCATCAGCCGAGTTCAGGTTGAGGGATATGACCCGGTAAGTGAGGAACCGATAGTGGTTGACTCCTTTGCCTGGGATGAAATAGATACGCTCTATGACCGACTAAGGCAACTTGAGGACAAGAATATAGACACTGTAGCCAAAGCCCAGGCTCGGGGAGAAGCTTACTTAAGAGAAGCTGAGCTAGAATCAACCGGCGGCATGTTCCGAATCCCGGTTAATTGCGGGCAGCAGCTCTATGATGTAGTTGATATAACCGATAATCGGGCTGGGCTGGAGGCAGAGAAGAGGAGGGTGCTGGGGCTAGTCCTGATTTATAATCCTCGCCGCGGGGAATATGAAAACCGATTATCGCTGGGGGCAGTATAAATTATAAAGGAGGCGTAACCAGAGATGAGGATGAAGAAGGGAGTGCTAAGAAATTTCAACTCGAGTGCTTATACCGCTACTGTTCAGTTTGCCGGTAGCTACAAGGTCTACCTGGAAGATGTTACTGTAGCCCGAAACCTGCCTTCGGCTGAGATGACTGTGGGTAGGAAGGTGGCAGTGATACTCTTTGATGAACATAGCCCCAAGGAGGCGGTGGTGGTGGCGGTTTATACATAGAGGACAGTGGAAAAGTGGGTAGTGGGTCAATTTGAAAATGGTATACTAATAGATAGTTTATGGATTTGACAAGGCTACTTGACAAATATGATATACTGCTTACAGAGCTATTTTGATGAAAATGAATCACTATAGAGCAAAACTTCTAAATGCTATCTTATATTTCTGTGCAAACACCAAACGATGTAACACTACAAAACTCTTAAAACTCCTATCTTTTCTTGATTTTTCACACTTTAAACAGACTGGCTATCCATCACTAGGTTTTTTTTACTACGCTTGGAAACATGGACCCGTGCCTAAGGATTTCTATGAAGAAATCAAGGGCGGAAATGTTCCTTCTGATTTCATTGATAAGTTTGTTGCTATTCCTCAGGATTGGGGAGCAGAATATCCTGAAATAAAAGAATTCGTTTACAAAGTCAAAGCCAAAGCTCAAGCAGATACATCTATCTTCACTCCACGTGAAATGAAAATAATAAAATTGTTATGTGATATCTATCGTGATGCAACTGCTAGCCAAATGTCAGAGGTTACACATCTTCACAATTCACCTTGGGATACTACAGTAAAAACTAAGGGCTTCTACAAACCTATCGATTACTTGCTTTGTATAGACGATGAATCGCCTCTAAGCAAAGAGGAAGCCGAAGTAAAACTCAGAGAACATTTTGAAATGTTAGAAAACTTTGGCTTAATGCCTACAGAGAAAGAGTACTAATTAGTGCCCAGAGCAGGACAGATTTTATATCACAAAAATTTCATATTCATTGATGGAAATACTGGAACTAAACTTGTTGTTGTTCTAAATACAGGCGATAACAGTGAAACAAGTTTAGTTCTTAAAACAACATCTCAATCAGCACGATATTCTTACACAACCCCTGGTTGTAACTCATGTAAAAATGTATTTTGCATTTTTAAAGAATGTGAGCAGGGTTTTCCCCAAGATACCTATGTCCAAATGGACAATATTTATCCTATTAATGTGGAACAATTACTAAATAATAAACAGGTATCTTTTGTTGGCCATTTATCGGATGTTTGTTTTGCAAATCTTAAAAGATGCCTTCGTAACTTCCGAAATGATATCCCCCAACAATATTGGGTTACTATTTATTCATCCAAGTAGTCATCTAGTAACCTAAGAATTTCTTCTATCGCCCAAATATGGTTACTTATTCCTGCTGCCACCAAAAGCTAAGCTTTCTCCTTTCTGTTAGGAATAACTTCACTTCCTTGACGGCTAAAGCTGCAGGTTATACAATAGGATTACTGAAAAGTTATTGAGGTTTATATGCCCCTGAGTTCCGTTATATCGGAGTTCAGGGGTCTTGACTGAAGAGGAATGAATAAGAAATACGACGTCATCATAGTTGGCGGTGGGCCAGCCGGTATCTTTGCCGCTTTAGAACTGTGCCAGGCAGGTGACCTTAACATCCTGCTGGTAGAGAAGGGCAAAGACATTGATGGCCGACAGTGCCCGGTTTGGGACCGGGCTAGCCCCTGTATCCTTTGCTCCCCGTGCCACCTGGTTAGTGGCTTGGGTGGGGCTGGCACTTTTAGTGATGGTAAGCTGACCCTAACATCAGAGGCTGGAGGTCGACTGAGGGATTACCTTGGGGAGAGTGACTGTAATGCTCTTATTAAATATGTTGATGATATATACCTTAAGTTTGGTGTTTCAGACAAGCTATATGGGATTGGGGATGAGGTTGATGAGTTACGGCGTCGGGCTTGCCTGGCGGGGTTACGGCTGATACCAATGCCGGTTCGTCATCTGGGCACCGAGCGTTGCCGTTTGGTGCTCAAGGCGATACGGGATTACCTCGCCCCACGTATAGAATTTGGGCTTGGGGTAATGGCTTCTTCGGTCATGGTTGATAATGGGGAGGCTAGGGGGATTAAGACTGAGGCCGGGGACAAGCTTGACTGCCGTTATCTGGTTCTAGCTCCAGGTAGGGAAGGGGCGGATTGGTTATCCTCCGAAGCTAAACGGCTCAACCTAACCATGCACAGTAACCCGATTGATATTGGGGTTAGAGTAGAGGTGCCACTGGCAGTGATGGCGGAGTTGACCAATGTGCTATATGAAGCCAAGCTAGAGTTCCTGTCAAAGAGTTTTGATGACCGGGTTAGAACCTTCTGTATGTGTCCCGGTGGTGAGGTTATTATGGAATCTACCGGGGGTAGTGACCCGGTAATCACGGTTAACGGGCATAGCTATGCCGACCATAAGAGTGGCAATACTAATTTTGCTCTGCTAGTGAGCACCACCTTTACTGAGCCATTTCGGGAACCTATTGCCTATGGTAAGTATCTGGCTAGACTGGCTAATATTCTTAGTGGTGGGGTGTTGGTGCAGCGCCTAGGTGACCTGATGGAAGGTCACCGTTCTACCCCAGCCCGCATTGAACAGGGCTTGGTTCGACCCACGTTAAAAAGTGCTACCCCTGGCGACCTTAGCTTTGCCCTTCCTTATCGTCACCTTACCGACATAATAGAGATGCTTCAGGCAATGGATAAGCTGGCTCCAGGTGTGGCCTCACGCCATACCCTGCTTTATGGGGTTGAGGTCAAGTTCTATTCCTGCCGGCTACAACTTAATCCTAGCCTGGAGACTGAGGTGAGCAACCTGTTTGCCGCTGGTGATGGCGCCGGGGTTAGCCGCGGTTTAATCCAGGCATCAGCCTCGGGTGTGGTAGCAGCTCGGGAGATATTACGGAAGACCGGGCATTAGAGTTCGTTTTTGGTATGGGCAAGATTTGGGAAGGCGTAATCTGGCTACCACTTCTTGACATGGTAGCTTAGGCTGACTAAAATAGGGTGACACCGGGAAAGTTAATTTTAGACTAAGAAGGAGATGATGCTATGTGGCCGAGGTAATGGTCGGTAACAACGAGAGTTTTGAGAGCTTGCTCAAACGGTTTAACCGGAAGGTGCAACAGGCTGGTATCTTGGCGGAGAGACGCCGCCGAGAGTTCTATGAGAAGCCAAGTATTAAGCGTAAGCGGAAGGAAGCCGCTAAGAGACGCAAAAGCGCTAGAACTGCCAGAATCAGAAGATATTAATTTTAGAAGTGTTGTAGTTAAAATGGAAGCAAGATTTGGCCACAAAAACCATGGCTCTGATGTATCCCCGCTAAAGCAAAAGCTAGCCGATGACCTTAAGCAGACGCTGAGAGGTGAGAATAGGTTAAGGCGTTCCGTTATCCGGCTGGTGATGGCTGCCATTAAAAATGCCGAAATCGCTCGTCAGACTACCCTAGATGATGCCGATATCCTGGGCATTATTGCCAAGGAGGCTAGGCAGCGTCGTGAGAGTATTGAAGCCTTTAAGCAGGGAAATCGCCCGGACCTGGTGACCCAAGAAGAGGCTGAGCTGGCTGTTCTAAACGAGTATCTACCGCAGCAGATGAGTCGGGAGGAGATTATACAAGCCGCTCGCCAGATTATTGATGAAGTTGGGGCACAGGGTATTAGAGATAAGGGCAAGGTTATGCCCAAGCTCATCACCCAGCTTAAAGGGAGAGCCGACGGGCGAGAGATAAATACGGTAGTAACCGAGTTGCTAACTGCGCAGGGAGGTGCTTAAATAGTTACGGCTGAGGATGAGAGCGTAAGGTTAACAAAATCTTAAAAGAGAAGGGGCAATGCCCCTTCAAGTTGTTTTATTATTTGGTCAGCGTAAGGGTGTGACTTAATGAATAGAGTAGAGGTTCGTTTAAAACCCCATCTCCCCGATGCCCGAGGGCTTGGTCTGGCCAGGGACATCCACGACCTGGGGATAACCACCGTCTCTGATGTCCGTGTGGTGGATATATACTGGCTGGATGCCGATTTGCCATCGGATAAGCTGGAACTGATTTGTCACCGCCTGCTGGCTGACCCCGTGACTCAAGATTACCAGTTTTTTACTCCCTCCACCAATATTAAAGGGAATTTGAAGGGGCTTCGCCCCTTCCCATCAAATCCCTCCCCCTCTCCTTATCAAGGAGAGGGGGATACAGGGGGTGAGGTTAATAAACAATCTCATACTGTTGAAGTCGCCTATAATGCCGGCGTCACTGACCCGGTTGAGGAGACTATCATGAAAGCGGTGCGGGATTTGGGGGTGGAAGGTGTCAGCGGGGTGAAAACGGCCAAACGATACCTTATTCAAGGGCAACTGGACGCTTACCAGCTAGAGACCATATGCAACCGACTTTTAGTGAACCCGATTATCCAGCATATAGTCAAGACAGAGCAATTCATCTTTCCCCAGAATCCCCAGTATAGATTCAGCTTAAACCGGATGGATATCCTAAATGATGCTGGGCTTGCGCAAGTGAGGAGACAGTTTGATTTTACTGATGATGAGTTTCAGACTATCATCGCCTACTTTCGGGAGCAGGGGCGAAGCCCCACTGATGCCGAACTGGAGACACTGTTCCAGACCTGGTCTGAGCACTGCGTCCACAAAACGTTTAAGAGTAACATCAAGTTTGACAGGAAAACTATAGATAATCTGCTTAAGAGCACCATCATGAGAGTAACCGAGGAGCTAGATAAGTCGTGGTGTCTTTCCGTTTTTGAGGATAATGCCGGGGTGATTGATTTTGATGGTCGCTGGGCACTGTGTTTTAAGGTTGAGACCCACAATCATCCCTCGGCAGTCGAGCCATACGGAGGGGCGGCCACCGGGATAGGCGGCGTGGTTCGCGACCCACTTGGCACTGGGTTAGGGGCAAAACCGATTCTAAACACCGATGTATTCTGCTTTGCGCCCCCTGATTTTCCTGATGAGAAGCTACCAAGCGGGGTGTTACACCCGCGTCGCATTTTTAAGGGGGTTCGGGCTGGGGTGGCTGACTACGCTAACCGCCTGGGAATCCCTACCCTTAATGGTGCTATACTCTTTGATGACCGGTATCTTGCCAATCCCCTTGTCTTCTGTGGAACACTGGGACTGCTGCCCAAAGACCTGGCTCACCGGGGTCAGCAGCAGGCTGGTGACCTGGTAGTGTTGGTCGGGGGTAGAACCGGGCGTGATGGCATACACGGAGTAACCTTCGCCTCAGAACAGCTTACCGAGGAGTCAAGCACAGTTTCTTATAGCTCGGTTCAGATTGGTAACCCCATTGTGGAGAAAAGGCTTATTGATGTACTGCTTCAGGCGAGAGACCGTCGGCTGTATCGCCGCATAACCGACTGTGGGGGTGGGGGGTTGTCATCGGCGGTAGGCGAGATGGCGGAGGAGACTGGCGTCCGGGTTTATCTGGATAAAGTCCCCCTAAAATACGCTGGACTATCCTATTCAGAAATATGGGTGTCCGAATCTCAGGAGCGGATGGTGCTGGCGGTACCACCAGACTGCATTGATGAACTACTTAACCTTTTTGCCAGTGAGGATGTAGAAGCGGACGTCATTGGGGAGTTTACCAACGACCGAAGGCTTCGGCTCTTTTATCAGGAAAGTCTGGTGTGCGACCTGAGTCTGGAATTTTTACACCAAGGTCGACCGCAACTTCACCTGGAGGCAGCCTGGGAGCAACCTCATCACCCAGAGCCTGATTTTGCCCAGCCACCGGATTTAAGCGAAGCCTTACTGGTTATTCTTGGCTCCTTTAATGTATGCAGCAAGGAATGGGTAATACGCCAATATGACCATGAGGTGCAAGGGGGTAGTGTTCTCAAGCCGCTGGTGGGAAAGGATAATGATGGACCGGGCGACGCTGCTATTATTAGACCAATCCTAGACTCAGCAATGGGCGTAATCGTGGCTAATGGCATAAACCCTAGATATGGAGAGATAGACCCCTACTGGATGGCCGCCTCGGCCATTGATGAAGCACTGAGACAGATTATAGCTGTTGGCGGTAATCTGAAGAGGGTAGCTTTACTGGATAATTTTAGTTGGGGTAATACTAACCGCCCCGATATGCTGGGAGCTTTAGTTCGGGCTGCCCAGGCATGCTACGATATGGCGATTGTCTACCAGACCCCCTTCATTTCCGGTAAGGATAGCCTCAACAACGAGTTTGAATATGAAGGCCGGACTATCTCTATCCCGCATACCCTACTCATCTCAGCGGTCAGCGTTATGGAAGATGTCAGTCGCGCCGTATCAATGGATTTTAAGCGAGCCGGTGACCTGATTTACATCGTAGGCGCAACCTTTAATGAGCTGGGAGGGTCTGAGTATTTTCGAAGTCATGGTTTTATCGGCAATGGTGTGCCTAAGGTAAATCCACATCGGGCGAAAGAGCTGATGGACAGGTTAAGTATTGCTACCGCCAGAGGCTTGATTAGGGCATGTCATGACTGTAGTGACGGTGGCATCGGTGTTGCCGTGGCGGAGATGGCATTTGCTGGGGGACTGGGAGCTAGAGTCCACCTGGAGTCTGTCCCCCTGGGCGAGTCTATAGAGAGGGATGACTTCATCCTCTTCTCGGAATCGAATAGTCGCTTCTTGGTTGAAGTGGCGCTGGAGAATCAAGCTGAGTTTGAAAGAGTAATGGCTGGCATCAGCCTGACTAACATCGGGCAAGTTACTGACGGCGAAGTGCTGGAGATATATGGGGTGGATGGCAGGAGGGTTGTTACCGCCTCCGTTAGCGAATTGAAAGAAGCCTGGCAGAAACCAATTCGGTGGTAAAAGATGAGTAAGGTAAGAACACTGGTACTACGCGCCCCAGGGACAAACTGTGACACTGAGACTGTATTTGCTTTTGAGCAAGCTGGAGCCGTAGTCTCCCTGGTTCATGTTAACCAGCTAATTCGTGGTGAACAGCGACTCTCTGACTACCAGATAATGGCTATCCCCGGTGGCTTTACCTATGGCGATGACATTGCCGCCGGCAAGGTGCTGGCTAATGAGCTGAGGCTGAAGTTAGGTGAAGACATACCGAAGTTTATTGAGGCCGGCGGGCTAATCCTGGGGATTTGTAATGGCTTTCAGGCGCTGGCAAAAGCTGGCATCCTACCGGAGCTAGCCAATGGTAATTCGCCATTACTAACGCTGGCAACTAATGATTCGGGTAAATTTGAGTGCCGTTGGGTTCACCTGAAGGTGAACAAGAAGAGTCCCTGCGTATTTACCACGGGAATAGATAGTATGTATCTTCCCGTTGCCCACGGTGAAGGGAAGGTGGTAGCTGAACCTGAAATCTTACCGAAACTAAATACAGTTGTATATTACACTGATGAGAACGGGGATAGCCAAGCTGGCTATCCCCATAACCCCAACGGCTCGGTAGGCAATATTGCCGGCATCTGTGATAGTTCCGGGCGCATCTTTGCCTTAATGCCCCACCCGGAGCGTCATATCCAGGGCACTCAGCACCCCCAATGGACAAGACTCGGTGCCAAAAAGTATGGGGACGGCTTTCAGATTTTTGTAAACGCGGTTAATTGGGCTCAGAACCTATAAGCAAATACCACATCGGTTAGCTAATGAGTAAGTAGAGGACAGTTGTGGTTCTGTCTACTAGCTTACCAAAGTGAGCTTAAATGTATAATATCAACTTTCAGCTACAGAATATGAGCCAATAGGATTCTGAGGCCAATACCTATAAGAACCACTCCGCCGATAGCTTCAGCCCGTCTTCCAATTAAGTTGCTTACTTTCCTCCCTAATAGGAAACCAATAGCTGTAGCCGCAAAGGCAACGAGTCCAATAGTTGAAATAGCCGCCACAATGTTTACTTCTAGAAAGGCGAAGGCTAATCCAACTGCCAAAGCATCAATGCTTGTTGCTACTGATAAGGTCAGAAGTAGAATACCTTTCGTAATATCGGTCCTTTCAGTGTGCCTATCTCTTGAACGAAATGATTCCCAAATCATTTTACCGCCAATAAGTGCCAGCAAAATGAAAGCCACCCAGTGGTCATAGTCGGCAATTAATTCTACAACAGTTCGTCCGGCTAACCATCCTAGGGCTGGCATTAGAACCTGAAATAGTCCAAAGGCTAAAGAGGTACGGAATATCTGGAGGCCGGAAACAGTTCTCATGGCAATACTACCACTGAGAGCTACGGCGAAACAGTCTGCAGATAGGCCAAGAGCTATGAGCAGAACAGAGAGAAAGTCCATATGGCAACGACTCAAGTATACCATATGAGAGCGTAATCTGGTGTTGGCTTAATCAGATATATAGAAGAAGCGTTCCTCTACATTCCGCAGACAATGGTTCATCTATTTATTTTGACGCAACACGGGGTATTGACAATTCATATACGAAGTATTACAATACTGACATTCGCCATTTGGCGAAGTACAATTAGAATAAGAAGGAGGTTTCGGAGGTGTGGGGATGAAACAAGGGCACTGGAACCGCTGTTTGCTGGCGGTGGCTGGTGCCCTTTTTGTTAAGTCTGAGATTTGTGAAGGCGACCAATAAATAAAGGAGGTGTTACAAATGAAAAAATTACTTATTCTATGCGCCGTAATCCTGCTCGTTCTGTTGCCGGTGGCAGCAGTGGTTGGCTGCCAGCAGCAACCGGCACCAGCTACGCCTACACCTACTCCAACACCCGCTGAGCCCACGATCCCTGCTCACTTTACCACATATACCGACGAAGCAGGTCTTTTCGGTATCTCCTACCCACCAGACTGGGAGCCTGCTCTCTCACTAATTGAAGATCTTGAAGAAGCCACCAAAGAGCTTCTAGAGAGTATTGAGTCGGACCTTCCATTGGAAAGGGCTAGTTTTATATTCTTCGCTGGAGTGCCGACCGAAGTGGGATATGACCCCAATGTAAATATTGTGGTAGAGTCATTACCTGGGGTCATATGGACGCACGACAAAGTGGTTGAGGCAGGAATTCGAGGAATCAAGGACGTTGTCCAGGATTACCATGAGTTCTCTCGGATTAAGACAACTATTGGCGGAAGGGAGGCGACAATCGTAGATTGGGAAGGAACTTTCCCTGAGCTAGGTACATTCCATGAATTACAAATGTTTATGCTTGTGGGCAAGGTCGTCTGGACTGTAACTTGCGGAACAGGGCCTGAAAAGTTTAGCGATTTCGAAGACGACTTCCATGCCATAGTTAGGAGCCTTCGAATATTCAAGTGAGGCTAGATCAGGTAGTCTGAGACATGGCTCTAGTTAGTTCAAGTTTGAGTTTCTCCGGTCTAGCACCCGAATCCAGTATTGCCCAGGGTAATTTTTTATCTGTATCCCACCTCTGGTGAGCATGGCAATCAGTATCCAGGTGGCATTTTGCTACGGCTTTACGCCAGCCGGATAGTGATACCTCCTCAATATTAGCCAGGACCTCAGCTAATTTAGTATCGCCCCGGGCTAGAACCGCCTGAACCTGGCTCCAGGCTACACTTTCACCTTTAAGCGTAATTCCCTTTGGCATTAAACTGTTTTTGAGCAGCGACAGACGGTGATTTAAAATAGCGGGCTGCGCCATAGGCAACCACTGGAAGGGAGTGCCCGCCTTGGGCACAAAGGGAGAAATGGTGAGGGTAATGCGGCAGCCGGTTTTCTGCCTATCCAGAATATCCTTGCACTTGAGGGTCAGGTTTGTGATTTCGTCTACATCCTCATCCGTCTCCGAGGGCAGACC
>Ga0209978_10001317_pt1 | contig 10382 bp, 9 predicted proteins | sample BentaG_FD_182805 | JGI IMG/M metagenome (GOLD analysis project Ga0209978, IMG submission 182805) | Deep subsurface microbial communities from South Atlantic Ocean to uncover new lineages of life (NeLLi) - Benguela_00093 metaG (SPAdes)... | ecosystem: Environmental > Aquatic > Marine > Oceanic >...
GCGTTTATATCACCTTCGGAATAGACTCGCTGCGTATTCGCCCCGCTGATGACGGTCAACAACTCCTCCAGAGAAGCCCCCTTGCTCTCCATTTCCAAGACTTTCAGCGCTGGCTCGTTCCTCAGGCTTCGTGCTGGAGCACGGATGGAGCGTTGTGTGATGACGGTGTCCGTTTCCGTGGCGCTGAGCAGCCATTCTTTAAACCTGGGATGGGCCGGACACTCTTTAGTCGCCATAAAGCGTGTTCCCATGAGGACTCCATCGGCACCGAGCGCCAAAGCTGCCACAAAGCCCTGGGCATCGGCAAAACCTCCGCCAGCAATAACTGGTATCTTCACTGCCTCAACCGTGGCTCGAACCAGGACTAAGGAGCCAGTGTCGTCCGGGCCAGGGTGCCCGCCACACTCGTAGCCAATTATGGAGACGGCGTCGCACCCTATCAACTCTGCCGTCTGGGCATACCTGACCCCGCCTGGTGCCTTATGTATAACCTTCACCTTGCCCTGCTTTAGTTGCTTCATGTAGGGTTCGGGACTGCGTCCCGAGGTCTCTACAACACGTATCCCCTCATCGATAACAACATCAATGTATTCCTCGGTGCTCACCGGATGTGTGGTAGGACCAAGGCTAATGTTGACTCCAAAGGGCTTGTCGGTCAGGCTTTTGGCTTTGCGGAGTTCGTCTCGTAGCTCCTCTTTGGTAGTGAAGTTAGCCGAGGTGATGATTCCCAGTCCACCAGCATTAGAAACAGCGGCCGTCAGTTCTGCCTTTGACAGCCAGATCATCCCTCCCTGGATTATTGGATATTTGATACCCAGTAACTCGGTAATCCTCGTCTCAAACAATCTTCAGATTCCTCCTTTTGCCTACTTTCCCAGGCCAAATGTCTCAGCCGGGAGTTTTCTCACTATAGAGCCTGTAGGGCGGTATTATAGCAACTCCAATACAAGGTAGGCAACTAAGTCTTAATAAGCGAGCTATCTGGCTGGTGGTCGATACCAGCGCTTGAGTTATGGTATATTGAGAGCAGCTACTGACCTCCGGGTTACTTATATATGGTGGGAGATAGTTTATCCGCGGCTTCTATTACCAGTGAGTTAGAGACTCGCTTTGTCGGGCAAAGGGTTATTTACTACCCCAGCCTGACCTCAACAATGGAGGTGGCCAGGCGAGAGGCTCAGCAGGGAGCAGCCGAGGGAACGGTTATCATTGCTGATGAGCAGACGGCGGGGAGGGGGCGACTGGGACGTGTTTGGCTGTCACCCAGGGGCAGCATTGCTTTGTCTATTATTCTCTACCCCAGCCTGTCTCACCTGCCTTCCCTCATTATGCTGGCTTCTCTAGCTGTAGTTCACAGTATAGAGGCGGTCACCGGCTTGAAGTCACAGACTAAGTGGCCTAATGATGTGCTCGTTAATGGTAGGAAGGTGTGTGGCATTCTAATTGAAAGTGATGTGCAGGGAAATGCAGTGAACTACGCTATTATAGGTATCGGGATAAATGCTAACCTTAGGCTGGCTGATTTTCCTGAGATTCTACCGATTGCCACCAGTCTTTCCGATGAGATGGGAAGAGATGTGTCGCGCCTGAGTATAATACGGTGCCTGTTAGTTGAGACAGAAAGGGTGTACCTGGCTCTGTCGGCTGGAGGCTCTATTTACGAAGAATGGCGGGATAGTTTGGTAACACTGGGTAGAAGAGTTCGTGTAAAGACGGGTGAAGCTATATATGAAGGCGTAGCTGAATCAGTAGCCAGGGATGGTAGTCTCCTGCTGCGTGGCCCGGATGGCAGCCTGACCAGGATTGTGGCCGGGGATGTTACCCTGCGTGGCTGAAGGTGCTTGAAGGGACTTTGTCCCTTCAAGCACTTTTCGTAAACAACCTCAATTTTGTCCTATGGCTATTTGTCGGTCTTTTTCTCTGGATTCGTATCGGTGCGAAAGCGGGTAAAAGCCTCGAAGATGTTTATCGGCAGTGGGAAGATTATAGTGCTGTTTCTCTCTGAGGCTATCTCAGTCAGTGTTTGCAGGTAGCGAAGCTGTAGCGTGGTTGGCTCCTTACCAATAATACTCCCGGCTTGAGCTAGCCTCTCTGAGGCTTGAAACTCACCATCGGCGTGAATGATTTTGGCTCGCCTCTCCCTTTCTGCCTCAGCCTGAGCTGCCATCATCCGCTTCATCTGTTCGGCGAGCTCAACCTCCTTAATCTCTACCGTGCTGACCTTCACCCCCCACGGGTCGGTATGCTCATCAATTATCTGCGTCAGCATTTGATTGAGCTTTTCCCTTTGCGTCAGCAGCTCATCAAGCTCGGATTGCCCCAATACATTTCGCAGTGTTGTCTGTGATATCTGCGATGTGGCCCTGATGTGGTCTAAGACCTTAACCACAGAGTCCTCAGGGTTGACCACCCTGAAGTATACTACCGCATTTACCCTCACGGTGACATTATCCTTGGTGATTACCTCCTGTGATGGGACATCCATAGTTACTACCCGCAGGTCAGCCTTCACCATCCGGTCAACGAAGGGAATGATGAGAAAGAGGCCAGGACCTCTCTGTCCTACCAGCCGCCCCAAGCGGAAAAGAACCCCCCGTTCATACTCAGGGACAATCTTGATTGACATCGGAAGAAGTATGAGCGCTGCTAGAACAATTAAACCGATAATAATTGGGCTCATTTGTTTACCTCCTTTACTGTTTCTTGGTTACATACAGTTTTAAGCTATCGACCTTAGTTATAATCACCTCCTCCCCGGGTTCCACCCGGCCCGTTTCCGATACTGCCATCCACCGTTCGCCCTGAATGAAGACTATTCCTTTGGGGTCCAGGGCTACCTTGACTTCGGCCGTTTTTCCTATCAGCTCTTCCCTGCCGGCAGATATCTGGCGCCGGTGTGCCCCAATCCCCCAAATGACGGTGACGGCTAAGAAAGCAATAACACAAATTATCACTGTAGCAATCACCCATGGGTCTAATTGAAACCAGCCTGGGTTTATTTGAAACTCACCTGGGTCTATTTGAAACAATGGAAATCTCCTTTACTGTTTCTTGGTTACATACAGTTTTAAGCTATCGACCCTATTTATAATCACCGTCTCCCCGAGTTCCACCGGACCCGATTCTGATACTGCCGTCCACCGTTCGCCTTTGAAGAGAACCATTCCTTCGGGTTCCAGGGCTGCCTTAACTACAGCCGTCTTGCCTATCAGTTCTTCCCTGCCGGTAGCGGCCTGGCGGCGGTGTACCCGGATTATTCGACTAATGACAAAGGCTAAGAGGGCAGCAATGATAATTGTTACTGTGGCAATCAGCCAAGGATTTATTTGAAATAGTGGGCCTCCCTTGAATAAGATTAAGGAGCCAAGAACTAGCGAAGTGATACCCCCAGCGGTGAAAAGGCCAAAGGTGGGGGTAAATACCTCGGCGATAAAGAGACCGAAGGCTAGAACAATGAGCAGGAGCCCGGCATAGTTTACGGGTAACATTCCCAGTGAGAAGAAGGCCATTAGCAGGCAGATGGCGCCGACTACGCCAGGGAAAATAAGCCCGGGGTTGGAGATTTCAGCCATTATGCCGAGCATAGCCAGGCTTAATAGTAAGTAGGCAATATTGGGGTCACTAATAGCGTAGAGGAAATCTTCAATGGTATTCATCCTGACATGGTTGATGGTAGCGCCTTGGGTATTTAAGGTAATCACTGCGCCGCCGAGCATGATTACCTCCCGGCCATCAAGCTGAGAGACGAGGGTGTCAAGGTCAGGGGTAACCATATCAATGACATTAAGCTCCAGAGCCTCCTGCTCGGTGGCGGAAACGGCTTCTCTAACCGCTTTTTCTGCCCATTCCATATTGCGCCCGTGGGCCTCGGCGATGCTTCTGATATAGGCAGCGGCATCATTGACAATCTTTGCTTCCATGGTTTCCGACATTTCTGCTTCGCCCTCGGCACTTATTGCCACCGGGCTAGCGGCACCAATAGCCGTATTAGGTGCCATGGCGGCTATGTGAGCGGCCATAGTAATGAATACCCCGGCCGAGGCGGCTCTAGCTCCAGAAGGAGAGACATATACCACTACTGGAACCCGGGCGCTAACGATGTCCTTGACAGTGTCACGCATGGAAGTGTCTAAACCACCGGGTGTATCCAGCTGGATGATACAAACAATAGCGTTACTTTCTTCAGCCTGGTCAATGCCACGTTTAATATAATCAGTGAGGACAGGGTTAATGACTCCCTCAGCGTGGAGCACATCAATAGTGGGGGTAGCTGCCTGAGCCTCAAGGGCTATACAGGCGGTAGTTAATAAGCCCAATAGTAATAGAATGCGTATGATTCTTAGCATGCTCAGCCTTACCGAAAGGTTATTGGTAGATTATATTGTATAGTTATTGTGCCCTTATTGCAAATGTAAAATGTTGAACAGCTAAGTAAAGTAGTGTAAACTTTACCCGCTATTCATAAAATTGTAAAGGGCGTGCTATGAGCGGGCAAAGGTGTAAGGGAACTCAGGACTTATCGCCTGAGGAGATGAGAGGATTCCGCCTGATTGAGGGGGTATTTAGAGACTGCTGTCTTAAGTGGGGGTATGAAGAGGTTAGAACGCCAACCCTTGAGTATCTGCACCTGTTCACCTCAACCGGGACACTTACCCCCAGCCGGTTGCACAAGGTATATTCCTTCCTTGACTGGGACGGCTGGAGTGGAGAGAGGGTAGTGTTGAGACCTGATGGCACCATCCCTATTGCCCGACTTTACATTGATACTATGGAAGAGAAAGGGTTGGCTAAGCTCTTTTATGTGACCAATATCTTTATCTTTGAGGAGACGGGGAAAGAGACGAGGGAAAGATGGCAGTGTGGAGCTGAACTTATAGGAACCGGCTCAACTATTGCCGATGTAGAATTGGTAATGCTGGCTCTGGAGGTCTTGAAGAAAATTGGGCTTGAAGGTGTAGGCTTGAGGCTATCGCATGCCGGCTTAATAAAGGCATTACTGGTGAAGTTCGGGCTAAGTCCCAGAGAGCAGGCCGAGGTATTTGACCAGATTTTGGATGGGGATGTAGAAGCGCTGGCTAAGCTAAAACCGGGGAGACCTGAGCTAGGCAGGGCGTTGACTCCTTTGCTGGACCTGAAAGGGAAGTCATCTGGTTTCCTAAAAAACATGAAGGCTCTATTTAATCAGGATTTACCTGAGCTAGCCCCCGCCCTTAATAATTTTATAAATATTGTTGACCTTCTCGAGGCTCTGGATTTCAACTACCAGATTGATATAACTTCAGGGAGGGACTTTGAATACTATACCGGTGTGATGTTCCAGCTCTTGGCCGGTGAGGAGCACATAGGTGGCGGGGGGAGATATGATGCCCTTATTCCCTTAATGGGTGGCAAGGATATCCCAGCCTCTGGTTTTGCCCTTTACCTTGACCGCCTGATGAATCTGGTGAAGCCGGAAACTTTAGCGAAACCTCCGGCTCAAAGAATCCTGATTAAGGTTGAGCCCAAGGGAGGCGTATTGAAGGAGGCTTTTAGCCTGGCTCATTGCCTCCATGAAGCCGGGTATGCGGCTGAGGTGCACCTGGGTGGTCGGGAGCCAGCCGGCTTGAGGTGGATACTGGATGTTCAAAGTAAAGCACCTCTATTTGTTCTGACAGACCTGGTTAATCACAAAAAGTTTGAGGCGCAAACTGCGGATGAGGTCTTGAAATTGTTGTAACCGTTCACCTTGCTGTCATTAAAATTTAGGGTAGTTTGAAGGGGCGAAGCCCCTTCAAACCTCATACTTCCCCCTCTCCTTTGAAGGAGAGAGACACTAAAAGGAGAGTCAAAGAGAGGCGAAGCCTGTCGCCCATAGGGCGTTTAAGAGGGACGAAGTCCCTCTTGCAAAACTCTTCCCCCTCTCCTTTGAGGAGAGGGGGACCGAGGGGGTGAGGTAGATAAATAATCTAAAGATAGCCTTGCCTAAAGGCCGCCTCTTGACTGAGACAGCCGCCTTGCTCAAGAGAGCAGGCTGGGGGCTGAGTACATATCATGAGGGGACACGTGCCTACCGTCCTAAATCCCAAAGGTTTCCCAATCTCTTAGCCAAGGTGTTCCATGAGAAGGATATCCCTATTCAGGTTGCCGTGGGCAATTATGATTTAGGCATTTGCGGGCTGGATTGGGTTGAGGAGCTTCTGGTTAAATACCCAAGTTCGGCTCTGGTTAAGGTGAGAAATCTGGGATATGGAGAGGGTGCCTTGTATGTGGTTGCCAGCCGGTCTGAGGCAATACCTGCCGTGGAGGAAATGCAGGCCGAGAGGGGCATTATACGCCTGGTTAGTGAGTATCCTAACCTGGCCGAGTCCTTTGCCCTGAACCTTCGGCTGAGGCGGTTTAGTATCTTTCCCCTGTGGGGAGCAGCCGAGGTTTATCCACCGGAAAGTGCTGACCTGGCATTAATCTCATCGAGGACAGACGAGGGGATTTCTGAGTATAATCTGGTGCCGGTAAGCAATATCCTCGGTTTTAGTGCTTTTTTGATAGCCAATAAGAGTAGCTGGGAAAGGGAAGACCTTAGTCAGATATTGGCTTCTATTGATGGTGCACTGCCCACTATGGAGAAGCGTCCCTCACCGGTAGGTGCAGTGGGAACCCAGGAGGTAGTTGGTCAATACTCTTCTGGGGAAATGGCTGAGGACACAGTCCGATTTGCCTTACCCGATGGGCATCAGCAACTGTCCACTCTTCGGCTACTGAGTAAAGCAGGTATCCAGATTGACGATTACCCATCAGCCGCCGGCAATCGCCGTCCAGCTACCAGCCTGGCCGGGGTTATGATTAAGGTGATTAGGCCTCAGGATATGCCCTCACAGGTAGCCAATGGAAATTTCGATTTAGCTATCACCGGTAGGGATTGGCTTATGGAGCATCTTTATCAGTTTCCGTCCAGCCCGGTAACCGAGCTTCTCGACCTCAAATTTGGCAGGGTAAAAATAGTGGCTGTGGTAAGTAAAGACTTACCGGTAGCCGATGTCTATAGCTTGAAGCAGCTTTATGCTGAGCGATTGGTGCCCATTAGAGTAGCCTCAGAGTATGTAAATATAGCCGATAAATGTTCTAGAGACAATCACCTTGGCGTGTATCGGGTGATTCCTACCTGGGGAGCCAGTGAAGCCTTTTTGCCCGAGGACGCTGACCTGCTAATTGAAAATACCGAGACCGGGCGAACCCTGGCCCGACATAACCTTAAGATTATTGATACCCTTTTTGAATCGACGGCTTGTCTAATTGGCAATAAAGATGGTGCATTCAGTCCTGCTAAGGGTGAACGGATAAAGTCTATTACTGAAACCCTGCGAGCCGCCGTAGAGGATTTTTGAACTGAAAACTATCGAAGGCTTTCAGCCAGCAAAGTTAGTACTGTTCAAAGCTAGTTGTAGTAGAGGATAAGAAATTGAAGATAATTGAAGGCTTCCAGTCAGCAAAATCGGTATTGTCCAGGCAAGCCCCGACTGAGCTTTATCCGGTTTCCCCAGCGCTGAGGCAGAGGCTAAGGGAATTATTTGCTGTTGACGACCCGGAGCCAGCGGTCAGGCAGATTATAGATGAGGTGCGTAACCGGGGGGACAGCGCCCTTCTTGATTATACCTTGAAAATTGACGGGATAGAGCTTACCTCACTGGAGATAACCAAAAAGCAGATAAGCAGCGCTTACCGGCAGGTGGATACTGAGCTGGTATCAGCACTCAAGCTAGCCGCCGACCGCATACGCTCCTTTCACACTGCGCAGAAAGATAGTATCTGGGGTGGGGTGGCTAAAGCGGGCCTGGGTCAGCTAATACGCCCACTAGAACGGGTTGGCGTCTATGCCCCTGGTGGTACCGCCAGTTATCCGTCAACGGTGTTGATGACCGCTATCCCGGCCAGGGTTGCCGGCGTCAAAGAGGTTATCCTTACTACGCCACCGCGGTCGGATGGGGCGGTTCCTCCGCTGACATTGGTAGCGGCTGATATTGCTGAGGTTGACCGCATTTTTTCTGTCGGCGGTGCCCAGGCGATTGCTGCCTTAGCTTTTGGCACCGAGTCTATTCCCAGGGTAGATAAGATTTGTGGTCCGGGTAATATTTTTGTCGTTTTAGCTAAAAAATTGGTGTATGGAGTGGTTGGTATTGATGGACTTCAGGGACCGAGCGAGGTGTTAATTATCGCTGACGAAACAGCTAACCCTGAATACTGTGCCGCCGACCTTTTAGCCCAGGCTGAACATGACCCCTTAACCTCGGCTATCTTGCTCACTACTTCACGGCGGTTGGCTGATGAAGTTAACCAGGAAATTGAACGACAGCTTGAAAATTTGCCGCGTCAGGCTATTGCCGCCGAATCTTTAGAGAATAGGGGGATGATAATAGTGGTGGCCAGTGTAGATGAGGCTATAGAACTGGCTAACCTTTATGCCCCTGAACACCTCTGCTTGGTGGTAGATAAGGCAACTTCCTATGTTGACCGAATCTCTAATGCTGGATGTATATTCGTTGGTGAAACTTCAACGGTGGTTCTGGGTGATTATGTGGCTGGGCCAAGCCATGTGCTACCTACCGGAGGAACGGCGCGGTTTAGCTCGCCGCTCAATGTGGTTGATTTTATCAAGTTTACCAGCATAGTTAATATAGACGAGGCTGGTTTAAAAAAGTTGGGTCGAGCCGCACAAGCCATAGCTAGCGCTGAGGGACTTGAGGCTCATGCCCGGGCAGTGGAGAAACGGCTCAGGGCGGATTAAGTTAATGCCCCTGCCCCCTCTCCTTTGAAGGAGAGTGACCCTGAAGGGGGATGGGGTTACTAAAAATCTTTAATAGACTTAGCTTGTTGCGAAATGCTCGCTATTTGAATCACAGTGTGCGGTAGAATACTACAAGGCCAAGTCCAAATGCAACTTAAAACAGGCCGACTTATATTGAGAGAATTTAAGGAAGACGATTGGCAGGCAATGCATGAATATGCGTCTGACCCTGAAGTCGTCCGTTATATGCAGTGGACTCCAAAAACTGAGGAGGAAACCAGAGACTGGATTAAGAGGGCAATCTCAAATCAGCAGGAACGATCCCGCCGAAACTACCAATTTGCCGTAGTTCGGAAAGCAGACAAACGGCTCATTGGTGGATGTAGCATCATTAATATTTCCAACCCCGAAGACGGAGAGGCAGGGATTGTATATGTACTCAACCGCAGTTTCTGGAACCAGGGGTACATGACAGAGGCTGTGAAACGGGTGGTGAAATTCGGATTCAGCGAACTTGGATTGCACAGGATTTATGCCACTCTTGCACCTGATAATTTCGCTTCTGCTCGCTTGCTTGAGAAGGCTGGTATGCAACGTGAAGGACATCTGAGAGAGCATAAATACATAAAGGGGCAATGGCGTGATTCTCTGCTGTATGCCATTCTGGAGTCAGAAATACGGTAGAGTGGGTTGATAGGAGGCACGTCGGTAGCAAGCGAATTGGCTTGGGGTGAAGAATATCAGATTTATGTTAATAGAATGACATTCTATTTGGCTAATCATAACCGTGAGTTTGTTGCTGGATTAGGTCTAACCGAATAAATACAACATATTACTAACCATAGGGATGTGCGAAACTATACAGGTAGCTCAAAACCAGGTGTCTATTCTTATGGAAAATCTTACATTTTACTAAGCAGAAGAAAACGATTTGGAAGATATACTGGATCTTAATAATTTCTATAAAGTTAAGACTCTTATATTCGCTAGAAGTCAGCAATCTTTAATTCTAAATACTTCGGTTCAAAACTATCAGTAAAAAACGATTGCCAACTCTCATCCAATAGAACAGGTGGATAGACGACTTCATTAGTAAGTTCATCTCTTCTATACCATCTAACTTCGATTATCCCTTCATCAATCGCACCTTGCGTCTTTTCAACTTGCCCGCCGACGATATTACATAGAAACCAAATCTTAGCAAGTCTATTTCGACTTGAGAGTAAATCTTCAACAAAAAGTAGTTTGAAAGGATTTACTTCCATTCCCGTTTCTTCTTTCACTTCCCTTTTCAAAGCTTGAGTAAGACTCTCGTCATCGCTATGCACAGCTCCACCTGGTCCAACAAGGTAACTTTTATTGTTCCTGTCGCTATATCTGACAAGTAGTATTTTATCCCCTTGTATTATTATGGCTCCGGCTGCAATTCTATGTTCTCTAATCGTTTTTTCTCCTATCTACTATTGCGTAAGCAGTATACATATTGACAAAGCATTTCGCAACAAGCTAGTTTGTCCTTTGACATAAATCAGTGCTAAAATGGTCCGATTGCCTCGTAGTATTATTTTAAGGCTGTGAGTAAATGTCTGGAAAAGAAGGAATAGAGAGATTAATACGGCCGGAT
>Ga0209978_10001319_pt1 | contig 10379 bp, 11 predicted proteins | sample BentaG_FD_182805 | JGI IMG/M metagenome (GOLD analysis project Ga0209978, IMG submission 182805) | Deep subsurface microbial communities from South Atlantic Ocean to uncover new lineages of life (NeLLi) - Benguela_00093 metaG (SPAdes)... | ecosystem: Environmental > Aquatic > Marine > Oceanic >...
AAACACATGCGCACTGAGCTAGTCCATCTCGGTAGATACGATAGTTTAGAAGTCCCGGAGACACCGTTCAGGGCTTATGATAAAGTGGAACTTGAAAGTAAATTTGGAAAAGACTGGGAAACCCAACTTATGCATGAAATCAGCGAGCCCGTGTGGGTTACGAATGTTCCGAGAGAATTCTATGACTTCGAAGACTTCGAGAATGGCCAGTGGGATAACTATGATCTCTTGTTTCCTAAATATGGAGAAGTATTGTCCGGCGCTAAAAGAGAGTGGGAATACAGCAAAATAGTTAGAAAAATGGAGAGAGATGACGTTAAAAAGGAAAACTATGAGGTTCTCTTGAAGCTGGCGAAAGACAGGAGACTGAAGCCTTCAGCTGGAGCAGGAGTCGGTATAGAGCGGCTGGTCAGCTGGATAGTGGGAGCCAAACATATAGGAGAAACGCAGCCGTTTCCTAAGATACCTGGATTAGTCTTCGATTTGTAAGAGCGCCCGCTAGCGATTCGAGAGTATATAGCGACGGTTCTCGGAATCAATTATGCCTTTCTGAAACAACCTGCGCAAGGTCCTGTAAACCTTCTTTTCAGATTGCCCAACTCTCTCAGCGATTTCAACAAGCATTAACCCTTCATTGGAACCTTCCAGCGTTGAAATAACGAGCTTGTCAAGTTTTGCCACAGCAACCCCTCACAGCACTATGATTTCAGGATTATTACTATTATAACTTGTTGTTCGTGCCCAAACCTTAATTTGTTTTCTAAAAGTCCTAACATCATCTGCACTGGTCTACATAGAGCCTAAGTATCACGAAAAATGCTAGACCATTATGCTTGCTTTAGACAAATTCGAATGGGCTATTTAAGAAATAATACTTACAGCAAACAATGTTCGCCACGCAACAAAAAAAGGTACGCACGCACATTTTAAGGGGACCAGATTTTCGTGTTTCCAACGTTCTTTTGTGGGTCTGCCTTCTCTAAATTTGAAACAGATTTTCAGTGGGATCAAAGGGGATCCTTTGAACGGGAAGATAAGATATTTGCATTTTTCTTCTGAATTGTCCTCAACTACCTTCGCTAACCATTTCCCCTCAGTATATGCGTGCGCGCTTTTTAAGAGAGCCTCATATCGTATAATTCATTTCTGTAGGGTTTCAATTCGGAACAGGAAAAAAAGGAGAGTTGAACCTCGATTTCTGTTGAAAGCGATGCTGTTATGTCATGAAGTACAGCGAGTGCCATTCGATGCGAGGTGTGTGGCTTGAGCCGACCGAAGCGGCTTTTTTCCTACTTTTTTGTGGTGATGATAACCACCGCATCTTCGTGTGTTAGTAGGATACGTTTAAGATTTGTGCGTGCACATAAGAATAGAAGAGCATACTGGGAAAGCAGCATGATAAGAATTAGAAAGGCAAGACTAGAAGATTTGGAAGGAATTACTGACATTTACAATGATGCGATTTTGAAGACAACTGCAACATTTGATATCGAACCTAAAACTATAGACGAGCAAAAGCGGTGGTTTAGGGGGCATGGTTTGAAATATCCTCTCTTGGTTGCGGAAAATGAAAGACTGGTAATTGGATGGTCATCTCTTTCTCCCTGGTCAGACCGATGTGCATACTCTGACACTGCGGAAATATCAGTGTATGTTAAAGAAGAATACAGAGGAAAGGGAATCGGGAAGAGACTCATCAAAGCTATTCTGCGAGAAGGAAGAGATGCTGGTCTTCACACGGTTATCGCCAGAGTTTCAGAAGGCAATGATGCAAGTATTCACATGTTTGAGGCTTTTGGATTCAGCCATATAGGAATAATGAAGGAAGTTGGAAGGAAATTTGGCAAACTGAGAGACGTGTCTTTGATGCAGAAGATTTTTGAAAATTCAAGTTCTCGGTAGTGAAGTGCACACGCATATCCTACGAGTAGTTGGCCCGGTTCAGTAAATTTCTTTCTTTACGTGCGAGTTCAACATCGATTTTACGTGTTCTCTCCAAGAGCTTCTCGATCCGGGTTCTTATCTCTTCAATTCTCTTGTCAGCATCGCTTTTGTGTCTGCTTTTCTGGTTTGACATGGCGGCTTGCTTTGGCTACCCAATTTATTATAGATTATGAATTCTGAATCCACTTTCAAAAGACAGCGACCCAACATTACTCCTTCCTCTCCTTTTCCCCTATGCAGCATGCATAGCTAGGTAGCGTAGTCTCCTTGAAATAGACTTAAGAGCTGTCTCCATTCTACCGAGCTTCTTTAACTTCTCAACCTCGAAGATTCGATCTGCAAAAATGTCCTCTTCTGGTGCGGGGTGTGGGCTTTGAACCCACGCAGGCCTACGCCAACAGGTCCTAAGCCTGTCTCCTTTGACCAGACTCGGACAACCCCGCTTGTTTTTTTATCTATTCTGCTAGAACAAGTCGTCAATTAATGTTTTTCTAACAGGAGTAGATTGAACCGCAACAAAATGCTTTAAAATATAGCATGTTCTGTAATAAATCCTGAAAGCTCTAGCCTCGGTGGCCTAGTCTGGTTTGGGCATCGCCTTGGTAAGCACTGAACAGCCCAAAGAGGCGGTGGTCGCGGGTTCAAATCCCGCCCGAGGCTCCAAGGCAAAACAAAAGCACTCATAACTTTGCTTGCTATCTCCGTTTACTTTTGACTTGCTCAAAGAAAAGTGGGGATGCAATTGCTTATGATTTCGGAAATGTTGTAATTCTAAAGGGCTCTTATACGAGCTATTTGAAAAGCAATAAGTGTGTCAAACACAATCTCGACTCTTTTCGTTTCCAAATTTCTTTTTTCTTCTTCAGACATTTTCTAACCCTTCAGGATTTTTGCTGAATAGTTGTCGTGTTGCACAGAGATACAATATGTCCTCTTTCGGACTTATGTCTCTTAAATCTTAATATAGCATACACATTCATATAAACGTTTGTGAAAAACCTTAACTAAGAAATAAATGGTCACGAAGCGTTCGATACTTCCCTGAAGGTTCAACGCCTAAAGAACCTGAAAGCCGGATTCAGGTGCATCGCGAAAGCGCTTTTCATGCAGGTCGCTCAAGTTTAATAGCATTAAGCTATGGTTTGCTGATATTTAAGGATAAGGTTTATATACTTCCGGGTTATCCGCTGTCCTTAGTGGTTAAAATGGAAGTAAACGAACAAGACATAAAACGGTTTCTGGACATAAAAAGGGTGAATGACGCAAGTCCGAAGACAATTAAGCAACAAGGGTTTGTACTGAATCAACTGAACGATTTTCTGAAAGCGAAACCGTTCAAAGAAGTTTCAGAACAAGAAATCTTCGCATTTCTATCATACAAGAAGCAAACTCTTGCTAGGAGCAGTATACACATCTACAAGTTCATAATGAAAAGCTTCTACAGGTTTCTGTACGGTCTACCACGTCATCAGTATCCAGATCAAGTAATCAATCTAAACGGTGGGAACAACAAACGAAAGGTCCCAATAAGACCTGAAGATTTAATTACGAAGAATGATATTGCGTCTCTATTAAAATATTGTTCATATTATCGTGATGAAGCGATGATTGTAACTTTGTATGAAAGTGCATGTCGTCTCGGTGAATTCGTAAATATGAACATTGAACACCTAAATTTTGACGATAAAGGAATCGTACTGGTTGTTTCGGGGAAAACTGGTGAAAGACGAATACGATTGATTGAGTCCGTTCCTTATTTGCAAAAATGGTTGGAAAATCATCCGTTAAAAGAACATAAAGGTTCGAACCCTCTGTGGTGTGCATTAAAGAAACCGCATAATAGAATCACTAACGGAAGCGTAGCACTTATAATGAAGAAAATCAAGTCACGAAGTGGAATTTCAAAGAAATTGAATCCTCATAATTTCAGACATAGCAGACTCACAGAATTAGCAAAATATCTTTCAGACTCGAAACTAAAAGTTTTCGCTGGTTGGACAGGAAACTCTTCAATGACTGGCGTTTACGTTCACTTAAGCGGTGTTGATCTCGACGGGGATCTCTTCAGGATAGCAGGTGTTGACACAGAAGAGGAAAAGATGAAAGTTTCGCCGTTAAAGGTTAAGAAATGTGAACGATGCCAAACGGAGAATCCAGGAACGGCTGAGTTTTGTGTTCTCTGTGGAATGCCATTTAACAAAGCTTTGTTGGTTAAAGACACGTTGGAAATTCAAGAGTTGAAAGAGAAAGTAAAAGTCACTGGTGACGTAACGGACTCGATGTGGAAAGTAATAGATGAACTTAAAAAGGAAATCAAAGAACTAAAAGCCAATCGGTAATCATTTAGTCGTAGAAGGAAACCTTTCAAATCCGTGTTCTTGTGCAAAGCTCATAAGTCGATTTAGAATCTCATCGAAAGTTTCATCTTTCTCTTTCGCAAATTTCTTGAGCCGTTTCTTAGTTTTATGATCACACGCTATTGTCGTGTAAGGAAACTTCGATTTTGACATCATTATTCACCTGCAATGCCCTATAATGTCTATGAAGTTTATAGAGTTTATGATGCATCGCATCTTCTTTCTCGGGTTCCTCGATTAGAAACAGGTCATACCCTGAAAGCTGGGGATCGGCGAATTATGATTTTCTTACTGAAGATAGGATTTTCCTTCTTTGGTTAGTGATTTCTATTCTTCAAATTTTAAGGTGCTACGAAATTAATTATCTGTTGTTGTTCGACGTTTTTCAGGATAAGAGTTTTAGCTTAAGGATCGAGGTGCGCCGATCCTGAGTTGATTAAGTGAAGGGAAACAAAGCGAACAAAAAAGATGTGTCTGAAAAGAAGACACGAGAACCCTGCGGAAAATGTAGATTTTACGATTGGACTACCGAACGTCAGTTTAATCGTAAGGTCGGCAAAGTAGATGAAAAGACGGGAGAAAGAACACTGATCATTGAACCACGAGCTATATGCAGAGGTCCGAAAGCAAGGGCAAAGGGACATTTAGTTCACAGAGACCAAACTAAAAGACCATGCGAACAATGGGAAGCTGGAAAATACGAACCGCCAAAGAAAGAAGAGAAGAAGAAACCTACGAATGAAACAAAGGAACCTGAAACACCGGACGAATATTTCGGGAAACCGAAAGAACTTGAGCAGTTAGAAGAACTGATTGAAAAGTCAAACACTTCAGTTGAAAAGAACAAACTGAACGGTGAAACGAAAACATTGACGGTGAAAAGCGGTAAAGTAACCGTCGAGTAATCTCCTTTTTTGCTGGGAAAGGAGTTATGAAGCTTACAGCGACATTCATCGTTGTGTTTGCATGGTTTATACTTTTTACGTTTCTACCATTGCCCTCTGTTTTCATGTTTACACCGTTTCTGATCCTTTTCATTCCACGAATGCAGAAACGGGAAGTCTTCCTAATATTCATCCTACAGTTAATGTATGATTACGTAGTCTATTTTCAGGAACGCGAACACGTTGTAGGAATGATGAATGTCGTTTCCTTTATAGTGACAGGAAGAATTAATGTCATTAACTACGATCAGATTGTTTTAGTGACGTTCGTTTTACAACTTCTGTCGGTCTATGCGTTAAGTTATTGTTTCGTGAAGTTGGCACGACTGAAAAGGAGGATGCATAAGTAACTACACTTCCACAAACAAGGACCCCCACCAAATTTACTAGTAAACTATAGTTACTTTGACAATAAATGGTCGAGGTGAAGCAATTTCTGTCAAACTGGTGATATCTCCCATAATTCCCTCCTTTTTTTTCAAAATGCATGCATGAATTTCTCAAGCGCGCACTTTTAAGCCTGCTCCACATTCAGGACAAATCGTGCTACCCATTGGAATCAACGCTCCACAATATCGACAAGCAATAGTGACGACTTCCCTCGTTATCCTTTCAATCTCTTTTACGGGCCTTGACCGCTCAAAACCAGGCATAATCACCATTCCATTAGATATACTGAAGACAACATCACGTTTCCCACGAATACTTGCAAGATAACGTTCCGTATCCAATACAGACAAGCCCAGACGATTAGATATATCCACTAAACTTATTCTTCCATACGCTCTTAAGAGACCTATCAACTGTTCTTCTCGACGGAGTTCTCTCTCTATGGACAATTCAATGACATACTTCCCACTCAATATCAGAAGTCCCAAAGGAACAAAAACCGTCAATATCTGAATAATGGATGGAACGGTGAAGAATGTTTGCATCATCCAGTTATATGCAAAATCTCTTGTGATTCCATCGGCTCCTGCTTGTACGAAGGGAAAAATATAAAGAATTACTATGGCGAGACCAACCGCGACCCAACCAACAACATTCATCAATCTCCCTAAATGCCTGAGACCGCTCAATCTAAACACTCCATGTCTGTCAGATATATTCGTGCATATTTTCTTAAAAGATTTGCGCATGTGCATGCATGCACTTCGATCTCTGCCCTTGAGTATTTAAAAAGTCCACCCTGTCATGACAAAGGTTTTCATAATCTATCAGCCATCTTCTTCGTCGTTTTACCAGCACGTCCCATGTATTCCTTTATCGTTCGTGGATCAGTCCATCCGAACCATTCTTGCATTTCATGTATCGTCGTTTCAGGTTTCATGATAAATTTCGTCGCTCTATTCAAACGAAAGTAGTGTGGATAATAATATTCAATAACCTTTCCTTTCTCGTTCACCTTCTTCGTTGATTCGGTGATGAGTATCCAAGCCAACTTTTTCCCTATGGGAAACAATCTGTCTCTAAGATCTATCGTTTCTTTCCACACTTCAATAATTTCAGATACACCGGGTTTGTTTACATCGACATAAAGAGGTTCGAAACGTTCACCGTGTTTCAAAGGTTCATTAGACGTGAGTTTCAAAAACGAATCTTCTATTTCAATGTCTTGTTTCCATATACCTGGATGCCCCTTCGAATGCACCGTTTCTTTCTTCTTAGTCTCTTTGTTCATGATTTCATACTTACGTGGAATGTCGCCTACAATCTCGCCGAGACGAAGACCCGTGTACCAGAGAAGACTCAGCAATGCTTCTATGTTAATGTCCTTTATTCTCGGGTCTTTCATACTCTTTATTCTTCTCTCTTCACGATAGAACTTTGCTCTAATCAATAACTCTTCGAAGTGTTCATCTGATGTTACTTGTTTCTTCTTTCCATACATATATCGTTCTGGATAGGTTTGTTTCCCCATCGTTTATCCGTTCCTTGGGAAACTAACTTCAAGATCAGTTTCTTAAAAGTAAAAACCGTTTTCATCTACAAGTGAGAACAATTCAAAAATACTCATTATTGATATATGCCGACGAAGTGCAAATTGATTCGCTCTTCTCTAACTTCTTCTTACAAAAGGTTATACGAAAAGACCTGCTTTGCTTCACTCTTAGTGATCTGAATGAAAGACCTAGCACCCGTTTTGGTTCAAAAGGGGCTTGTACAACGGCTAAACCGATTGAAGAAAGAAAAGTTCTTCGTTCCTAATTATCTGTTGTTCGCAAAAATCTTTAGTCGGATAACGGATGAGCAATTGCTGACCCTTATAGAGGATGTTCGTCAGGAACGAGACTTAGCGATGTATAACTACATTAAACCAGAAATCGACACTACGCCTCAACAATATATATACCCCGAACCGTCAGCTCAATAATTCAATCTCACTTCTTCGTCTTCCATGAAGGGAAATGTTGGAAACAATCATTCTTTATGTTTGAGTTACTCACACATTCCTGTTTTCTTTCTTCATGCATGCATGGAAAAGGCGAGCAGAGCCAGATTTAAGGAATTTTGGCGAAAAAAACCAAGTCAAAGAAACTGTGTTAGAAAAACTGTTTCGAAAAAATGCACGCGCGGTTTTGCTGAAGTACATCAAGCCTTCTTTCAAGTATTTAAAGCTAGGATTATGTTCTAGAAATTATCTCCAGAAGTGTTAAGAATCGTACAACTCTATACAAGACCTCTAGAAGTGGCTTCTTAAGGATAGCCTTTCTGCAGCGCCGAGTAGGGGCGCTGGAACAATAAATACCCAAATAATAGGAGAAAGGAAAATATGAAAAAAGAAAGTTGGAAGAAAGTACTGTCGATACTTCTGATTGCATTTGTGACATTGGCAATGACTCCATTATTAATGACGTCTGTCAAGGGAGCAACCGATGAAGAGATGGAAGCTTCAGGAGCAGCTGCTGTAGTCCATTTGGCCAGTTTGCAGAATCCTGATGGAAGCTGGGGATCATGGGATGAAGTTGCGACGACAGGTCTTGTATTGCTCAAATTCTTGGCGAGAGCACAAGAGCTGTCAAAGGCGCGTCCACCGCCCCCTGTCGACCCGTTTGACAACAACCCTCTAAGTCCCACATACTATGAGTATGCGGACAATGTAATAGCTGGCTTTGATTACCTTCTAAACAACGCATATGAAGTCTCCATAAGCCTTCAGACGCATGGTGACCCCGACACTAACGGTAATGGAAAAGGAATAGTCTTTGGCACTGGTTTTGATGTGTACAATACAGGCATCGCATTGACAGCTCTGGCCATAAGCGGTCACCCGGATGACAGATCCGCAGTGATAGGAACGTTAGGTCTGCTCACGTACGGGGAGATAGCTCAAGACGTCGCCGACTGGCTATACTTCGCCCAAGGAGACTCGGGAAATGCCCGGGGGGGTTTCAATTATGATGCCCTCGACAACTCAGGCTGGCGGACTGACAACTCCAATGGAGGATATGCATATCTTGGACTTGCCTTCGCAGAAGATCCACCCTTCAACTGCATCGTGCCAGATTGGGTGAGGGATGAACTGAACATCTACATAGATTGGATCCAAAACGACGTTGACGGAGACACTAATGATGGAGGATCAGGTTACTCTGATCCAGAGGGTTCGGTCAACATACTCAAAACTGGAAATTTGATCTTTGAGATGGCGTTCTACGGTGATACTCCAGATACGCCGAGAGTGCAAGATGCAGTGGACTATCTAGAGAGACACTGGCGAGACCCTAACTGGTGGCCAGGCTGGGGATATTCGCTGCCCGTAGCTGACTATCAAGCGAAATTCTTGGTTGAGAAAGGCTTGTCATACATGGGAATAGAGCTGATTGACACCGACGGTGATGGAGAAGCCGATGACAACTGGTTTAATCAGGAACCTCCAGCCAGTCCACCACTGGACTTTGCAAGCGTTATAGTACAACAGCAATTGCCCAGTGGCGGATGGCCACGAACCCAATGGGACAATGAACCAAACGCCATATTATCAACTGCCTGGGCAGTTTTGACATTGGAAAGATTCCATCCTCCACCTCAGTTCATACCTGTCCACGTTGATGTTAAACCCGCTTCTTGGCCGAATCCGGTGCAACTGAAGGATAGAGGAGTACTACCTGTTGCCATCTGCGGCACCGAAGAATTTGACGTTACAACTATCGACCCCGAGACGATTCAGTTAACTCTAGAAGGACTGGGAGTTGGAGTTGCACCGCTTCGCTGGAGCTACGAGGACGTTGCGACACCCTATGAAGGAGAGCCTTGCAGTGGTCACGACTTAGACGGCGATGGCTATCTAGACCTAACGCTCAAGTTCAAAGCTCAAGAGGTAACACAGACATTGGGCTTGGACGCTTTCAGTGACGGAGACGTGGTTATCCTCATACTCACAGGCAACCTCATGGAAGAATTCGATGGTACGCCAATTCGAGGCCAAGACTGCATAGTGATCCGACACAAATAGACAGAAAACGAGCAGACGCTCGCTCAAACCTTCCCTCTTTTTATGCGCGAGCTAATTCAGAATTTCTAAGAGTTTTTCTCCTTTTGACGTGATCCTGTAGATGCCTCGGCTGACACGTTGTACGTAGCCGTTTGAAACCAGAAATTGCGCGCGTGTGCTTCATTACTAATGTCCTATTGTTTAAGGACTTTTTTAGTCTCTTCTTTCTTCCCGTTGACTTTTCTTCATTCTCCAGTTTACATAACGTTGGAAACACTGTTTCTTGAACTCTGGATTATTATCACACAGTTGTTTCCTTCGCTCTCAACATTTTAAACAGCCCTTCTTTTCAAACTCTGATTTGAGATCAATCTGTTCGTCTAAGACGTCTAAGACGCGTGCAACGATGACGTGATAAGGCAAGGTCGGTGCAACATGCATGCTCGGCACAGAAGCGAATCATTCGCTGTTTTTGATTTTTAAATGAGGGTTGCAATGCGTGCGCTTGAGTTCTACGTGACTATTTCTGCTTCTGCGTTCATGCGGTCTGTCTTCGTGATCTTTACCTTTACATGGTCTCCAAGCTTTGTGTCGTCAACTAAAATTAAGAAACCTTTGATTCTGGCTATGCCTGCCCCGTTGGGGGTTATTGCTGTTATATCCACTTCATATTCATTTCCCATCTCAACGAAGCGTTTC